>MDTF01008660.1_pt1 | contig 10142 bp, 9 predicted proteins | sample 811191 | NCBI WGS metagenome assembly MDTF01 (sample SAMN05326649, study PRJNA326480) | marine metagenome | isolation source: seawater | place: Southern Ocean | collected 2011 | reverse complement strand
ATTAATAGAAATAAGTCATAAATTAGGAATTTCTGTTACAGATTATAAAAAACTAGTTAGTAGAGTTCAAAAAGGTGAAAAGGAGTCTAGAGTTGCAAAAAAAGAAATGGTTGAAGCAAACTTAAGATTGGTAATTTCAATTGCTAAAAAATATACAAACAGAGGTCTCCAATTTTTAGATCTTATTCAAGAGGGGAACATTGGTCTTATGAAGGCTGTAGATAAATTTGAATATAGAAGAGGTTATAAATTTTCAACATATGCTACATGGTGGATTAGACAAGCGATAACAAGATCTATAGCTGACCAAGCTAGAACAATAAGAATTCCAGTTCACATGATTGAAACAATTAATAAGATTGTAAGAACTCAAAGATTAATTTTAAGTGAGTTTGGTAGAGAAGCGACTCCAGAAGAATTGGCTCAAAAATTAAGAATGCCTTTAGACAAAGTCAGAAAAGTTTTAAAAATCTCAAAAGAACCTGTTTCACTAGAAAAACCAGTAGGTGATGAGGAAGATAGTAGTTTGGGAGACTTTATTGAAGACACAAAAGCTTTAGCACCTTTAGAACAAGCAATAAAATCTAATTTGAGTGAAGCAACTACAAAAATTTTATCAACTCTTACACCAAGAGAAGAAAGAGTATTAAGAATGCGGTTTGGTGTTGGAATGAACACTGACCATACTCTTGAAGAGGTGGGCCTACAATTTTCTGTGACTAGAGAGCGTATTAGGCAAATAGAGGCTAAAGCTCTTAGAAAATTGAAACATCCCAGCAGATCGAAACAGTTAAAAAGCTTTTTAGAAAGTTAAAATTTTTAAAGGGACCGTAGCTCAATAGCAAGTTTTGTTTCACAAAAAATAATAATTTTGATAATTACCTTAGTATGAGATAATCTAAGACTATGAAACTTGGGAGCATAGCTCATTAGTAGAGTGCTCGATTGACATTCGAGAGGTAGTTGGAGCGTAACCAACTGTTCCCACCATATTGGTCAATTAGTAATGATAAACAAAAATTATAAAACATATTTTACATCAAATGAGGTCATAAAACTTTATATAATTTCTCTTATTTTTTTTTTGATTAGATGGGGAACTTCATTTTATTTTATAAATGAGGAGCTTATAGTCAAAATTTTGTTTGAAAGTATTTCTGACGGATCATTCTACTACCCATTAATAAAATTCTTATCTAATGCAGAATTTACAAACTCATTAAATCCATTTATTGAAGAAATACAAGCAACAGCTATTCCCTTCGGTTCTTTAATCATTCACACATTTTTTTATAAAATATTTGGTTTATATGGATTTATTTTTGTAGACATTCTTGGAATATTTTTATTGCTGCTAATATTCTATCAAATTTTTTTATTCTTTTGCACTAAACAAAACTCGCTATTCTTCTCTCTTCTATTATTTGGGATACCTTTGATTTTAAAAGTTTATTTTGCCAACTTTAATGATTTACCATTTCTTCAATATAAAGATTTTTTTACATTAAGAGTTCACAGACCATTTCCTTCTAGTTTATATTTTTTTTCATTTATTCTTTTAATATTATTTATGCATCACAATAATTTTTTTCAAAAAAAATATTTTGCTTTTGTGGGAATTTTACTGGGGCTATCTTTATCAAGTTTTTATTATTTTTTTATAACTGAAGTATTGATACTTTTTTTTTATATTATTTTTGTATATAAAAAAAAAACTATAAATTTGTTATTTAAAAACTACATTTCTATTTTAATATCATTAATAACTTTTTTATTAATTTCTTTACCATTTATTTTAAACATGAAACTTGCAGAAGAAGATGTATTGACATCTGCTGGAGTTTTTCAATTAACAAACGAAAAAAGATTTTATTTAGCAAATCATTATTTTGTTAAACTTTTTAATATAAAGTTTATAATTTTTAATATTATAATTTTTTATATAATTTTCAAAATTAATAGAGCAAAAATCATCTCTTATAAGATAATAAATATATTTTTTTTAATTTATATCAGTTCCTTAATAGGACCTTTTTTATTAATATTTTTTTCTACTAAAGTAAGCCACATGTATCACTTTAATAACAATATAGTTATATATGGAATTTTATTATTATTTGTATCTATGATTGTAATTTTGCAATCAAAAATAACTTTAAAACTAAATTTTATTTATCTTTTATTATTTTTAGTTATTACAAACGTTGTTCAAGTCCTAAATAATAACAGTGAGATAGATCAAAACAGAATTGAATTTAATAAAATAGTTAAGATAATTAAATCGAAAAACTTCGAAAACAACGAGAACTCGCTCTTAACTTTTGATAGTCGTTTTATGAAGTGGGGAATGCTAAATGATAGAATCCGGTACCTTAATTTAACTATGGTTGGGTCAACAGGTAAGAATTATGATCTAATTGAAAATGATTTAATTAATTCATTTAAATTTTTGGATCTAGATTCTTCAGACTTTATGAGTTTTTTAGAAAATAAAAAAAAAGACTACAGATATGTAAATCACTATGTATTAATATTCTTTAGACACAGATACACCGCAAATTCACTATTTACCTATAATGATAGTAAAAATTTTGATTCGAAAATAAAAGATTTTATATTAAATACATCACCCTTATACGTTCAGCAGGTAGCCTTACCATTGGAAGAATTCACTAGATTGGAAAATAAATTTAAAAAAAATAAAATTGAAAAATTTTTGACACCAAAAGTCATAATTCTAAACAATGACCTTCCATTTATAAAAAAAATAAAGTTAAATACTAATGTTTTTTGTAATGCATTTAAGGGAAAAAAATACACTTTATTTATGTACAAAAAAGAAAATATAAAATGTCAGGATCTCAAATCGGGCACCAAATAAATATTAATGATAATAAATATAAAATGAATTGTTGTTAAATGCTAGGAATTATCCATGATTATTAAAAACTGCCCAATTTGTAATACAAGAGAATTTTCTGAAAGAATATATGAAAAAAAACTACCTGTAGATTTCAATAAAGTTAATTTTGCGGGTAGAAAAAATCCTGATGGATATCACTATGAAATGTTAAGATGTTCAAGGTGTAGTCTTCTCTACGCATCAGAAATTTACAATGTGGAAGAGACAAATAAACTTTATCAAGAAAGTACTTTTGATTATGTAAATGAAATTAATGGTTTAACCAAATCTTATTCAAATGTATTAAAAGAAAGTTTAAAAATTTTAGAAAACAATAAAGATAATTTTTTAGAAATTGGGTGTGGAAATGGTTTTATGCTTGAAGAAGCTTTGAGAGTTGGTTTTAAAAATGTAAAAGGAATTGAACCTTCAATTGATTCTATTTGTAATGCTAGCAATGATATAAAAAAAAATATTTACAATGAAGTCTTTGATGTTAATAAAATAGAAAAAAACCATTATGATGTAGTATTTATTGCAATGATTATCGAACATGTGGCTGATGCAAAAGTATTTTTAAATGACATCTATAAGATTATCAAACCTGGTGGATTAATTGTTTGCGTTTGTCATGACGAAAGACATTTTTTGGCTAAAATTTTAAAAGATAAACACCCAATCATAAATGATGAGCACACTGCTGTTTTTAATAAAAAAGCATTACATATGATTGTTAATATGAATAATTATAAAAATATAAGAATAAATAATTTAAAAAATTTTTATTCTATTAGTTATTGGTTAAAGTTGATGCCAATGCCATTAGTATTTAAAAGATTTTTAAATAATAATTTTTCTAAAATTTTAAAAAAAATTATTTTTGGCCTAAAAGCAGGTAATTTATATTTAATTGCTAAAAAATAATAATGAAATTACAAAAATATTTAAATTCTAATTATACAAATTTTAATAAAAGTGAATGCTATATTTTTTATCCTAAAAAAAAAATAGATATAATTAAATTAATTGACTATGCAAAAAAAAATAAAAAAAAAGTCCTACCAATTGGGTCTGGGTTAAGTTGGTTTGATACAATATTTAATACTGACAATATTATAATTGATTTAAAAAAAATAAAAAAAAATTTGTATTTGATAAATATAAAGGTGAATTGATTATATCCACAGGTTACAAAATTCATGAAGTAATATCTAAATTAAATAAATATGGATGGTCCTTATATTCAATTCCTGGTGGAGATGATGTAAGCATCGGTGGATGTTTGGGAAATGATGTTCACGGTAAAGATAGTTTTAAATATGGTAATTTTTCACAAAATATACTTGAATTAGAAATAATTCTACCTAATAAAAAAATAGTTAAGTGTTCCAAAAAATTAAATAAAGAAATTTTTCAATCAGCATGTGGTGGTTTAGGTCTGATAGGTGTAATTACTGAGGTAAAGTTAAACTTAAAACCAATAACAAAATTTTACCAAACAACGACTATTACTTGTGAAAATTATAAAGATTTAGTTACCAATTTATATAAAGATCTAGATAAATTTGAATATATAAATGGTTGGGTAGATATATTTGCAAAAAATAAAAATCTTGGAAGATCAATAATTTTTAAATCAAAAAAAAAATTAAGCAAAAATATTAAAAATGATAACTTAAATACTTCTAAATTCTTTAATATAATTCAAAATTTTATATTTGGCTTTTGTGTTAGAAATAATTTAGTTAAATATATAAATTATTTAATTTACCATCTCTTTAAACTTAAAAAAGTAAATATTAACACATATAAAGCTATAACATTTCCACTATCTTCACATGGAGTAGATATTAAAAAAACAATTTATCCCTATTCTTTTTTTGAAATACAAATTATCATTGAAAAAAAAAATATTAAAAGTGATTTAAAAGATTTTATTTCAATGTGCCAAAAACTTAATTTGTCTGGCTTTGTAATAGGTATAAAAATTCACCAAAAAAACAATAATTATCTCTCATTCTCTCAAAACGGTATCAGTATAAATGTAAACCAAATATTTAATGAACAAAAAAATTTTTCAGTTGAACTTTCAAATTTAAAAAAACTTCATGATTATGTTTTAAAAAAAGGCCATAAAATTTACTTATGTAAAGATTTTTTATTTAACCAAAAAAAGATTAATCAAAACTATCCAAATTTTAGGAAATTTTTAATTATAAAAAAAAAATATGATAAAGACAATTTATTTTACTCAGATTTTTTTAAAAGAGTTACTAATTAAATATTTAAAGTAAATTCGGAAACATTTTTAGCACAAAGGATGCCATAGTTTTTTTTTGACAAAAAATGTTTATTTTTTTTTTAAATAAATTTTTAACAATTAATTGAGATATTTTTTTTACATTTTCGCCTCTATTAATAAGGCTATTTTTATATAAATGAATATTTTGTTTGAAAAAATTAGTTTTTGTAGGACCTGGAAAAATATTTTTTGCATGAATATTATATTTATTAAGCTCTGTACTAATTGACTCGATTAATACTTGCATGGCTGACTTGCTTGCCGAGTAATTTGAGGATTTATTTAATCCAACAATTCCTGCTCCAGATGAAATATTTACAATATGACCATAATTTTTCTTTTTCATCAAAGGAATCACAGACTTTATTATCATTAAATGTGAGAAAAAATTTATATCCATAGTCTTTTTGTATTGATTAAAAATGATATTTTCTAAGTTGCCAAAAACTCCCTGAGCTGCATTGCAGATTATTAAGTCTACTGTGTTATTAGCATCTTTTAGTATTCTTTTTAATTTTGTTTTTAACAAATTTAAATTTGAAAGATCTATACTGTAATGTTTTATATTTTTTTTATTAATTTTTTTTTGTTTACTTCTAGAGATTAAAAAAAAATTATTCTTTTTATCTTTTTTCAATTCATTAAAAATTTCCAAACCAATACCAGAAGAACTTCCTGTAATTAAAATATTCATAGAATTATTAATACGTTTATTGCTATATTCCTTAAATAAAATTTATATATTTTATTTTATATTTAAAAAAGATATTTACCATTATATTAAATTAATTATTAAATAATTTTATGTTGAAACATCCAATATTAATTACTGGTGCGGCTGGATTTTTTGGTTCCAATTTAGCAAGATATTTTGTTAACAATGGCATCAAAGTAAATATTATAATAAAAAAGTCATCTAATACATGGAGATTAAATGAAATATTTAAAGATTTAAATGTTTTTTATGCTGATCTTAGTGACATCAAAAAGATTAAAACTATTATAAAAAAAATTAAACCCAAAACAATTTTTCACCTTGCTACACACGGGGCGTATTCTGATCAAAATAATTTAGATAATATAAAAAAATCAACTTTAGACTCAACATTAAATTTAATAAATGAATGTAAAAAATACAAGTTTAGTAGTTTTATAAATACTGGATCAAGCTCGGAGTATGGTTTTAAAAATAAAGCGATGAAAGAAACTGATATCCTCACACCAAACAGTTATTATTCTGTTTTTAAAAGCTCTTCTACTCTATATTGTCAATATGAAAGTATAAAATCTAATATACAAATTTCAACAATTAGACCTTTCCATATCTATGGACCATTTGAAAGAGATAGTAGATTAATACCAACTCTCATTAGAAATATGCTAAAAAAAAAAAAAATTAAGTTAGTATCTCCTAATGTTACAAGAGACTTAGTTTATATAGACGATGCTATTGAATTTTATCTTAGGATTGCAAACCAAAAAAATCTGAGGGGTGAAATTTTTAACTTAGCAAGTGGTAAAAAAACAACAATTAAAGAAATTTATAATTTTTTGAAAATAATTACTAATTATAATATTAAAAATGAGTGGGGGTCTATGAAAAATAGATCTTGGGATCAGGCTATTTGGTTCGCAAACACCTCTTATGTTAAAAAAAAATTTAAATGGAAACCAAAAATAAGTTTAAAAAACGGTCTAGAAAAAACTGTTAAATGGTATAAAAAGTTTTACGATGAAACGTAATAATATACCAAAATTAAAAAAAATTTCTAATGATCTTAAAAAAAAAATTTTAGAAATATCTTTTAAAAAAAGAATTCATCACATTGGATCATGTCTTTCCTGTATTGATATATTAACTGTGCTTTACTTTGGATTTATGAAAATAAGTAAATCAAAAATTAATCAAAATGATAAGTTTATTATGAGTAAAGGTCATGCAGCTTTAACCTATTATTTAATGTTAATGAAAAAAAATTTTTTTACTGAACGTTTTTTTTTAAAAGAATATTTATCTAATAATGGTAAATTTGGAGGCCATCCTGACACCAATACATTGTTAGGTGTTGATTTTTGTTCTGGTTCTTTAGGTAATGGTTTGTCTGTTGCATCTGGAATGGCTTATACATTCAAAAAAGAAAAAAAAAGTAATAAAGTTTTTGTATTAATAGGTGATGGAGAATGTAATGAGGGAATTATCTGGGAGGCTGCTTTATTTGCTGCTCAACATAAGTTAAATAATTTATATGTAATTTTAGACTATAATAAGCTTCAAGGATTTGGATTTACAAAACATATAATTAACTTGGATCCAGTTAAATCTAAATTCCAAAGCTTTAATTGGAATGTAGCTGAAGCAGATGGCCATAATATAGAGTCATTGCAGAAATCATTAAAAAGTTTTAGAAATAAGAAGGATAGACCAAATTTAATTATTGCTCACACCACTAAGGGAAAGTATGTAAAATTTATGGAAAACAAATTTGAGTCTCACTATCATGTTTTAAGCAAACAAGACTATAAAATTTCCCTAAAAGGTTTGGAGAATTAAATTAAATGAGATTTGTCTTTGTTGAAGAATTAATTAAATTTGCTAAAAAAAATAAAAATGTCCACCTAGTCACATCAGACCTGGGTTACCGGGCTTTTGAAAAATTTGTCAAAATATATCCAAAGAGATTTTTGAACGTAGGTGTTTCTGAAAACAATATGATTGGTGTTGCTGCTGGTATGGCAATGAATGGAAAAAAAGTTTTTGTATATTCTATACTTCCATTTGTATTATTTAGATCCTTGGAACAAATAAGAAATAATGTAGTTCACAATAATTTGGATATAAAAATTATTGGTGCAGGTGGAGGTTTTAGTTATAATGTTCAAGGAATTTCTCACAATACCTCTGAAGATATATCAATAGCAAGATCATTGCCAAATTTGTCAGTTTATAACCCTGGTAGTAAAGTAGAGACAAAAATAATTGTTAATCTAATGTTTAAAAATAAAAATCCATGTTTTGTTAGACTTGGAAAGGCCCCAGATATTAATTTTTACAAAAAAGAAATAAAGATTAAAAATAATGAAGGAATAATTTTAACTTCTGGTAAGGATTTAACAATTTTTACAACAGGTAATATTATAGAAAATGTTTACAATGCAGTAAAAAAACTCGAGTTACAGAATATTAAAATTAAACTTATAAGTTTGCCAATATTAAAACCTGTTAATGACAATTTTATATTAAAACATTCTTCATCTAGCAAAATTATGTCGATAGAAGAGAATGTCCAGATTGGTGGTTTGGGCTCATTATTAACGAATTTATACTTTAAATTTAAAATTAATAAAAAAATTAGTTTTAAATCATTATCTTTAGAAGATAAGGTTCACAACCAAATAGGATCACAATCCTATCTTAGAGAAATTAATGAACTTGATGAAAAAAGTATTATGAAAAATATAAAAAAGTTTTTAAATGATAGATATTAGTGACTTAAAAATCTCTGCAGTAATAGCATGTTACAAAGATGAGCAATCTATACCTTTAATGCATAAAAGATTAACATCTACTTTTAAAAAAATAGGATGCATGTATGAAATCATTTTTGTTAACGATGGAAGCCCTGACAATAGTGAAAAAATATTAAGTGATATTTGTGAAAATGACAAAAATACAGTTGCCATAATTCATTCTAGAAACTTTAATTCACAAAATTCCTTTTCGTCAGGAATGCAGCAAGCAACAGGTGATGCTGTAGTTTTACTTGACGGAGATCTACAAGATCCCCCTGAATTAATCGAAGAATTTGTTCATAAATGGATTGAGGGATATGAAGTCGTCTATGGTTCGAGAATTAAAAGAGACACGTCCTTAATAATGAATCTGTCTTATAAAACTTTTTATAGAATTTTTAATAAACTCTCATATATAAATATACCTCTTGATGCCGGTGATTTTTCTTTAATGGATAGAAAAGTAGTTGATGCAATAAATTCATTAAAAGAAACAGATCGATTTATTAGAGGATTAAGAGCATGGACAGGTTTTAAACAAATTGGTGTACCGTATAAAAGACCTGAGAGACAATTTGGTCAATCAACAAATAATTTTTTTAAAAATATTCAGTGGGCCAAAAAAGGAATATTTTCCTTTTCTCATCTGCCCTTAGAAATTATGTCATTAATTAGTTATTTTATATTTTTACTCTCCAGTATTGCTGTTTTAATTTATACCTTGTTATATTTTATAAAAGATGAAGCACCAAAAGGTATTACTACAGTAATTGTTTTAATTTTATTTTTAGGAGCAATGCAATTACTTTCAATAAGTATTTTATCAGAATATATAGCTAAGATTTTAGATGAAACAAAAAAAAGACCTAATTTTATAGTTAAAAAAATAATTAATAAAAAAAAATAATTATTTTAAAGATAGTTTTTTTTCAAACAATCTCTCTGGCTCTTTTTTAGCTGTTAAATTTCTTTTACTAATTGCAGATGTTTTTTATTATTATTTTCAACTATCTTTTTTGTTGTGTTGTTAATTTATTACATGTCTTTTTATAGAATTGAAAATGGAGCGCTATATTGTGGCAAGGAAAAAATATAATACTTTTAAAGTAGTTCGGCTGTAGTTTACTAAGAATCTTCAATACCCTGATATTGGTCTCCATTAACTTTCTAGCGTTATTAATGACATAAGCTTTACAATCTTTAACGGATGGGAAGAAAAATCATCTACTTATATGTTAGCATTGCAAGGGTAGTTGGAGCATAACCAACGAGTTCCACCATTATCATTAATTTTTACCTATGCTAGACATCACTTACATTATAATATATTTAAAGTTTAATTTTTGGGCCTGTAGCTCAGTTGGTTAGAGCAGTACACTCATAATGTATTGGTCCCAGGTTCGAGTCCTGGTGGGCCCACCAAAAATT
>MDTF01008386.1_pt1 | contig 10142 bp, 7 predicted proteins | sample 811191 | NCBI WGS metagenome assembly MDTF01 (sample SAMN05326649, study PRJNA326480) | marine metagenome | isolation source: seawater | place: Southern Ocean | collected 2011 | reverse complement strand
TATCGTAATACAGACCTTGATTTTCAGGTTTTAAACTAAAGTTAATAGATGGGTACTCCATGACCGTAGAGCAAAGACCTTTTTCGTAAGTAGTCTCCTTGTTTAAAATCTCTTTATACGTTAATAAGTTAGAACCTTTAAAATTATGGTTCAAACCTAATGTATGCCCTACTTCGTGAAGCACTAATCTTCTTAGAGATTCTCTTACAAGCGTTTCCTTAGCAGCTTCAGAAAGTTCCATTGCCTCTACTGCACAATGCGCAAATAAATTATTCGATTGCATTAAAGCAGAAGCAGAGCAGTAATGCGCATCCATCGGGTTTTCTTCGTCCAAAAAGAGTCCTGTATTTTCGAATAATTCGCCTTGTTGAATTCTTTTAGTGATGTATACCCACTCTAACATAATATCGGCTCCTAAAATTTCACCAGTTTTAGGATTCACAAAACTAGGTCCGTAACCACCAAAAGGAGGTTGTGGCGAAGAGGTCCAACGCAATACATTATAGCGAATATCTCCAGCATCCCATTCGGCATCGTCTGGTTGAATTTTTACTTGAACTGCATTTTTAAATCCTGCACTTTCAAAGGCCATACTCCAAGACTCTACCCCTTCTTTTATCAAATCACGCATCTCTACAGGAGTGGTGTTTTCTATCCAATAAACCAAAGGATGTACCGGTTCCGAAATCTTCAATTCTGGATTTTTCTTTACTAAGTTCCATCGGTGAACTAAATCTCTGTAATTCACGGCATCGGTAGTTGTCATATCATTTACACGAGTGGTAAAATAACCAACACGAGGATCTTCGAAACGTGGTTCAAAATTATTCTCTGGTAAAGCTATTAATGAATGTTGCACTAATATATTCACAAAACGAGAGTCTGTAACTGCAGTACCACCACGAGCCTTAGGCAAAGCATTGTCGTAGGCGTAGTTTATAATAAGATCGGTATTTTCTGGGTAATTTTTAAGTTTGTGGTACTTGGTCTTCGTCTTACTTAGTTTTCCTAATTGAAAACCTTTAAAACCTGGTCTAGCCGCTCTTTTTATTTGTTCTAAAGACTCAGTCAAAAATATTTTATCGGCATCTATTAAAAACTTAGTACTATCGTTACTGATCGCCACAATAAGTTCACTTACCAATACTGGATTATTAATATTCGTGTTCGAAGATTTAGCGAGAGTGCTTTCTGGATCAAAATAATAATTCGTGTTTTCTTGAACGAACTCTATACGATTGAAATATTTTTGAATTTTGAATATTTTTGAATTCCTGAATCCACCTTTAAAAAGCCCAGCATCCATTATACCATTTTCGATGTACGAAAAATGGATATACTCTTTGTTTAATTGTTCTTGAGTAATTTCAATAAGCAGATTTCCTTTAGTATTATCACGGTACAAAGTAAAAAGTCCTTCTATTTTTTCAGAATTTTTTATTTTCGCCTTATACTTATCTTTGACAGTCTTTTTTGAAGAAGCTTCTGTTTTAGCTTTTTTCTTTTTAAATAGCTGCGCATCGCAGTTTTGCGAAAACGATAATGAAATAACTAAAAAGCTAAGGGTATAAATCCAATTTCTCATGTTACTAATTTTAAATTTGAGTTTCAAAGATAAGCGTTCACTGCAAATATCATACTAAAAGAAAGGATTTGAAAATTCAATTATCAAATTTCAAATTTGCAGCAGCCTATTTCACTAGTTACAGCATACCAGCTACGATTTAATTTCACGTTTTACGGATAGCAAATAGCGAAAGTCTATCTTTACGCCATGAAAATTCAAACACATCAATTAGCCAACGGCATACGTATTATTCACCACTCGGTAATCAACGAGGTGGCGCACTGTGGCTTAATGATAAATACAGGATCTAGAGACGAAGCTAATACAGAACAAGGTATGGCTCATTTTATAGAACACGCACTATTTAAAGGGACTAAAAAGAGAAAAGCTTTTCATATACTTAGTCGTTTAGAGGATGTAGGTGGCGAATTAAATGCCTATACTACTAAAGAGGAAACCTGGTACTATTCTACATTCATGACAGAATACTACGAACGATCTATAGAATTATTAGGAGATATTGTGTTTCAATCTACCCTACCCGAAAAAGAATTAGCTAAAGAAAAAGATGTAATCATGGATGAGATACATTCTTATCTAGACAGCCCATCTGAAGCAATTTTTGATGATTTTGAAGAGCTTATTTACAAAGGACATCCAATAGGCTGCAATATATTAGGGACTAAAGAAATTTTAAGCACCTTTAACAGTAAAATGGCAAAGGACTATATGCTTAACCATTACCATACAGACGAAATAATTTTAAGTTCGGTAGGTAATATTGACTTTAGTAAATTAATAAACCTGGCAGAAAAACACCTTAACAATATCCCTGCGAACTTACGTAAAGGAAAGCGTTTAGAAATAAACGAGTACCAAACAAGAGAACTAAGGGTGAAAAAAGACATTGTACAGTCGCATTGTATTATTGGGAACAGAGCCTATAGTGCGCATGACCCAAAAGCAAGAACCTTAATATTACTCTCAAATTTATTAGGAGGTCCTGGAATGAATTCTAGACTTAACCTTGGAATAAGAGAAAAATACGGCTTTACTTACACTATAGAATCGAACTATACAACCTACTTTGATACAGGTTTGTGGAGCATTTATTTTGGCACCGAACCGCAGAGTGTACAAAAAACCTTAAAGCTCATTTTTAAGGAATTGAAGAAATTAAGAGATATAAAGTTAGGTCCTTTACAACTTCAAAAAGCCAAGCAGCAGTTAATTGGACAGTTGGCAATTGCTCAAGAGAACAACAGCAACCTCATGCAGTCTATTGCGAAGAGCTATCAGGCTTTTGGAGATGTGGAAAGTGTAGAGGTAGCAAAAAACAAAATACTAGCTATTTCGGCAGAAGAGCTACAAGAGGTAGCAAAAGAAATATTCGACGAGAAATTATTGAGTTCCATCATCTACGAACCCAAAGAAATTTAAATGGAATTCATCTCAAAAGAACTCGACAATTACTGCACGGAACACACCAGCTCGGCGGGTACCGTTTTAGAAGAATTGAATAGAGAAACGCATACTTCGGTATTAAATCCACGTATGATTTCCGGAAATTTACAAGGCCAGTTTTTAAGCATGCTTAGTAGAATGATGCAACCTAAGTGTATTTTAGAAATAGGCACATACACCGGTTATTCGGCTATTTGTTTGGCTAAGGGTTTACCAGTTGATGGTGTTTTACACACTATAGATGTAAACGAAGAACTGGAAGAAATGAATGCTCGCTACTTTAAAAAAGCGGGTTTCGAGCACCAAGTTGTTCAACATATAGGAGATGCAAGCGATCTAATTTCTGGTTTAGATTTAAAAATTGACTTGGCTTTTATTGATGCAGATAAAAAAAACTACCCACTCTATTTCGATTTACTTATTGACAAAATGAATCCAGGAGCTTGGATTATTGCCGACAATGTATTGTGGTCTGGAAAAGTGATTGAAGAAGTTAACCCAAGTGACAAATCTACACTAGCACTTTTAGAGTACAATAGAAAAGTTCAGGAAGACCCTAGAGTAGATAACATACTCTTACCTCTTAGAGATGGATTGATGTTATGCAGAAAAAAGGAATAATTTTTGCTTTCTATTTATTTATAGTAAATTGAAATAAATTTATATTTTGAAAAAACTCTTTCTACTTTTTATAATCTTTTGCATTAGTCTATCCACATACGCTACCCATTTAATAGGTGGCGAAATGACGTATAATTGTTTAGGTGGTAATCTTTACGAGATCACTTTAATCATCTACGTAGATTGTGGTCCTAGTAATACTTCAGGAATTTCTTTTGATGCTGATGGAATCATTTCTATTTATAATAGTAATAATGAATGGGTTCAAGATTTACTTATTTCAGAGCCCGGACAAATTGAATTGAGTAATCAAACCGTAGGGAATGACTGCTTAGAACTACCAATAGATCTATGTGTATTAAGGGGTATTTATACTATACAAGTAGAGTTGCCTCCTATCCCTGGTGGATATCAATTAGCATATCAACGCTGTTGCAGAAATCCATCCATAACCAACATTGTTACACCCGATTTATTTGGAAACACATATACAACCAACATTCCTGGCTCAGATTTAGTTTCCGATTGCAATAGTAGCCCTTCATTTGTAGCTTATCCGCCCTTAGCACTTTGCTTAGGCGACGATGTAAATGTAAATCTATCGGCTATAGATGCAGACAACGATTCTTTAGTATACTCACTAACTACTCCAATACACGGAGCAGATGAATTAAACCCAACGCTAATTACACCACCACCATTTACTACAATTCCATGGGCTGCAGGATATTCAGCAAACTACCCTATAGATTCTAGTCCTGTAATAGGAATAAATGGGATTTCGGGGATAATCACAGGTACACCCACACAAATCGGTATGTATATAATAGGAGTTCAGGTGGATGAATACCGAGATGGTGTTTTGATTAATTCGATCGTTCGGGATTTTAGATTCTTAGTGGTCGATTGTAATGTAACCACAGCCTCAACTCCATTATCAGATTGGATTTGCAACGGCTTAACGGTGAATTTCACGAATGCTAGTTCGAATGCAAACACCTATTTATGGGAATTCGATAGTGGAAGTACTAGTTCTACCGATTTTGAACCAAACTTCACCTACCCTGATACAGGAAACTATACGGTTACCTTAATTGCTAACCCTTCTACAATTTGTGCAGACACGAACACCGTTTCATTCTCATTATATACAGAGCTCAATCCCATATTTACGAGCCCCGAGCCACAGTGTGTAAGCAATAATTCTTTTTCTTTTGAGGGAGAAGGTCTCATTCCAGGTGGAGCGATAGTAAATTGGGATTTTGGAAGTAGCGCTTCGCCTATTAGTTCTGGCCAACTTAATCCTAGCAATATCACATTCCCAGCATTAGGAAGCTATCCAGTAAGTTTTAGTGTGCAATATGAAGAATGTGATGAAACATTTACAGCAAATGTATTGGTCTTTGAAGAAGACATATTTCCTGAAATCCCAGATCTTGGAGCACAATGTTTAGATGGAAATGCCTTCAATTTCTCTGCTCTAGGAATTTACCCAAATGGAGCTACTTTCGAATGGGATTTTGGTCCTAATGCAAACGCACAAAACTCTACAGCACAAAATCCAAATGGAATTACATTCTCAACTATAGGCGAGCAAATTATCACATTAAATGTACTATTTAATGGCTGTGAAAATGCCGTACAAAGTAGTGTCGAAACATTAAATCAAATAAATATTGAAATCCAAAGCACACCCACAGGAGGTTGCGAACCTTTTATTGTAGAATTTGAAAGTTTAGTAAATCTAGGTGATTATTCATACAACTGGGATCTAGGTAATGGAATATCCTCTACTATATCTAATCCACAAAATACTTATATGGCGGGTGTTTACGATATTTCTGTAAATGTAATAGACCTAAACACATTATGTGAGGGTACTATAACAGTAGACAATTACATTAATGTGCTACAAATGCCAATTTCTGATTTTAGTATTTCTTCCGATAGTTTAATCTATGGAGACCCACTACAGATAACAAACCACTCTATGTATGGCGACTCTTATCTTTATGAATTTAGCTCTGGAAAAACAAGTACTCAAGAAGAACCCGAATATATTATTCCAGCCTTAGGCGAATTTACAATATGGCAATTTGTGAGTAACGAATACGAATGCATAGACTCCTCTAGTGTAGACTTAACTATAGAATTCTATCATACTTTTTGGGTTCCAAATGTATTTACTCCAAATGGAAATTCAACCAACGATTACTTCTTCCCTGTTTACATAAATGTAGAAAGTTATCATATGCAGATTTTTGACCGCTGGGGGAAAATAGTTTTCGACAAGGAAGGTACAGCCCCTAAATGGGATGGATTAGATTACCAATCAGGAATAGAACTAAAAAGTGATAATTATGTATACCTCATCAACTACTATACTATAGAAGAAATCACCTATCAAGTAAAAGGAGTTGTTACCCTTATTCGCTAAGTGGAAGAGGGATTACCTTTGTATTGGAACCATTCGGGAAACTAATACCTAATAAATTTGAAATCGTAGATGCTATTTCTGTAATAGCGTATTTCTCAGCAGTCTTTCCAGCCTTCACCTTCCATCCATACCAAATTAAAGGCACATGCTGGTCGTAAGTATATCCAGATCCGTGGGTAGTTCCTGTATGAGCATATTCAATCCATGCAGGATCGAGAACTAACATTACATCGCCGGACCTTTTTTGGTTGTATCCTTTTTGCAAAGAAGCTAATGGACCTGAAGTAAACTCACTATTTTCTAGAGTTCTACCACAAACAGCCTTTTGAACTCCATCGTAACGCAACATAAAGTCAGCGGTTTGTTGCTGAACTTCTTCTAGACTTAAGTACTTCTCAAAAATTAATTCTCTATTTAAAAATATCTGTGCATTTCCATAAGTTTTTACCCAGTCGCCAAAACCATAAATATTCTGTAAAAATTGTTTCAACTCCTTTATAGGTTCTTCTGCATCGAAATAACCTGCAGGAACGTTTCTATCTTTCAAATAAGAAGGAGTTCTTACAGCACCATGATCGGCGGTAAGGAAAACCAACACATTTTCTTTTCCTATTGTCTCATCTATATAAGCAAGAAATCTTTCAATATCTCTATCTAGCCTCAAATAGGTATCTTGTGTTTCTTTAGAATCTGCACCAAACTGGTGACCAACATAATCGGGTGAAGAAAAACTAAGAGCCAAAACATCTGTATACTCATCCTGACCTAAGCGCTCCCCTTCTATAGCAGCAATAGCCATGTCTGTAGTAAGAGAATTCCCAAAAGGAGTAGATTTGATTAAACCTAAGCCATTCAATGCTAATAAACTTGGTAGATCGTGGGGGAACTTTGGGTATTTCTCTCCAGCAAAAGCTTCTTCGTAAACACTATTGTCAACTAAACTCTCATCGTATGACTTAGCATTTAACAGTAACTCCCACTTCTGCGAAAGGTAAGCCTCACAATGGTCATTTTTATTAAATTTTTGAGCCCATTTTGGTAATCGAAGCCCATAATAAGAACTAGAAACAAAATCACCTGTTTCAGAATCAAACCAAAAAGCAAAATCCCCCATGTGACCTGCTGGTAAAACAGCAGAACGATCTTTTAAGGCAACAGCAATGACCTTTGATTTATTCATGGTAAACAAGCGCAATTCGTCTCCAAAAGTAGTGTTCAACATTTTTGAGGGCGACATCTTACCAGATTCGTTAGCTGCACCAATAGTTTTCATCTCTGAATCAGAAACACAATAGCTGTATTCTTCACTCTTTTTATCGTACCAAGTATTTGCAATTACACCATGACTACTAGGAGTTGCTCCTGTATAAATTGAAGCATGCCCAGGGCCAGTGTAAGTAGGAATGTAGTTGTAATTAGTATTGTTACAGTTATAGCCTTCTGCTACCAAACGTTTAAATCCTCCTTCAGAAAACTCATCCCAATACCGATTTATATAATCGAATCTCATTTGATCGACGACTAAGCCCACAACCAATTTGGGTTGAGCAACTTGAGCTATTAGATTGATGTTAAGCGAGAAGAAAAGAATAATGAAAAGTCTCATATTATTGATTTTTATAGATAATGTACAGAAGAAATAAGCAACAAAGTGTACTCAAAAAGACGTTGGCTACTGCCATAAATGTTTGTCCTGATTTAAGCATTTCAAAAGTTTCGAAACTAAAGGTAGAAAAAGTACTAAACCCACCACAAAAACCTGTTACTACAAATAGTTTCCAGGTATTACTCAAGCCAAACTTAGTTTGAAAAAAATACACGAAACAAGCTAAAACTAAGGTGCTGAATAGGTTTGAAAAAAGTGTAGCGTATGCAAAAGTATCGTTTATATAGCTAGAGCTAAGCTTCCCTATGCCATAGCGGCATAAACTCCCTAAACCACCACCAATAAAAATTGCGACTAAATTCATAAGGCTAATTTATACTTTTCCTTTATTTTCTTAGCAAAAGCCCAAAGTAATTTAGCGATTACAATTCCTAAAACTGCTCCACCAATAATATCAAGCGGATAATGTTTACCAACATACACACGGCTATACGCAACTAGTGATGCCCAAGAATAAAGCAGGTATGGTAAATGTTTTCGTTCAGAAAAGAGCCGAGAAACAATGGCGGCAATGGCAAAAAAGTTTGCAGCATGAGAGGATACAAAGCCATACAAGCCGCCTTTTGAAACTAGCAATCTGATTTGATCTATAATAGCTGGTTCGTAGCTAGGGCGCAAACGCATAAACACATTCTTAAAAGCATGAACAGAAGTTAAGTCTGACAAACTCACAACAATAAGTATAAGAACTAATCCTTGCCAAAAAGAGTATCGGTATTTTTTTATCAGCAAAAAGATAATAAATAAGAAAAGAGGAATTGCTGATTTTGTACTGGAGATAAAAACAAAAAAAGAATCAAAAGTTTTTGTTCCTGCACCATTTAGCAGCAAGAAAAACTCTTGATCCCATTGAAGTAATTTATTAAGCATTCAATTGTTGCCAGATTAAATCTTTCAATTCCATTAAACCTTGTTGAGCTACGGAAGAAAAGAATACTGTTTTAACTCCCTCAGGAAGTGTTTCAGCTACTTCAGCCTTAAGCTCATCGTCTAGCATGTCTGATTTAGAAATCCCTAACAGGCGGTCTTTATGCAATAATTGTGGATTGTAAATCTCTAATTCTTTTAACAGAATTTCGTATTCTTTCGTAATGTCATCTGAATCAGCTGGCACTATGAATAGAAGCGTAGAATTTCGTTCTATATGTCGTAGAAAACGTAAACCTAAACCTTTACCTTCGCTAGCACCTTCTATAATACCTGGAATATCGGCCATTACAAAAGAACGATCATCGCGATAAGCTACAATACCTAAATTAGGCACTAGTGTCGTAAATGCGTAATTGGCAATTTTTGGTTTGGCAGCAGAAATTACAGACAATAAAGTTGATTTCCCAGCATTAGGAAAACCTACTAAACCTACATCTGCAAGAACTTTAAGCTCTAAAACATTCCAACCTTCTTCTCCTTCTGTACCCGGTTGAGCATAACGGGGAGTTTGACGGACAGAATTCTTAAACCAAGAATTTCCTCGACCACCAAGTCCACCCTTACGGATAATAATTTCTTCTCCATGATCGGTAACTTCAAAAATAATTTCTTGAGTTTCCGCATCACGAACAACAGTACCTAGAGGAACATCTATGTATTCATCTTTCCCGTCGTCTCCAAAACTATTGTTAGAAGAACCACCTCCGCCTCTACCACCTTTAACGTGTCTTTTGTACTTCAGGTGAAGTAAAGTCCACATTTGATCGTTTCCACGAAGGTAAATATTACCACCGCGTCCACCGTCGCCTCCATCGGGGCCACCTTTAGCAGTTAATCTAGAGCGATGTAGGTGTACAGAACCACCACCCCCGTGACCGGCAGCGCAATGTATCTTTACATAATCGACAAAATTTGATCCGTTTACAGCCATTTTATTGAACTAAAGCCTCTATTTCTTTACATATGCTAAGGGTAATAGATTCTATAGAACCAATTCCTTTAACACCTACAAATTTATTTTGAGCAGTATAATAGTCTTTCAAGATTGCGGTTTCGTTTTCGTAAACTTGAATTCTATTTTTTATTATTTCTGGGTTTTGATCGTCAGCTCTACCGCTAGACTTTCCTCTTTCCAAAAGACGAGAAACGAGTTCTTGTTCTTCTACTTCAAGAGCTAACATAGCAGAAATCGAAGTTCCTTTAGTGCTTAAAAAAGCATCTAAGGCTTCAGCCTGATTATTAGTTCTAGGAAAACCATCAAACACAAAACCTTTAGCCTGTGTATTAGCGTTCACTTCGGCTTCTAGCATTCCAATCGTAACCTCGTCTGGCACAAGAGCACCTTTTTCGATATACGATTTAGCTAATTTACCTAAGTCAGTACCTTTTTTCATATTGTACCGAAAAATATCTCCGGTAGAAAGGTGGACTAAATTGTACTTATCAATTAATCTGGC
>MDTF01004202.1_pt1 | contig 10142 bp, 10 predicted proteins | sample 811191 | NCBI WGS metagenome assembly MDTF01 (sample SAMN05326649, study PRJNA326480) | marine metagenome | isolation source: seawater | place: Southern Ocean | collected 2011 | reverse complement strand
TTATCTTTATTAATTAATGAAGATAAGTCAATTTTAGATTTATTATCTTGTTCTAGTAAAGGATGTCCAACGAAAGTATTTGGGATATTTTCTTTGTCAAAATATTTTTTTTCAAAATTAAATAAAAGAAGCATGTGATCTATAAATTTTTTAAATTTTTTAACCCTACCCTCACGCCATATCCAAACTTGAGGTGCAACATAATGAATTATTTTAATATTATTATTGATCTTCTTAACTCTTTCGGCAACTCTAAGAGTAAAATCAGGACTATCTACACTAAATAAAATATTTGGATTAAATTTAATTATTTTATCAACAGTACTGCTAATCTTATTTCTTATCTTAAATATATTAAATAAAACACTTGTGAACCCAATATAAGTAACTTCGTTAAGATCAAAAATTGATTTTATGCCTATATTTTTAAGATGCACTCCACCAACACAGGAATATACTATATTGGGATTATCTTTTTTTAATTTCAATATTACTGTTGAAGCTAGCTTATCACCAGAAGGTTCTCCAGTTATTATAAATATCTTCTTCATTGAACAGTTATAAAAATTTCATTCTTATTGGCAAAGTTAATACACGCCTCTCTATCTAAAAAAATATTTTGTTTAGCTTTTAATACTATTCCTTTTATACCTACTTTCTTGCAATCTTTTAGGGTATCTAGCCCAATAGTTGGTAAATCTGCCCTAAGGTCTTGTTTTTTTTTGGGAAATTTAATTAATATACCTTTAGAATTTTTCAATTTTTTTACAGATAACAACATTTTTTTTGTCCCTTTTAAAGGTTCTTTTGCAATTATATTATTGTTTCTAATAACCAATCCTTGAACATGATTATGGGCATTCAGTTTATTTAGTGAAATAATTCCTTTTTTAATTTGCCTTAATTCTATTTTATTTGGTTTTAATTTTGTGGGATTACTTTTATTTAAAGTTAATTCTAGATTAAAGAAATTTGATTTAATTACTTTAATCTTTTGTTCTGCCAATATCTTTATTAATTCTTTTAAAATAGCAGCATCTCCTAATTTAGATGCTGCTATAATTCTTGGTATATAATACATGCCTTTGAAATCTAATTTTAATGAAGACAATTTAGGTTTTTCAATTTTTCCAGCAAATAAAACTTTATTACATCTTTTTTTATTAATTAGATTAAGAATTTTTCCAAATTGCCCTATACTTATATGATGTGCATTATTGTCCTTTAGAAATTTATTATTATTTGTTAAATCAATAATAAAATATTTTATTTTACTTTTTTTTAAATGTTCAACTATCAATTTTGGAAAATCTGTAGTACCAAGAAATAAACCTATCATTTTATTTTAATAAAGGTGTGCAAATAGGACGTTTTTTATCTTCATTTATAAATTCAATTATATCTTCAACTAATGGGTTATTTTTATAGGTGCCATTCAGTTTATTTAAATTATCAGTTAATTGTTTTGTTTTAAAAATTTCTTTATAGGCTCCTGATAATAACAAGATTTCTTTATTTGATATATTTTTCCTTCTTAATCCAACTAAGTTTAAGCCTGACAAGTAATTTCTGTTACCAACTGATAATGCATATGGGATAACATCTTTTTCAACACCCGTCATTCCACCAATCATCGCCATCTTGCCAATTCTGCTAAATTGTTGTACTGCGGAATTTCCACCTATAATAACACCCTCACCTATTTGTGCATGACCTGCAATTGCAACATTATTAGCTATAACAATATTATTTTTTAAAATACAATCATGGGCTACATGTGATGAAACCATTAACAAGCAGTTATTTCCTAAGATCGTTTCTCCCCCACCACCTTTTGTACCTGGGTTTATACTCACATATTCTCTAATCCTGTTATTGTCACCAATTATAAGTTTTGTTTCCTCTCCATTGTACTTTAAGTCTTGAGGGTCATTTCCAATAGAAGCAAATGGATAAATTTTATTATTTTTTCCGATAATTGTATTTCCAAAAATACTGACATGAGAGTGAATTATAGTATTTTCACCAATTTTAACATTTGGACCTATTACTGTATAAGGGCCAATTTTTACATTCAAAGATATACTTGCATTGGGGTCAACGACAGCTGTCTTGTGTATCACTTATTATCCTTAATAAAATTTTTTAAACTCTTTGCTGGATACCCCATCACTTTAGTATTATCAACAATATCTTTAAGTACACCACTGCCACCACCTACCTGAACATTATTACCAATAGTTAAATGTCCTGAAATACCAGCTTGTCCACCAACCATTACATTATTTCCAAGAGTGGAGCTTCCTGCAAAACCAACTTGTCCAGCAATGATACAATTTGCACCTATCTTATTATTATGAGCTATATGCACTTGATTATCTATATAAGTATTCTTGCCAATTATCGTATTGGATAAAGAGCCTCTATCAATAGTAGCACCACACCCAATTTCACAATTATCTTCTATTATTACTATTCCAATATGTGGATATCTTAAATTTTTATCTTTAATAGGAAAAAAACCAAATCCCTTTTTTCCAATTACACAACTATCTAAAATAATAACATTATTCTTTATTAAAGAATTTCTTATAATAACATTCGAACCAATTGAGCAATTATCACCAATCTTTACATTGCTTTCAATAATTGAGTTATGACCAATTAAACAGTTTGTTCCTATCTCAACATTTTTACCAATTAAAACATTTTTACCAAATTTGACTTTATTATAGCGCGATATGGTTAAGGCATCATTTACTTCATTATCAAAATCATCTGTGACAGCATCAGGATAAAATTTTTTCGTTATCATGGCTGTAGCTATTAAGACATTTTTAACAACTAAAGGCTTACAGGTGTTTGGTAAAAAATGGGTTAATTTATTTGTTGTAATACAAAAAGATGCTTTGGTTTGTGATGCATAAGTTTCATATTTTTTTGAATGAAAAAATGTAATAGTGTTTTTTTCTGCAGTGACTAGGTCCTTAACATCATTTATAATAGTTTTGGAATAATTATCTAAATTGTTGATCTCACATGAGGATAATAACTTCTCAATAGTAAACGGACCATGATTTTTAAAAAAGGGATTAATCATTGATTAAAAAAGTTTTATCAAAAATTTTATCAATTACTTATCAATAATTATTACTAATTATTTTCTATCTACAATTGTAGCTGTCCATACCGCGTCAGCCATTTTTTTTCCATGTACAAAAGCCTCGCCTTTGTATTTCCAAACTTTACCATGTGATCTTATAGCTTCAATATTAAGTTCTAACCTACAATCAGGTATTACTGGGCTTCTAAATCTTGCCTTTTCAATTCCCATTAAAAAAACAAGTTTATTTTCATAAGTCTCTTTATCAATACCAGAAGCAGTTAATGCTGCAGCAGCCTGACCAAAAGCTTCAACAATCAAAACACCTGGCATTACGGGATTTCCTGGAAAGTGTCCCTGAACAAAAAAACTATCTTTTTTAACATTAACAATTGCTGTTGCTGAAAAAAGTTTTTTTATATTAATCAACTCATTGATTAAAAGCATAGGCTCTCTATGAGGAAGTAAATCAATAATTTGCTGTTTGTTCAAGGATATACTCATATTTATGATAATTTAATATTTTTAATCTTTGAATTAAGAATTTTAAAAATTATATTTGTTAGGTCCAAATCTTTTTTACCAATAATAATATTCTGCTTAGAAATAATATATGATATTGATTTATTTTTAGAGTATTCAGCTAGTATTTGAGTTAATGAATCAAGAAGTGTTTTTTGAGCTTGATTTTTAATTTTTGAAATACCATTAATCTTATTATTTCGAAAAAGGTTATATTCACTTACTTGTTTGGAAAAAAATTTCACTTTTTTAGCATATTCTTCTTTACTCAAAATATTCTTTTGTGAAGTTATTTTTATTTCTTGTTTTTTTAAATCTTCCTCTTTTTTTTTAAACTGTTGATTTGTTGATTTATTTATAACTTCCAATTGTTTAATTATTGATTTGCCAGCCAAAGAATTATTGATTAAAAAATTCACATCTATGTAATAAATAGAGCTATCTGACTTAAGGGCACTGGAATAAAAAATTACAAAAATTAATATAACATATTTAAGAAATTTTTTATAAATCATTAAAAAGTAGTGCCAAGGTTAAACCTGAAAGATTCTGTTTTATCTGTGGAGCTTTTTGTAATCACTTGTGATAATGAAAAATTTAAAGGCCCTATAGGAGTCAATATATCCATAGCAACACCTGTTGAACTTCGAATTTTACTGCTATCAATAGAGTTATTATAATCTACACCCCAAACATTTGCAGCATCTAAAAAAATTGAAAAATCTAAATTTTGAAGAGATTGTAAAAATTGAGGTAGTGTAGCACTTAAATTTACAGCCGAAACATAATTACCACCAACATAATCGTTATTTTCTTTTGGACCAATCTTACCCACCTCAAACCCTCTTAATTTGTTAGCAGGCATATATAATCTCTTTGAAATTCTTACATCTTTATTGTTGAGTGTATTTACTGAACTAACAAAAAAACTAACTTTAGTTACCATTTCAGAAATTTTTTGGTACCTAGAAGCTTCATACGAATTTACTATTTCATAATTATCCGAAATAAGGGGCAGTTCCTGAAAAAATGTACTCGTATAGCCTTCTTCTGCTTTATAGCTACTATCTCTTAAGTCATAATTTAATGAATAATTAAAATAAGTGTCAAAATAATTACCCTTTTGTTTTTTAAGTGGAGCTGAGGCTAAGCTTGTTGTTTCAAGCTCTTCAAACGAAATATCAATTTCTGGACTAAAAAACAAATTTTCAAATTGTTCAAAAGATGTTCCTAGCGATAGACCAACATCAGAGGTTTTGTATCCAGAATCTTTAAGATTATCTTTAGAGGTACTTCTTATGGACGTAAATAAAGAATTATCTGTATAATTAAAATTTGGTTTTTCGTAAATAAATCGCCCCTTGACTGAATTTGCATCAACCTGAAGGCTGGTATCAAGCTTAATTCCCTTACCTAAAAAATTATTTTCTTTAATGCCACCTCCAAGAGTACCACCAGAAGTCCCGAAACCAGCACCTAGAGAGATTTCACCTGTGGGTTTCTCTTCAACAGTTAAATTTACAACTTTAAGGTTTTGGTTGGAACCAGGAACAATACTTGTTTCAACTTTAGAAAAAATATTTTTAGATTTAATATTATTAATAGATTTGTTAAATAAAATTTCATTATAAGGATCTCCTTCATCAACAATCAGAACGTTTCTAATAACCTCCTCAATTGTGAAGGTGTTGCCAAAAATATTTATCTTTTCTACATAATGTTTATCACTATCTTGTAAAGAAATTTTAATATTCAATTTGTTGTTGCCAATTATTTCTTCTTCTAGTGAGGCATCTATAAATTGATACTGTTTTGTAAGTGCAATTTTATCAACTTCTCTTAAAACTTTTTCTATTTTGTTAAGTGAATAATCTTGATTTTTTAATTTATCTAGTGATTTAATGATATCTACGAAATATTTTTTATCATAATCGTCTGATAATACTAAGCTTAAATCATTAAATTGAAATTTTTTCCCAGCATCTATATTGAAAATTAACTTGAAAGAATTATTATTAAATTCAACAAAAGAATTTGTTACATCAGCATTATAATAACCATTATTTTTATAATAATTAGTAAGTAGTCTTTTATCTAATTCTAGTCTATCAGAATTAAGATAGGTAGATTGTGAGATAAATTTCCAAAATTTTGACTCTTCAGTAGTAATAATATTTTTAAGCTTTCTATCTTTAATCTTTTTATCACCAATAAATTGAATCTGATTAATTTTTGCTCTTTTTCCTAAATCTATATCATAAGTTAATCTTATAGAGTTTTGTTGATCGTTCAAAATTGAACTAGTTTTAATATCAGCAAAATAATATCCACTATTTTTAATTAAATTTTTAATTAAATTTAAATCTGCCAAAAAAGATGACTCTATATAGGAGTTTCTATTTTTTAATTTAATTTGATCTAATAAAAGATTAGTTAATTTTTTACTTTTAATACCATTAATTTGAACGTCTTCAATAATTGGATTTTCAGTAACTTTAATTTCAAGAATTGAGTTATTAATATTTAGAGTAATTTCTTTAAAAAAATTTGTTTCATAGATTTTTTTTAATATGTTGTTTAAATCTTCCTCATTATATTCTGTATCAAAATTTATATCTCCAAAAACAATTATTGCCTCTTGTGATATTCTTGTGTTTCCATAAACTTTAATATCTTTAACTATCTCAGCTAAAGACAACGAGGTTAAAAATAATAATACAAGGTTAATTCTAAAAATTTTTTTAAACATAATGTTTTATATAACTAAATTATCCACATTTAAACTTACATAATTACTTAATTTGATAATTTGATCAATATTTTTTGGTTTAATTTTTTTATATTTTAGAAATTTATACATTTTTGACATTTTCAGTAAAATTATAGATATATGATTAAAAGTAATTTTTTTTGCCAGAAATAGTTCAACTAACTTATCATTGGCGCTAACTATAACTGTTTCAAATAATGAATCATTTTTAGGCAATTTTTTAAGTATATTAACAATTGGAAATTTTATTAAATCTACCTCTTTAAAATTAAGATTATTTAAAATTTCAAAATTAAGATTATTAGATTCAATTTTTTTTTGAAAATTTGAATAAAAGGAATTAAATAAAGGTATCTTCATATTCGTATCATGTATTAAAATTTTTGTAAGCCCGTTTTTAAATTTAACTATTGCATGAACATAAGAGCTTGGGTGTATAAGTATCTTCAGTTTACTATACTCATAATTAAATATCTTTTTTGCTTCAATAACTTCAAATACTTTGTTCATTAAGGTGGCCGAGTCTATTGTGATTTTATTACCCATTTTCCAATTAGGGTGCTTAAGGGCTTGATTGATTGTAATTTTATTAAACATGGATAATGGATATTTATTAAATGGCCCACCAGATGCTGTAATAAAAACTTTTTCAATATTTTGCGGTTTTATATTTTGAGTTAATGCCCATATAGAAAAATGTTCTGAGTCTACGGGTATGAAATCAGTTTTATATTTGTTTAATTCTTTTTTTATCAATGACCAACCACAAATAATTGATTCTTTATTTGCAATTGCTATTTTCTTTGTAAATTTAATAATATCAATGGTGGGCCTCAACCCAACTAAGCCTGAAATTGCATTTAAAGTATAGTCTACTTTAGTATTTTTAAAAATTTTTGGAATTGAATCAAGATTGTTATAAAGGTTTATCTTACTATTTCTTAATTTATTTTTCAATAATATATATTTTTTTTTATCAGTAATTATAATATTTCTAACTTTAAATATTTTTAATTGTCTTAATATCTCATTAATATTTTGATTTGCTGTTAAGAGAAAAATTTCATTGTTCTTAATATCTTTTTTTAAAATATTTAAAAATGTTTTTCCAATAGTTCCTGTAGATCCTAAAATTGCAATTTTTTTTTTCATATAATTAAAAAATATTTAATAATAACATTCCTACTGGTACGGCAAAAATAACACCATCAATTCGATCAAGAAATCCTCCATGACCAGGCAATAGGTCACTTGTATTTTTAACTTTCGCTTTTCTTTTTAATAAAGAAATAAACAGATCTCCTAGTTGTGAGACTATTGAAATTGCAATAATATAAAAAATCAACAAATAGAGACTAAAAGTATTTAATTGAGAGTAGAAAATGGGTATTAACATAAGTGAGAATACAAGAGATCCAATAGAACCCGAAATTGTTTTATTTGGACTTATTCTTGATAATTTTTTTCCTTTAAAAGTTTTACCAACAACCAGCCCCCCTATGTCAGAAAAGATCGAAATTAGTAAGATAAAAAAGATATCAATTTTTTGGTTAAAATTAGTTATAATTAAAAATATGATTAAAGATAAATAAATTAACGATGTAGCTTTTGATAATAGTCTAAGCATTTTTTCTTTGAGGTTATCTTTTTTAAAAATTTTTGAAATAAGCCCATAAAACTCTATCCAAGTTATTATAGCTATAATTATAAGGGCAATAATAAATATAAAATTATAATTAAACATAAGTAATAAAAGAAATAATAAAAAAAATGATGTAATTATTCTTTTTTTTAATTCTAATGACACTAAATTGCTCCAAAATTTCTTTTTAATAATTTGAATTTATTAAGTATTTTTATATAGTCATTTTTAGTGAAATTTGGCCACATTTTTTTTTCAAAAAAAAGCTCTGTGTAAGCTAATTGCCACAACAAAAAGTTACTTAGCCGTTTGGTGTTACCAGTTCTAATTAATAAATCAGGATCAGGAATATTTTTTGAATATAAGCTTTCTGTAATATTTTTTTCTGTTATTTTTTTCTTATTTTTTATTAAATATTTCATAGCTTCTAAAATTTCTTCTTTTGACCCATAATTTAGAGCTAGATTTATTTGTAAGCCATTATTATTACTTGTTTTGTTTTCAGATTTTTCTAATAATTTTTGCAATTTATTACTAAATTTTTTTTTATTACCAAAAACTTTTAATTTTATTTTATTTTTTATTAAATTGTTTATTTTTTTTGTTAAGAAATTCTCTAACAAATTAAACAAGAAGAATATCTCTTTTTTTGGTCTTTTCCAGTTTTCGGTTGAAAAAGTGTACAACGTTAGGTATTTTATTTTTTGTTTAATAGTTTCCTCAATAATTTCTTCTATTGTTTTTAAACCAGCTCTATGTCCTAAATTTCGTGAACCCTTGTTTTGAATGCCCCATCTTCCGTTGCCATCCATAATGATTGCAACGTGTTTAATTGGGTTCATATTGTCATTATTTCTTTTTCTTTAGCTTCAACTTTTTGATCTATTGTTTTAATATGATCATCTGTAAAATTTTGTACAATTTTTTCAAATTTTTTTTCATCATCTTCACTAATTTCTTTATCTTTCAGTAAATTTTTTAAGTCATCATTGGCTTCTCTTCTAATATTTCTAATAGAAACTTTGCACTTTTCTCCCATAGACTTTATTAATTTTTTAATTTCAGTTCTTCTCTCTTCATTCAAATCTGGAACAGGTAGTCTAATTAATTGACCATCAATTTGTGGGTTCAAACCAAGTTCAGATTTTTTTATCGCCGAGTCTACCAATGGCACGTTATTCATGTCCCAAACTTGGATATTTATTGTTCGTGCATCAGGAGTTGTTATACTGGAAACTTGATTTAGTGGCATTGCTTGTCCATACACATCAACTTTAACTAGATCAAGCATAGATGCATTTGCTCTTCCTGTTCTCAAAGATGTTAGCTCTTTTGTAAAAACTTCAATGGTTTTATCCATTTTTTGATTATATGTTTTATCGTTAAACATTTATTCACCAATTTTTATTCTGTAAAAATCTTTAATTCTTAAGTCAGTTATATTAAGATCTTTTACTATATCTTGCACCTTTTTTTTAGGTTCCATAACCCATGCTTGAGATAATAGTGCATTCTCTTCTTTAAATTTTTTCATTTTGCCTAAGCTAATTTTTTGCGCAATCTCCTCTGGTTTACCTGAGTTTTTTAGTTCTTCAGTAACAAGATCTTGTTCTTTTTGAAGAACATCTTTATCAATTAAATCTGAACTTAGTGCTAAAGGGTTAGATGCAGCTATATGCATTGAAAGTTGTTTTCCAAAAGTTTTAACAGCGTCACTATCATCAGACGTCTCAAGTGACGCTATAACTGATAGCTTAGACAAATTATCTTTAACTACAGTATGTAAATAATTAAAATTTTTAGTGCCTGATTGATTAAATGTTTTAACTTTACCAACTGTAATTTTTTCACCCATTTTTGCAATTAAAGAAACAAGATTATCTTCAACATTTTGGCCATTTGACATATTAGATTTATTTAATTTTTCTAAATTAGAACCATTTTTGTTATTGAGTTCACTTAACTCTTTAGCAAAAGAAACAAAATCATCATTTTTAGCAACAAAGTCGGTCTCACAATTCAACTCTAAAACTGAAATTTTATTTTCATCTCCAGAGGTTGCTATAACACCTTCTTTTGCATCTCTAGACATTTTTTTAGAAGCT
>MDTF01010055.1_pt1 | contig 10144 bp, 4 predicted proteins | sample 811191 | NCBI WGS metagenome assembly MDTF01 (sample SAMN05326649, study PRJNA326480) | marine metagenome | isolation source: seawater | place: Southern Ocean | collected 2011 | reverse complement strand
TTAATTAATAATTGAGAAGGAATACCACTTATATATATCAATTCTCTACAACATATCTGGATGTTTCATATTCATCAACAATACAAGTCTAGGCAAAACAACTGTGTTCTTACCACCACTTTCACCACCACCATTCTCATATTTAACAGTATGTTCTATTGAATCGTCAAAAACCAGTGGTTTCCCAATACTTGAATCATCCATTAATTTTTTTTCACCACCAACATATAATTCAAATGTAGCATCATTCGGTATTAATATAGGTATCATTATACGTAATCTATTGTTCGTTACACCACAGTGTGGTATAATCTCACATTTCTTGCACCACAAACTAGATATTTTAGCATCGTTTAATATAATACCTTTAGATTTTTTAATGATTTTATTAATAATCGAAAATAATAAAGGTAATCTTTTACATGCCGAAGATACTTTTTTTTTTTTTTTGATTCTCTGTATTATCTGTACCATTTCTTAAATGTATTTGTTTCCATTGTGCTTTGATTTGATTAGTATCATCATCACTAGTAGTTAGATTATACAGATCTCTGAAATACAAATTATCGGACGGCACCCATAATTTGTTCGATGCTTTAATATTAGTTATAATTTCATGACTTATATCCTTCCATACTGACAATCCTAATGTATTTATATATTTCTGGAATACATTTTTTTGAATTATATTTGGCAAATTATTTATATTATCCGTCCAAAATGGTATTGTTGTTAACCCCGGTCTTAAATTAGTATTGCCATGCTGCATGTAATCTATGAAAGAAGAAGGAGAAAAGAAAAAAAAAAGAAGGAGCAATTAAAAATAGCACCAGAATAGCACCAGAACAAAATATTAGTTACTCTGATAAGTTTGCAATATTTTTTTCTCAAAAAAGACTGACTTACGTATGAAATAATTTCTTCGAACACCTTCTTCCCAAATACTTCTAGCTTCTTGGTATTCGCCATTAACAACATATGATTGACCACGATTCAGTGCTATATTTGGCAATTCAGCTAACAATTGAATACGTATCAATGTTGCCTCTTGCATCGTTTTTAAATTGCCATTACCCCTCCATGTTTCCAACGATTTCAATCGATCTTTTTCATGATACATCCAAGCTTTATCGTAGGCAAGTTTACCTTGAATAACTTTACCAAGAACACGATAATAGGCATTACCAAGATAATAACAAGCAGAACCACGTGGTAACAACTTTAAGATTTTGTTGTCGTTGTCGTTGTCGTTGTTGTCGTTGCATCGTTGTTTTAATATTTTCAAACCATTTTTAATATTCGTTCCTGTAGATACTAACAAACTGGCCCATTCGATATAATTGTAATCATCTACTAATTGCATTCGAAACGTTTTCTTAAATGTCTTGTTTTCCTTTGTTTTTTGAATATTTTGAATCCTTTTCAAATCAATAACTTTTTTATGTATTCTACAAATGACACGTTGCAATGTTCTTGCTTTTTTCCATTTTCTAGATTGAGGATTTATACCTAATTGTGCTGCTTCCATTTGTAGTGGAAATTTAAAAAAATACATTTTTTCATGTCCTAATATACTGTCTTGCGTAAAAGCAAATGTTTTTAATAATGTATTCACCATGATACCAAGCATCGACCATCTATCAATCGCTACGTGTGTGTTGCTTCCACACCTATCAATTATGATAGCTTCCAAAAGTAATTCGCAGGATTCCTTCAATTGATTTGTTTGTTGTGAACGTATTGCACGTACATGAAGCGCAGTAGCCAGTTCTGATTTTAAACGTTTCGTTATATTATTTTGTTTGGTTGTGGTGTCTTTGTTTTTCTTCTTTTTAGTACGTGTAGAACATTTCATTCTAACCAAATTGTTCAGTAGTGAATACAATTGTGACGTTGCTATATTAGATGGCAAGTTGTTAAATATGTTATGCAATTGTGATACAGCATCTAATTCAAAAGATGAAGAGGTGGAAGGTAAAGATGCCAATTTATTATAATTTCTTAATACATATATTGGATGTGGGTAGTCCTTTGCATCTCGTCTTTGTTTAATGATTTCACTGGCATAGCGTCGTATTGAATGGGCTATTGTTTCACTTTCGTATTGTGTGACTAGAATTGATTTGACATAGAATTGTAATAATATTTTACAACTGTTTAAAGTTGTTGATGTTGGTGTTGTAGGTATTGTTGGTGCTATCGCTGGATTTTTGGTATTTGCGTTGTTTCTTTCGGCAACATACTCTAATAATCTTTCTGCTAAATGATTCATTTCTTTCCGTTCTAATCCATATAAAGTTATAAAACCCAAAGCTGCAGAATATGGATCTTCTCTCTCGTGCATTGATAATGTTAATTGAATGCCTGTTTGATTCTCTTCGTGTGTTTCTGTTGTATCTGTTGAAGAAGTAGCTGTAGAAATAACTTTGTTGTCCTCGTCCTTGACCTCATCTTCGTCTTCGTCTTCTGTTTCCCAGTCATCGTATTCTTCTTCCCAATCTTCAATGGATCCTGTTATTTTGAAATGTTGTTTCAGATTAATGTTTGTATGCACTGCAATTGATGTGGTTGCAATGATGTCGTTGCATTTGTGAATTGTTTCTTCATTTTTTGTTAATGATTGGCCATTCGCTTTGGTTTCAAAAGTTGTAGTAGTTGGTTTGGAGAATGTTGTTAAGATCAGGGCAACGAAAATAAGGAGATGAGTAGGTAGTTTGTGCATTGTTATTGTAGGTACGATTGTAGATCTCTTGTATCTGTGAGTTTAAACACAACCGGTGTTTTATCACCAACACACAACACATTCATACATTTTTTAAATAATCCGTTAAAGTTTGTGCTGAGTTGCTTACCGGTAACAAAAACAACAACAACTAGCTACTAGCAAAAATGCCTTCGTCTCCTGGCAAAGGTGGCAAAGGTGGTGTCATCGATCATTTGTCTAAATTACAGAATCTAATGGGTAGTAGACCATCGACCGATGCTGATACAAGGCGACCTACTTCATCATCATCATCGAAGAATTCCAAGGAAATGAAAAATGGCGGTATGGAAGTGGATGAAAAGGACAAACTCATAGAAAGGCAACTAAGTGCACTTGGAAGATTATCACCTTTAGGTGGTAAAAAATCACCAGGATATAGTAATGGAGATTTATTTGGTACACGTGGTGACTATTTGAAAGGCATGATTTACAAGTCGCGTGGTGGCGGCAATCAACAAGCAATGTTAGCCAGAAAGACGGGAGCAAAAGGAATTACAAGACTAGCAAAATTAGCTGGTGCTTCTCTACCCGTTTCCAATGTTAGTATTGTAAAAAAAAAGAACAAAAAAGATTCAAATGAAGATTTTATTGAAGTTTGTTGGAAAACTGTATTCCGAGCTAAAATCAAGGCACAAAAAAGTGATCTTCATTCCTTACAAGAGGCAGCGGGAGCACTTCGTAATATTGTAGACAACCCCGACTTACATCCACTTCTTCTTAAAGATGGAATTATTAATGGAATCAAAGCGTTATTGGAACGTACACGGGATCCCGAAGTAGTGAGATCTTGTTGCGATGCACTTTGCACACTCGCACACAATAAAAAGGTACAGGCTCTACTGGTAGATGAAGGATTAATAGAAATGTTGATTTACTTTATGCGAGGTTCGGCACATTTGAAAAAATTAGCACCTCGTGGAGCACATACTGATATGCTTTGCAATTGTGCACAATCATTTCTTGCGGTATCGTCAAATGCAGGACCACTCCAACAACAACTGCAAGTTTCTAGTGCATTGGAGGCTCGTCTAGTGCGAGAGGGACCACTCAGTGAATTACAACATCTTCAGTCAAAGGATGCAAGTATTCGTTGGGCTTTGCTTAAAATGATATTTAATCTTGCTGCATTAGGAGATCATCTCCCATGTATTTGGTTAGAAGATATTATTCGTATGACCATGGATACACTAAATCAAGGTATTAAAATAATACAACGACGCCAACGCTATCTTGAATCAGGTCGTGCTATGACTCCTTCTACGGATGAGAAAAAAAGCGATCAAGGTAGTGAATTTTATGCTGTCATTTTGTTGATGCAAACGTTGTGTCGTTTAGCATGTATCACTGGTGTTCCTTCGGCACTACTTGCCAAAGATATTATTCATAATATCAGTGCAGTAGTTTCAGTAGCATACGATTGTTTGTTAATGTCACCATCCAATCAACACCCCGAGTTGCAAGAAGAGAAATCACAGTCTGTGGAACTTCTTGAGTTGTCATGTATTCTTCTATATTACTTATCTGGAACAATTAAAGCTGCGCCAAGAATGATTGAAGCACAATGTCCTGAAGTATTACGTGATTTATGGAGTAAACTTTTAGACATTAGGAGCTCATCATACGCTCAAGAATTAAATTTTGCAGCCGTCTCTATGGAATTGACTACAATTACTGTTGCTGTGCTTGGAAATCTTGCTAGACATCCATTTGCTCGTAACACATTAATTGAAAAAGGTTTGACAGCCGAGTTAGCATTGCTCGCACAAGAACATACTGTTCATTTACAAATGAGAAGGAGTGGTATTGAAGCCATTGCAGAAACAGGAACAGGCCACGAACATATCGATCCAGTATTAAGTGAAAAGCTTTTGGCTACTGCAGTAGCAGCATTACAAGAGATTGCAGCAGATGATGAAAGTGCTAATACTATTGCACAGCAAGGTGCACTTCGTATGCTAAATGTTGTAGCTACCTATGCTTCTGATATTGCTTTAAGAACAAAAGCAATCATGACTATTTGTAATATGTTAAGTTCAAATTCTTTGGAAGAATTAATGACTAAAGTAGCCGAAGACATGCGTGCAGCATTAGACGTGCTTGTATTATTGCACCAAGAAATTGTAGAGTATGATATTTCCAAATCAGGTTACATTGCAACAGCTATGCACAATCTTTCGTGCACAGATTCTGGAAGAAAAATGATGGAAAATATTGGTGAAGGAATTTTACAATCTGTTTCATGGATTGCTCGTAAGTTGAACAACCAACCTCACACTATGGCAGATCCGATCATAGTACTCTGCGCAGGAACATTATTTAATTTGTCTTGCAACGAAGCTACAGCACGAATGCTTATGCATCGAAGGTGGATACGTAGCGTAATTGATATTATGAAGCAATCTGGTATGTCACGTGTTGACGAACTGTGCATCGCAACCCTTCACAATCTATCTAAAGGATATCAAAATGCCGGTAGTGCTTATGCCGGAGAAGGTGCATTAGAAGAGTTAATTGAACTTGCAAACAATGACTATGAACCAGAAGCACAAGAGTTGGCATTGACTACATTGTGTATTCTTACTATTGAATCAGAAAATGTGAATGCTATGGTCAGAAGAGGTCTAATTCGTGCTTTAGTAACAGCATCCAAACAGCATCGACTTGCAGAAACTGCCACGATTGGATTAAACAACCTTGCAGCTTTTGATCATGGAAAATTAATTGGACAATTGATCGAAGACGGTGCAGTAGATATTTTAATTGATCATGTGGCTAGTAAAGATCCTGCAATTCGAGGAAATAGTGTAATTGCCGTATGCCATATAGCAAGTTGCTGTAGCACAACGTTGAATCCTAAACTTAGTGCACATTGCCTTGCAATGATGATTCGTCACGGTGCTGTAGAAGCACTTTTGTTAGCAGGATTTGTACGTAGTTCCGACGACACAAAAGCTGCGCAAGAAGCATGTTGCAAAGGTTTATACGCTTTACTTGCATCAGCTGCACAAGGTGGTAGTACAGAGAATTTGACGACATGGCAAGTAGTTCGTGCTGCTATTTCAATGTTGGATCACGGGAAAGAAATTCGTGATATATCAACAATTATGCTAGCTAACATTAGCTGTTTGGACGAAGGAATGAATCTATTTACTAGTTTGGGTTTTGCATCACTAAATGATGTAGCACTAGCTAAAGTCTCTCCACCACCAACACTTGAAGTTCGAAAACGTATTGTAAAAATTTTGCATAACATGTTACATAAAACAGATCCAATATCCATTCCAAAAGCAGAAGTGGACAGTGACGACGAAGAAGAAGTCAATTTTAATTATTACAGTACAATACCAACAGCTACTGACTCTACTATTGAAGAGTATGGTGAAAAAAAAGAAGAGACGAAACCAATTGATTTTGATCCCAACTCAGTTGAAGCAATGGAACTACAAAATCAAGCAGACAGAGCTCTATCAATTCGTTGTCAGCGTATCGCCGAGGCCAATGGTGTTCCAACCTTGATGTCTCTCAGTCGAATTGAAGATCCAGATTGTCGTTTAATGTGTGCCATAGCACTTTCCACTATTGCTAATAACGAATCAACACATGCACGTTTTGTAAGGGATGGAGGTTTTCGTGCCATGACAGAAATGGCACATTATGATAGGACTGATGTTGGTACAAGTGCATGTTGGTCGATTCGTCTTTGTTGCATACGAACAGCTGCATATGCTGCAAGAGTTCCGGCAAGTCGATTGGAATGTGTAGTTGATGGTGCTTGTGAAATGCTTGTGCAGGCTGTGCAAAGTACAGTCTTCAATGCAGATATTAAACATTTATGCTGCCAAACCATTGAACTCTTTTCTCGTGAAAAAAAAACTAGACCATTTATGGCTCAGCAAGGAATTGTAGAGGCATTAGATCATCTTTTAGCAATGGCAAGTGCTGGGCATCAAGATAGCGAAGCAACGTTGTTTGCTCGAACTGTTCGTAATCTTTCTTACTCCGACAGTGATACAGTTGATTTACTTGTAGAATATGGTGTAGTACATTTGTTTCATTCCTTTGCTGCCTTTAGTATTGAAAGCGTTGCTACTGATTGTGCCATTGCGATTTGTAATGTGTTTCAAAAAACATCACAACAAGAAGCACTGATCAACGATGGTGCTCTTGGTGTAATTCAATGCATATTGACAAACGGTGGTAAAGATCCTTTCAGTTCCTATGCCGAAGAAATTCGTGAATCATGTGCAGCATGTTTACTGAGCATGGCTATACAAGAAAATTCACGTGAATTTTTACTTCGAGAAGGTATATTTAAAACAATTCATCAAATTTGTACTGAAGGGAACCCTACAGATGCAACTGTCGATGCATGTTGTCGTGCTCTTTGTGTATTTTGCTTAGACGCACACATTCGACCATTAGTGGTACGTCTTCAAGCACATCAACAAGTTGTAGGTTTGCACACAATTTTTGTACGTCTATCTAAACGAAGAAGTGGACCACGTGGAACATTACAAATATCACAATCTCGTCTTGCTCTTGCACTATTAAATCTTGCTCGAGTAGGTGCAACCGATACACAAAGTGATATTATTCAACACTGTGATGCATCTGCTTTATTAGAGCAAGCTTCCAGTTTATCTGACAAAGAACGCGACGATGTAAGTCAACCAGTTATTATTGACATTCGTTCCAACAAGTATGCAACAGATTTACCTGATAATGATCATGTTGAAGCTATTCCTGAAATTTATTCATTTGTTCGTTCAGAACCTTGGCAAAAATATGGCTTCAAAACAGATCTTTTACAAGCAAAAGGCATGGAAACACATACAGCTCCAGAATTTGCACCAAGGTGGAAAGATGAATCTACTGCAAATCTTGAAAATTCACCTCGTAAGCCATCCAATAAATCACCGAATAAATCACCGAATAAATCATCAAATAGATCAGCGTCATCAACAGAAAATAATGCTTTAGGTGATTCTGAGAGAAAAACAAAAGCTGTACCAATTGTTGTACAAAGTGTCATGATGGATAGACTTATGGAAAGATTAAACCGATCGTATGGAAGCACAGTAGATACTATTCGATATGCTGTTGTTTCCAAACCTATCAATAGTTCTCTTGAAAACGAAAGTAGCATATTTGATTCAGACGATAGCAGTTATTTTTCTTCGGAGATTGGTGATAGTGTAATATTAGATCCAATTTTTGGTGTCATGGATCCGTCACTTCTTATGTACGATAGTATTATAGAAGAAGATGGCGAAGAGACCAGAGAACAGTCAGAAAAAGAATCTGCACCATTGAATCAATCCATGTCACAAATTGTACCCAAAATTGCAATACTGTTAGGAGAGGACGTTGAAGAAGCTGGTGATATTGAAGATTATCAAAAAAATCAAGTAGAAAATGTTGAAAACGTAGAAAACGTAGAAAATGTAGAAAACAAAGAACAAAAAAATGATGCCAGTATAGAAAAAGAATTGCGCAATCAAATGAAGTCACTTTTCAACCTACTTGATGTTGATAACTCTCAATATATCGATAAAATGGAATTACTTGATGGCATATTGAATAGGCAAGATGTTGTTCGTATCATGAAGGGACATAAAAAATTAGAACTACTTCTTCAACCGGGTACATTTGAATCATCGTTTCATGATTTGAACACTCATCGAGATGGGCACGTGACATTAAACGAATTGATAGACTTTGTAATACAACACCATGATAAAACAACTGTCACAGTCCCAGATCTTCCAATTTCAACAATGGCACCAAAAACAAATACTAAAAGTATTGATGCATATGACAAGAATATGGATAGCACATTCGTTCCTCCATCTTTAAGATTTGATGAATTAAATGGTAGTACAAATAAAAATAATACGGAATCTTTTATTCGACCAAGAGTTGAAATTTATTCAGGAAAAACAAACACATCAGACGATCGTCAACGAAACGTAGCAAATAAGTTTCTGGTAGCAATGAGAGCAAAGAGTACAGCAGCTGCTAATACAGAACAAAGGAAATTAGTGACTGGTTTGTGTGATACTTTGTCAACATTTGAAAGTTCAAAAACACGACGTAAACCTGCTATGACGGTGACTGAAAATTTAGATCTTGATGAAGTATCAACATTTGAAAGGCAGCAACAACGTTTTCCTCCAGTGAAAAATGCGAGTCCACGACAACAACAATATCAAATTCCATCTAGTCCGAAAATGTCACGAATTTCGTTTAGTAAATAATACCACAAGCAGGAAGAAAAAAAAGATACCGTACAAATGTACAATAATAATAGTACTAATAAGTGATAAGTGATACACGTACAAATTGTAGAAAAGAGATTGATTTTTGTTTGAATATACATACACACACATTATTATTTATATATATAACAAAAAGGTATACATTACCTTGGTGGTGTGTAGAAATATGACTTCTATCTTCTATTACTATTAAATTTTTGTATTTTTATTATTTTTAATCTGATTTTTGCGCATAACCCTTATGTATCCATGTAGGTTTTGTAGCAAACTCATCTTCTGATTCTGGTAGTTGTACACGAATAAACTCTCCTGCTTGTTTATTTCCTGATGTGTATTTGTATTCACCTTGTCCACATGGGAAACCTTCCATGAATGGACCTGTGAATGTTGTTCCATCTTTGTATTTCCAGACTCCTGAAGTAATATTTCCGTTCACCCATTCTCCTTCAAACGAAGAGTCGTTTCGATATTTTTGTGGTCCATACAAAGCTGTTTCTGCTGCTTCATTTTCTTTTTCTTTATCGGATTTCTCTTCGTCTGGTTTAGATGTAAACTTGGTTAATTTAAATTGGTATGTACCACGTCCTGATTTCATACCATTAACCCAACAACCACTATATATATCACCGTTTGTGTATTTATACGTTCCTTCACCGTGCATAACATTATTTGACCATTCTCCATAATAGACACTTTTATCTGGAAAAGTCATTTTCCCAATACCTTCACGGCTGCCACTGGCGTAATCACCCGTATAGACAGCGGGTGGAAGAGGTTCTTCTTCTGTCTCTTCATCTTCCACTGGTGCAACATTCCATGTGTATGTTCCATGAGTTCGTTCTTTTTTTTCATTGAAATCACCAACGTATGTATTACCATTGGCATAGGTTACTTCAGCTTTACCTGCTCTTGAAATGTAGTCTAATTCTTCATTCTCTCCATCTTGATATTTAACAGAATAGGACATTTCTTGTGTTGTGTTCGGTACTGTGTTGCGGTAGTTTTTTCAACCGACAATATGAAAAAAACTGCTTTTGATAATTTTTTTGCTAGGGTATTTATTTTTTCCCAGATTTTGATGTTATTCGAAACAATATTGTAG
>MDTF01009514.1_pt1 | contig 10145 bp, 9 predicted proteins | sample 811191 | NCBI WGS metagenome assembly MDTF01 (sample SAMN05326649, study PRJNA326480) | marine metagenome | isolation source: seawater | place: Southern Ocean | collected 2011 | reverse complement strand
TAGCAACCACAGTAAACCAAAGATAATTTACTCTGGTAAAGACCAAGGTAATGACGATTTGGTTTTGACATTTATGATTGCCTTGTATTGGTCGATACAATTCATGACGGGACGGTCCAACCCATCGGCCAAAGATATTCTGTAATATCACTGTATAAATATGTGAGAAAATTATATAAATGATTTTTTTCGATACAAAAGAAAGCATTCGTAATTTTTACACGAATTTCAAATTATCCGACACTAAAATAATGAAGATATATACTATGCATCAGTTGAACGATATTGCAAGAGACATAGAAAGCACAACAGGTGTAAAATTTGGTCGATATGCGCGCAACGAAAATGACTGCGAGCAAATGATTGCTGCTATAAAAAATGAAATAAAAAAATGGGGGAAAAAAGATCCATTCGAAAATGTGAAATTAGAAAAGAAAGTTTCTAAAAAAACAGTGGAGCCAGTGGAACAAGAAGAAAGTGTGACATTGTACTCTGATATGACGGATATCCAACTTCAAAAAGAAACGGATGAAACTAGCGTATTGAACACGGGTACACGCACAGAAATCATAGCCAGATTAGAACGCGTAGACAATAATACTTGGACATTCTCGGACATGTCTAATGAATGGTTGCGAGATTCACTTAGTGAAAATAAATTTCAAATACCACGCGGTAGAGATTCTATGGTTGAACGCTTGGAAAAAATAGAACAGAACGATATCACATTGGACTATCTCAACGATGAGGCTTTGGACCATTTTTGGGTACAATTTCGGAGCGCGTACAATTTAAGTGAAAAGATTCCAGCCAGACAACAAAAGATAAAAAAGTTACAAATCGTAAAAATGAAGGAACTGCAGAAATTGGTACGAGAGTTGGATCGTAAATTATACCAATGTCAACAGAATTCGCGACACATCCAAATACGCGGTGGTAATTGGAGAGGACATCGTCAAAAAAGAGAGGAGTCAATGGGTACAAAAATGTTGAATTCAGCTTTTGCGGGTGTCGGCATGGGAATTGGTCTGAGTATAGTAGGAAATTTAATTAACAGAAGGTAAGACAAAATAAACCTATTTAATTTGTTTGTGTTCAAAAAATGTTGAAATTTACAGCAGGTGCAATCTGTGGATGGGTTGCTGCGAGGTCATTGCCTCCCGCACCTTTGGCCCCACCTACTTTGGACGAAATCACTCAATTGACATATAAAGCAAAAACATATTACGATAAACTTCTGCATAAATTACAAGACGAACATAAAGAACAAGATAAACATAAAAAAAATTAATGAAAAAATTCCTTAAAATCATCCAACAAAATATATGACCAACTTTTTCGACGTATAAAAGTCTATTGATAATCAAAAATGTTTATTGTCCATTCGAAAGCATTGAACGAAATTCAAAAAGCGGAAACGCGCATTAAGAACGCAGAGAACTATTTGGTTCATGCTCAAAATGATTTACAAGAGGCGAAGCAACACCAAAAGAAAACAAAAGAACTCATATCTAATGGAAAAATAGTCCCAATTGATACAATTGCAAAATGGATGCCCGATGAAAAACTTGATGCGTTGACTATGGTATTACACAGCACGCCACTCAAACAAGTAGACAAAGATCCCCACAAAGTTTCTGTTCTCGAAGCGCGCAACTATAATATCGTCTTACCAGGTAATGCCTCTCCATGTAATCAAATGTATAGTGGTCGTTGCTGGATGTTTGCGGGTCTCAACATTTTTCGACGTCTTTTGATCAACCAAAATAAATTAAAACCAACATTTGAACTGAGTCAATCCTATCTCTTTTTTTGGCATTATTTTGAACAATACAATACCATGTTAAATCTTTTTTACTATAAAAAAGATTTACCACCTGTTGAAAGAGCGGAATGGCTTGACAAACCATTACATGATGGTGGGAATTGGATCGTCTTTCGTAGACTTGCTCGTAAATATGGAGTTGTGCCTAAAAATATGTACCGTGAATCGTGGCCTTCAAGCCATTCGTCCGAAATGAATTCAATTCTCTGTCATTTATTACAAAACGACATTCAACATTGCTCTACCCTGAAAAATGTCAACGAGTTTAACGAATTTCGCAACGGGCGTTTGAAACAAGTGTTACATATATTATGTTCATGCATGGGAAAGCCTCCTATGAGTAACGAATTTTTGTCGACGTTGGAAACGATTGAGAATAAACCGATTCAACTTAAAGGAACAGCGAATTCGACATTTGATGCAATTAACGCGAGTTTTGATATTGACGAGCATATTCAAATTATACATGACCCGCGCAAAAAAGCCAAAAACCTTACGTGGTACACTACACAACACCAATCTATTCAAGATACGCCTGAACTCTTCTTCAACGTTAAGGACATGAAGCAAATATGTGACGCCGTTACTCTTAGTATTAAACTCGGACGTGGTGTTTGGTTTGCGTGCAACATGAACGAAGACGTCTGTCCACAGCTACAGGGAATGGCAAAAGGATTGTATAGACCCGATAAGTTCATCCCAAAAGGGAATAGTCTCGAAATGTCAAAGGAAGACAGAATTGTCTGGGGACGTGCACATTGTAATCACGCAATGTTAATTGTCGGTGTCGAAGTTGAAAAAAATGTTTGTAAGGCATTCAAAATTGAAAATAGTTGGGGTGCGACTGGACCTGGGCACGGTTTTTACAAAATGACTGCGGATTGGTTTCATGAACACGCGTACACAGTCGTTATACACCGAGATATATTATTGAAATCCGGAATTGCTATTACAGAGCGCACTGGAAAAATTACGGAATATCCATATTACGATATATTTGGTTAGTAAATTTATATATTGGTCTCGAGTTCGGGATTGACACGCGCCTTTTTAGCGGGCGACGCAGCATTAGATTCGACTTCGACGCCCGCTACAATCGTCGTCGGTAGAGTCACAGACGAATTTGACAGATTTCCTTGTATAATAAACACCAACTGAATCAAAGACGGCTAAAAATAGAATGATAAAGGCCATCAAACACCCTATAACAACTACCTTTCTAACTAGACCCGTCGCGAATCCTATAACAGCTTCTGTAATTAATAGACCAGGGGTTTTCGAGAAGATTATTTTGGCGAAGAGTGGTGGTGACATCGTAGCTTTGTATGTAAGAGTTAAAGAAATTTTTTGAATAGAAACCAATGAATTCTATTCAATGAATTCTATTCAAAAAATTCTATTCAATAAATTCAATGAATTCTATTAACATGTCCCAAGCACCTCCTCCACACAAAAAACAAAAGACTATCAAAGCTCGTGGAAGTGCCATTTGCACTCTTTCCAAGGAACTGGTTCTTCACGCCGACGAAGAAGTTCCAACAAGACAAGTTTTGTTACGAACTGGTGACCGTACCAAAAAATCAGGAAGATCTGCACATTTTTGGGATGGATGGAAAGAACAGTGGTGGGGTTCTGTTCCTCATAATTTGTACCATTGGTACGGAAAACCACTGTGCGTGCCTGGGAATGCACACAAAACTGGTAATGAACATTCTTACAATGCCGATGAATGTTCGCGCGCCATGTCTGTACATGCAATTAAGAAATGTTGGTTTGCAAAAAGTTTAATGACAAAAGAGGAAGCTGAAACTTTGAAAGTCGAAATGGAAGTATTGGTACTTGAAGATGGTTCGGAAGATAAAGTCTCTCGTGCAGAGAAAGCCTCTCTATTTGTTTCTTCTCTTTCTCCAGAAAAGTGCAATGCTTTTCTAGACATGCTTGCGCGTTTTACTTCGTGGTGCGAAAAAGGGTCCTTTGTAGAATGTGGTTTGGAAGGAGAAGAAACACATTTTATTACTGAAATGATCATGGGTGGTATCAAGTGGAAAAATTTCCCTAAAGATGTTGAACCACGTGTTGCTGAACTCGAAACTGCCGCTTTAGAAGGTGACGAAGAAGGCGGTATTCCACCAACTTTCACGCGTCAAAACGCTGTTCACAAAGGATATGTCCAATTTATATCGCGTAGTGGGCGAACGTCTTTTACATCCACCTTTCTTCTATTAATTTCAAACAAAGAAATGCAAAAAGTAAACCGAGCTGGAGAAAGCAGCTGGTGGTGTGCACATGCTTGGTTTGAACATCTCGGCGGTATTATCACAAAAGAAATGCAAAAAGTAAAAGAGTGTCACGAAACACGCAATCCCCGCTTTGTTTCTGAAACAAAAGCACGTTCCATACTTGACCCGAAGAATCTCGGAATTCTCGAACATGTCTTGGCAAAATCCAACTAAGTTGTTCATAATCTATAACTACAATATAACTTCAAAATAATAATAAAAATGCGATTCCGTAAACAACCTGCTAAAAAGAATGTACAGTTATCTCTTGTCAACGAGAGCACTTTGCGCGTCAAATTGCACAAAGTTTCTAACGACGATTGTAAAACAATTAAGAAAGCTTGTCATGTAAATGATAAGCGCAAAACGTTTGACATGCCATTGGTCGATTTGCGCGCATTGAAAGATGTCGCGAAAGATTTGACATTGGAAGATGTCCCGACCCACGTTTGGAATGTGAAACACCGTCAATATACCAAACAATTTGACGCGTCGAAGGTACCGTCGAAACTCTGGACAACGTTATTTCCTTATCAAAAGGAAGGTGTAGAACTGGCATTTGACCGATACGGCGGACGTGTTTTACTGGCGGATGATATGGGACTTGGAAAAACACGCCAGGCGCTTTCTTTTATTGGTCATTGTTTGCCAGCACGAGTGTTGGTAATATGTCCATCGTATTTGCGATATCATTGGACTCACGCGTTGAAGGAATGGCTTGATATTGATGGTCAATTAGTGAAAAAGGGAAAAGAAACGTTGGAAGGAGAAGCTTGTATTGTGTCTTATGATATGTTGAACGCGTTGAAGATTCCCACCGGTGTGTTTGATATTGTTGTTTGTGATGAATCTCACTACGTCAAGTCGCGCAAGACGAAACGTACAAAAGCGGCGACTCCTCTTGTTCGGTCTGCGAATTTCGCGATGTTGATTACGGGGACTCCTGCACTGAACCGTCCAATAGAATTGTTTGCACAATTGAATATGTTGCGACCATCGTATGTGAAAAATTATACTTCATATGCGAAACGCTATTGCAACGGTAAGTCGACACCGTTTGGCTACGACGATCGTGGTTCGAGTTTGGGTCATGAATTGAATTGGGTTTTGCGCCATGGTTTTATGGTGCGACGATTGAAGCGCGACGTGTTGACGCAATTGCCACCGAAGACACGCCATACCGTATGGTTGGAGATTAAGACCGATATCGAGGTTGAATCTGGGTTTCGCAAGTGGAAGAAATTGAATGAGACATTGTACAAACTACCCTCTGGTTCGGAGCAGCAACGTTTGCAAATGTTTGAGCGTCAACAGGTGATATCTGAATTATTTGTGAACACGTCATCGGCGAAATGTGATGCGATTGTGCGCTGGATTTTGGATGCATTGGAACAGGGTCGGTCGTTTATCTTTTTTGCGTACCATAAAGTGGTACTAAATGCAGTGGAGGAAGCGGTCTCAGGTTTGTATGAATACATGCGTATAGATGGTTCGACACCCGCGCACAAACGACAGGAATACGTCGAGACATTTCAGCGTGATGATACAATAAGAATTGCGATTTTGTCGATAATGGCGGCGGGTACAGGTGTTACGTTGACGCGCGTTTCGGAGTGTGTTTTTGGGGAATTGTATTGGGTACCAGGGGTGATGATCCAAGCTGAGGACAGAATTCATCGCATATCACAGACCGAACGTTGTGATATTTATTATTTATTGGGTACGGAAACGTTGGATACGTATGTGCATCCAGCGTTGTGTAAAAAGCTGAGTACATTGGATTCTTTGGTGGATAATCGTACAGACAGAACATTTGAGGGAAAAACAACGACGACGGTTCCTAGGGAAGAGGAATCTTTATTAAAAGTAATCTCTGGTTTATTTTAAATATTTTGGAAAAAAAGTCTATTTTCTGTGGTTTTGTACTCCCAACATAAAACCCATGTTAATGTGTCTGCATTTGTAACATCTCCGTATGCTGCCCAAACTCTATACGTAGTATGATCGTCGATTCCAAAATTACGATATTTCAGAACTGTTTCAATAGTTTCGATGCGACTCAGTTCTCTTATCACCAAATTGGGCGCATAGAAAAATCCATCGACCAACTTTCTATTTTGTTTGGAAGGTCCTGATGCATTCGGTTTTGAAATTAACGATTTGTGTTCTTCGAAGAAGCTAATAAGTTCATCCCACGAACTAAATGCTACCGCACCGTGCGTTAGTTCGTGGGATGTTTCAGAGTTAGCTTTCCTTGCAACACGTGTGCCCTTTGACACCGTTTTGCGACGTTTTCCACGACCTTTGCGTGTAGTCGTTAAGCTGTTCCAAGTTGTCAAAGACGGTTCTGTTATGAATTCTTGGTATCTCTTCACCGATGATATGTTTGTATATACTTTCATCACAGCATTACTGTTATAACCGGAAGCTCGTCCAACTTCAGCCTGAATAATCGCACTATCGTTGTCTTTTTTCGCTTTTCGACCATATAAAATACCCAAATATTCTTTGTGTTTAATGTTTTTGGCGCATCGTAGTAATTCTTTTACGAGTATAAATGTATGGTAGACGGGTTTATCCTTCAAAAGATTATCAATGTCCCTACTTTTTGCTTTGCTTTGGAAAGCTTTGTCTTTTGATTTTGAATGAAAGTACTTGAATTCCACTTGTATATTGGCACGTGATGCAGCCAGTTCCAAATGTCTTTGGGTTATATTTTGTGCAGTTTGGTGGCCATTTCCAAGTTGTGTGTGGACTCGTATAATGTGATACATGGGTTGGTTAAAATTATTTATATCTATAAACAGTTCATCGCAATGATTAGCAGCGGTACCATAGTCAATGTTCCAACTTTGAGTGGATTTGTTGTATTTTGCACATAGAAGATCTTCTTGTTGGCGGAGTCGTCCTTGTGTCAGGAGTTGGCTCGCGCCAACATACGTTGGGGGTGATATCATGTCCAGTCTCTTTGCACGATGTTGTGAATTTTCGTTCCAGCTCCCGATATCAAGAAGAATACCATCGGGAGTTGCTGTAAATTCTACAATTTTAATGTCGTGTGCACATAGAACATCGTGGTTGTCAAGCCCATGCTCTTTAAAAAAATCGGCAATAGTTTGATCTCCTTTTGATGCGACGTGACACTCATCAATAATAATGAGTAAATTCTTTTTCAATTTACCATTGTTGTCCAGTATTTTCGATTTGAGTTTTTCCAAATTGCTACGGTGAATTACTTGGTCATGAAGACATTGTGGAAGGTCTTCTTTCGTTTGTTCCGCCCATGTATTGTCAGAAATGGCAGCCAATATAATTATATTTTTCATAGGAATTGGCGTGTGTATATCGCGGACAATATCACGAATAAGACAACACATGACGCCAGTTTTCCCAGATTGAGTTTCAGCGACAATCAGACAATACACCTTTTCGTTGTTTCTAAACTCCGATAGTATTTGGTAAGACATACTTGTCTGCTGAGGATAGAATTTTTGATGACCTCTCGCTTGCAACAAGTCAAATCCAGCGTCAATACATCTACCTTCTTGTAAAATTATATTTAATTCGTTGGGCGGATACTTTACCATTCGACGAAGAATAAAATTATCATTTTTATCAATAACGCCTTTTTGAAAAAGTTCATCACGGTCAACTTCATGAATAACGATATCAAATGATGCCAAATTACTGGGCACGTAATTCGAATTCGATGAGTTAGATTGTGTCGCTTTACGCTTACGGCTTTGTAACATTGTGTTATGCTTTGTGTTTTCAGTTTGAGTAACACTTATGTGTAAACTATGTGATTTAGAATAGAGATAAGTGAATTTAAAGGTCAACTGTAGAACATTCACTCGGTAATATGTCTACGATATCTGTTCCAATTAATACTCGTAGTTTATTTCTAACTAATTTTTGTAGAATACCTGTTCTTCCATCGTGTAGAAAAACCGGCAAATTTTTGGGCATACATTCATCAAACTGGGCCCAGTTTCGTCGAAGACCAAACCAATTTTTTAACGGTATTTCTTCTAATAAGCGTGTAATCATCTTTTCTGGGTACCATTCTTGCATAGGAAATTCCACCATATTAAACACCCACCAGTGGTGGCCATCTGGTTTCTCTTTATTGACATCTAATTCGTTACCAACCGTCCATCCAGGTTTAATAGTCGTAAATTGCGTCAACGATTTCCTTGGAGATTGCAACGGTGATTTGGCACGTTCATTAGGAGATTTATTAATAACTGACCTCATTTCGCGTTTCATTTTGTTATGTTCTAACTGTAGAAATGGATGTTGAGACGCGAGGTAAGCTATTAGGGTTAGTACATCGTGAGAACGATTAGTGCATTTTGTGGCATGTGAATCTTCTACAGGAATAAAAAAACTGTCGTTGTAATTTTGCCAAGAAATATCGTTTTTGTTTGGATTAATACAACTTAGTCCAAAATCGATGAAAGTTGTTTTCAATGTTTGAAAATCAAACATGACGTTTTGTCCGCTTAAATCCCGATGCATAAAAAAGAAATCTTTTTGCAAAAACCAGAGTGAGCGTAAAACATATGCGACAGCAATTAATATATTCTCATCTCGTAGATCTTTCAAAAAAGCTCCATGTCCACGTGCCATGCAAACATCTGTATTGTGACTTTCTTTTCCACGTTGTATGAAATAAATGTCGGGAACGCAAATGTGAGAATATAATTCTTTACATTTTTGAGACAAATAGACTTGTGTAACCAATTCAAAAAAATCAGCGTAATCTTCTTCCATCTTTTTCAGGACACATTTTTTTCCTTGGAAAACCACAAATGTATTCACTTTTGCATATGAACCAGTTGCGCCGTAACCATCGACAATGTAAGCTGTAGACATTTTGTTGTAGTTGTCTTTTATTATAGCGTCTGGTATATAACGATGCCAATTCCCCCATTGAAATAAATTTTTATATTTACTCCCATGTTTAAGTCTACGCCACCGTTTATAGGGATTTACGATTGTTTGATAAACAATAAACTTAGGAAGTTGACCTTGTGCGATCAAAGCAACTTCTTCATAGTTACGTTGATTTACAGTATGATCTTTTTCGTTTTCTACCTCAATCATATTTCGAATTTCATCTTCTTTTTCCGCTGAAATATGAAAGAGATTGCGGCGAATCTCTACCGTTAATGTAAAAAATAAATCCATTAACAATTAAAATACTGTAATTTATAGTAATATTTTTTTGTATATATACATAATTATTTTAGACTGTAATGCGATACAACGTTATATTTGTCGGTTCAGTTTCCGTTGGAAAGACATCTCTTATACACCGATACTTGAAAAAGTTTCATAATCGTGACGTCAGTTCTACACTGGCTGTTGATTATCACCCGATAAAGATAGACGACATTAGTTTGTCTTTGTGGGATACCGCTGGTCAGGAGCGATTTCACTCTATCACAAGTTCTTACTTTTCGCGTGGTCATATATTTGTGCTAGTACATGATATTGAGAATGGTCAAGTTAAAAAAGACATGGAGACATGGTACAAACAAATTTTTGAGAAATGTCCTGCCCGCCACGAACCAGTTATTATCATTGTCTCAAACAAAACAGATTTGCATCCATTTTGTTCACAGGAAGTGACAAATTGGATACAAGACCATTCGTTTGACCACGTGTTTACATCTGCTGTAACAGGCGAAGGTATGGAAAAATTATTCCAAAAAATTCATGATGCAGTCGTGGTTCATCAGTCGGATTGGTTATCGCCGTCCTTACCCGCGTTACCCGCAACGTCTGTATCGAAAACCTCACCGGGATGCAACTGTTGAGTCAAAGACAGCTTTGATGCCAATAATTATTGCATTTTGTTCTTCCAATACTTTGTTAATATTGTCCAAAAAAGCTGAATTATTAAACGAAGCGAAATGTTGACCATAAAGTTTTATAATGGCATAATGACGCAATTGGCCTTTTTCATTTTTGATAACCCAATCAAAACACGCTTCTGTGATTTCTTGCTTGTCGGGTATTTGTTGTTTCCATTG
>MDTF01018767.1_pt1 | contig 10147 bp, 12 predicted proteins | sample 811191 | NCBI WGS metagenome assembly MDTF01 (sample SAMN05326649, study PRJNA326480) | marine metagenome | isolation source: seawater | place: Southern Ocean | collected 2011 | reverse complement strand
GTCTTGTTCAGATAACACTTTCAAAAAATAAGAAATAATTGCATTGCTCCCATGTATGTGGAACTCAGCTAAATTATCGCCAGTGTAACTGTTTGGTTTTGGAAATAATAATAATAATCCTTCATCAATTAAAGTATTATTTGATGGGTCATAAAATTTACAAAGATTTGTTTCTTTAAATTTTAATTTTTTTTTAGGGGATATTAATTCTGAGATCTTTAATGCATCTTTTCCAGAAAGTCTAATTATTGCTATGCCGGATGGCCCTCTGCCGGATGACAGTGCATAAATATTCATTTTTATTTAATTAGTAACACAGATGATAGTTGTAAAGATTTAATAAATTAATTTGTCTTATTCATAGAATCAAAGAAATCTGCGTTGTTCTTTGTGTTTTTAAGCTTAGATATTAAAAACTCTATACCGTCCATAGTTCCCATAGGACTTATAATTCTTCTTAGGACATTCATTTTTGAGAGTTCATCTTTTTGAAAAAGAAGTTCCTCTCTTCTGGTTCCCGATCTAGTGATATCAAGTGCAGGGTAAATACGCTTATCGGCAACTTTTCTATCAAGGATTAATTCGCAGTTACCAGTTCCTTTAAATTCTTCAAAAATTACTTCGTCCATTCTGGAACCAGTATCAACTAATGCAGTTGATATAATTGTCAATGATCCACCTTCTTCAATATTTCTAGCGGCTCCAAAAAATCTCTTGGGCCTTTGTAGTGCATTTGCATCTACACCTCCTGTTAATACTTTGCCAGAGCTTGGTATCACGGCGTTATAAGCTCTACCTAATCTTGTGATAGAATCTAGTAAGATTACAACATCTTTTTTATGCTCAACTAATCTTTTTGCCTTATCTATAACCATCTCAGCGACAGCAACATGTCGGGAGGCCGGTTCGTCAAAAGTCGAACTAACCACTTCTCCTTTTACAGACCTTTGCATGTCAGTTACTTCCTCAGGTCTTTCGTCTATTAGCAAAACCATTAGATAACATTCAGGATGATTTGTTGTTATTGATTGTGCGATGTTTTGTAGGATAATAGTTTTGCCTGCTCGTGGCGGTGAAACAATCAAAGCTCTTTGACCTTTTCCAATAGGACTTACTAAATCGATAAGTCTGGCAGTATTATCAGGTTTTTTATCTGCCTTGTTTGATTCTATTTCTAAGTTTATTCTTTCATTTGGATAAAGTGGAGTCAGGTTGTCAAAAGCAATTTTGTTTCTCCCCTTTTCAGGTTCTTCAAAATTAATCTTATTTACCTGTAATAATGCAAAATATCTTTCAGCATCTTTTGGTGATCTTATTTCACCTTCAACTGTATCCCCCGTTCTCAAACCAAATCTTCTAATTTGGCTTGGGCTTACATAAATGTCGTCTGGTCCAGGTAAATAGTTTGACTCCATAGCTCTTAGAAAACCAAAACCATCTGGTAAAAGCTCTAAAACACCTGCTCCTGTAATTTTCTCATTTTTTTCCGCAAGTTTTTTGAGTATAGCGAAAAGAATTTCTTGTTTTCTAAGTGTGCTTGGGTTTTCAATACCAAGTTTTTCAGCTTGAGAAATAAGATCTGTTGAGTTTTGTTTCTTTAATTCTTGTAGGTTCATATGTGATAATTATTTCGAAGAGGTGAGTATGTTAGATATAAGTGTTTTTATAAGAAATTCAAGTACTATAATGGTTTAAAAACTACTACAAAAATAATACCAATCAAAAGAATGGTGGGCACTTCGTTTATAATTCTATAAAATTTAGGGGAATATTTACTGTAATCATTAGATAGCATCTTAAGACAATGAAAAAGAAAAAAATGGTAAGACGTTAATAATAAAACCATAATGATTTTTAATTGTAGCCAAAGATAACCAAAGCTTTCTGGTCCTATTGATTTTATCAATAAGATTCCGAACAACCAGGACAGGATCATAGCTGGGTTCATAATATATAAAAAAAGTCTTTTTTCCATAAGTTTAAAAGTTTCTTTTTTCTCTTTATTGTTAACCGTTTCTGCGTGGTAAACAAATAATCTAGGTAAATAGAGGAGTCCAGCCATCCAAGAAATTATAGAAATTAGATGTAGCGATTTAAATAAAAGATAGTAGTTCATTTTTTTATAAATTTCTTATTCTTGGACATTTTTTAAATTTATCAGAACATTTGATCGATGATGTAAATCTGTCGCCGCTGCTAGCTTGTAGTATGCTTCTTCTTAGTGAGTTGATAAAGTCTTGGTGTGCCGTCACTGCAGGGATACGAATATATTCTTTTGATCCGTTTTTTTCTGCTAATTTTCGGTATTCAATATCAAGTTCTACTAATGTTTCAGAGTGTTCCGAAACAAAGGCTACGGGTACAACAATAATTATTTTTTGTTTTTTCGCCTCATTTCTAATGACGTCTTCAGTGGAGGGGCCAATCCATTTTAGAGGACCTACACGACTTTGGTAACTTAAAATATGGTTTAAATTTTTAATTGAAAGTTTTTTTAATAATTCTTTAACAGATTGTTCAACTTGCCATTGATAAGGGTCGCCCTTTTTGATTTTGTTCTCAGGTAACCCGTGTGCTGAAAAAATTAATGTTATTTGGTTTAGTTTTTTTAAATCAATTTTCTCTTTGATCAATTTGGTGTAAGACAAAATAAAATCCTTCTCTGTTGGGTAACAGCAAATTATCTTGGTTTCTGTTGTTAGTTTTTCTTTTTTACAAGTATCTAACCATTCACTGATTGAAGAGCCGGATGTTGCGTTGGAATATTGAGGATAAAGTGGGAGCAAAATTATTTGACTTGGGTTGAATTTTTTTACTTGTTTTATGGTTTCTTTTGCGCGTGGGTTCCAACACCTCATTACTATAAAACATTTATAATTGTCTCTTTCATTTTTCAATTTCTTCTCTATAGCCTTAGCTTGAGTTTGTGTTTCCTCTAAAATTGGTGATTTGCCCCCCATCTCAGCATAAATAGCCTTTGCTATTGGGGCTCTTCTCTTCGATATAAATTTGGCAAGAGGGTATCTTAAAAATGTTGGAAGGCTGATAATTGCAGGATCGTTAAATAGGTTAAACAAAAAAGGTTCAACTGCGTTAAGATTATCTGGGCCTCCTAGGTTAAATAAAATAATTGCTTTTTTCATTTAAAATTAATCACTCTTTCAACAACTTTTTTTACAACGTCCGGGTTAGTTTCCGGTAGGAGCCCGTGCCCAAAATTGAAAATATAAGGAGTGCCTTTAAAAATATTTAAATATCGGTCAATTTCCATAAATATTTCATTTTCATTTTTAAATAAGATTTTTGGGTCCATCCCGCCTTGTAAACAAAAATCTTTTAAATTTTCTTTGGCCCAAATTGGATCTATTTCATAGTCTAAGTTTAAACAATTTGGTTTAACTGTTTTAGCAAACTTTAAGTAATTTTTTTTAATACCTTTAGGGAAGCAGATAACGGGGATCCTTCTACTACTACAAAACTCGACTATTTTTCTGTTGGGTTCGTAGCAATAATTATTAAGATTATTATCATCTATTAGTCCAGCCCACGAGTCGAAAATTTGAACTGTATCAGCTCCAGCAGCAATTTGATTTTCTAAATGCAAACATAAATATTCATTAATTTTTTCTATGATTATTTTTAACTCAATTTTTTTTTTTTTTAATTCTTTGTGATCTATAGTGTTTTTATTTTTTTTTAAGCCCAGCATATAAACTGCGAGTGTCCAAGGCGCTCCGATAAACGCGATTAAGGATTTTGATTTATGTAGATTATGTCTTGTTTTTTTTATCGCTTCATACACCGGATTTAATCTTTTTGTAAAATCTTTTTTATTATTGTTTAAAAAAACATCTAAATTAAACTCCGATAAAACTGGACCTTTATTTTTTTCAAACTTTACATCTTGACCAAGTCCATATGGTATCATTAAAATGTCAGAAAAGATTATTGCAGCATCTAAATTAAATCTTTCTAATGGTTGTAAAGTAATTTCAGAACTTAAATTACTATTTAAACAAAGCTTAATAAAATCTTTGTTTTTTGATCTAATTTTTCTAAATTCAGGAAGGTAACGACCTGCTTGTCTCATAAACCATATCGGTGTGCAAGAGGGATCTTTATTTAAAATACAGTTTGTTAATTTACTCATTAATATAATAATATATTTAAAAGAATATTATTTGCTATAGGTCATGTTAGTTCTTGATATAACTAATTATACATAGTTTTAAACAGGTTATTACACAGATCATTAAGAAAATAAGGCCCTAATAGCCACAAAATTGAAAATTATTAAGAATATATTCCAAGAGACTTTCAAACAACAAACAGGGAATAAAATGTTGAAAACTTGTTAAGTGCTGTGAAGTAATTCTGTAATTAATAAAGCTAAATGTATAACAACAAGTTATACTGAATTTGTTAACATAATTACCTATGAGACATAAACACCAAATTAGCCTAATTTTAGACCCAACAGAGAAAACGTTAAAAAATGACAATAATTTTAGCTTCCAAAAGCGGAGTAAGAAAAAAAATATTAGAAGAAAACAATATTAAATATACCGCTATCACTTCTAACGTAAATGAAGAGCAGGTAAAAGATTCTTTATTAGCCGTGGGTGCAAGCCCTATGTTAATCTCAAAAAATTTAGCAGAACTAAAATCCGTAAAAGTCAGCAACAAGCATCAGGATCAACTAGTTTTAGGAGCAGACAGCGTTATAAGTTTAAACAATCAACTAATCAACAAGCCAAACACAAGAGAAGAAGGCTTAGATATATTGAAAAAACTTAATGGCTCAACACATTATTTAATTACATCGGTATGTATTTCGCGGAATGGAGCAATGATTTGGAATTTTACTGATCAGTCAGAATTAAGAATGAAAAAACTTTCTGAAAAAGAATTAAGCGACTATTTAAAAAAAATACCAACCAATATTTTGCTAGCTTATGGTGTTTATCAAATAGAAGCAGGTGGTTTGGAGCTTTTCGACACAATTAAAGGCGACAGAAATTCCATCATGGGCTTGCCAATCAAGCAAGTTATCGATTATATAAAACAAGTGTTATGATAGAAAAAAAATTCGGCATTATAGGCAAACCACTATCACACTCACTTTCACCATTTCTACATAATTTCTGGTTTAAAAAATATAACATTTGTGCGAATTACTCCCTTATAGAAATAGAGTTAAATGAAATCGAAGGGATAATTAAAAAAGTTAGAAACAATGAACTAAAAGGAATTAATGTAACTGTTCCTTACAAACAGGCTGTGATCCCTTTTCTCGATTTAATAGAAGATGAGGCAAAGGATACACAATCTGTAAATACAATAAACCTAAACAAAGAAGGAAAAGTTGTTGGGAATAACACAGATGTTTACGGTTTAGAGCAAGGCTTTATAAGAAAATTTACTAATCAAAAATTAAAGGAAAATAAGGTTCTCATTCTCGGAGCGGGCGGCGTAACCCCTTCGGTAATTTACGCTTTAGAAAAAGAGGGAATTAAGAAAATATTTATAAGCAACAGAACGCTTAAAAAGGCAGAAGAAATTAAAAAAAGATTCCCTTTCATTCAAGTTATCAAATGGGAGAATATTGAAATCGAAGCTGAAACCGTAGATATTATTTTTAACGCAACAAGTCTTGGACTAAAAGGTGGTACAAATTTTGAACAGGAATTTCAGAATATAAATCGAAATTTGGTTTATTGTGATGTTATCTATAACCCCGAAGAAACAATGATAATTAAAAAATTGAAAAAAAAAAACATTCAAACTTATAACGGTTTAGATATGTTTATTTATCAAGGACAAAAATCTTTTGCAATATGGAATAAAATCAACCCAGAATTAAGTCAAGAATTAAAACAAATTTTAACAATACAATTAAAATGAACGTTATTGGAATTACAGGATCTATCGCATCAGGAAAATCAACGGTAGCCCATTTTATAGCAAAAAAAAAATATCCATTATTTAGCGCAGACAAGATTGTTTTAAATTTATACAAAGATAGTAAATTTATTAATATGTTGGTTAAAAAATTTAATCTAAACAGTAAAAAAAAGATTAAATTTCAAATAAAATCAGCTATTAAAAAAAATAAAAACATACTTCCGGCCCTAGAGTCTATTATTCATCCTCTTGTTAGAAAAAAAATGAAAATTTTTCTAAAGAAAAAAAATAAAATTTTAGTTTTAGAAATACCACTATTAGTTGAAAGTAAGTTAAATAAATATTTTGATAAGATAATCTACGTAGACGCAAAAAAAAAATTAAGATTAAAAAGGTATTTAGAGGGAAATAATGATAAAAAAACATTCGAAGCATTGAATAAAAGACAATTGTCACCAGTCATTAAAAAAAAAACTTGCGATATAATAATCAACAATAATTATACATTAGCAATTTTAAAAAAAAATGTTAAAAAATTTATAAAAAATTATGAATGAGATATTTCTCGACACAGAGACAACAGGTTTATCCCCTAATGATAAACACAAAATAGTCGAGGTGGCTTGTATAGAAACTAACAATCTAATACCAACTACGAGAGTTTTTCATAAAATTATAAATCCTCAAAGGGATGTACCCGAGGGTGCATACAAAGTTCATGGTTTTTCAACAGAGTTTTTAAAAGATAAAAGTACTTTTGATAAGGTAGCTGATGAATTCCTTGAGTTTATTGAAAATAAAAAAATTATAATACATAACGCTTCTTTTGATCTTGGATTCCTAAACTATGAACTAAAACTACTTAGAAAAAATGAGATTAAAAGGGATAACATTGTCGATAGTTTGGAAGTCGCCAGAGGAAAGTTCCCTGGTGCCTCAAACTCACTAGACGCACTTTGTAAAAGATTTGGAATAGACCTGTCAAAAAGAACAAAACATAACGCATTGCTAGACTGTGAATTACTAAGAGAAGTTTATATAAACTTGTTAGACGCAAAAGAACCTAAATTTGTTTTTTCAAGTAATGAAATTGAAACAAATAAAGAAAATAGAAAAAGCAATAATAAAATGTATTGCAAAGCAGTAGTTAAGCCCACTGTAGAGGAACTTAGTTTGCACAGCGCATTTTTAAAAAAAGAAATAAAAAAAAATTATTATTGAATAGTTCTTTTCAAGTAAAGATCTTTAAAATCAACATTCTCCTCAATTTTAATTTTTTTGAAACCAGATTTTTCAAAAAGTAATATAAACAACGATCTTATTTCAGGAAAAACCTCAGTAGGTACTTTAATTAAAATAATTTCTTCTAGTGTTTTTTTATCACTTAACTGACCCTCCACCTCAATAATAGTTGAAAACAGAATCTTAGTGTTAATTTGGTCGGGTGCATTATTAACAGGATTTAAAGCAAGCATTACCTCAACTTCAATAATCTTTTCTTTAAATCGGTTACTTTTAATATCAATATTTATTTTATAGTTTGAAATATTTTCTTCCAATAAAAAAAAAGTTTTAGGATTGGGTATTTCAAATTTTAAGTCCTTAATGTATTTACCTATTATTTTATAATTCATCTTTTTCTTTTTGATCTTCTATTATTTCAGCATCCAATACATTTTCTGAATCTTCTTTGTTATTTTTATATTTACTTTTTAGCCAAAAATTAATTATTATTTTTCTTGTTATGGGAAAAAGAAAAAAAAAACCAATCACGTCAGTTATAAAGCCCGGTAATATCAGCAGAATAGCCGCTAGTGCAATTGAAGCACCAGAAATTATTTCATAAAAAGGAATTTTATTTTTATATAAATTAACCATTCCAGACTTAATTGTATTTAAACCCTCAACCTTTGCGTAATAAATTCCCACAACAGCAGTAATAAATATTATAAAAATGGTATTAAGGGCTCCAATTTCTTGACCAATGTTTATCATCAGGGCTATTTCTAAAATAGGGATTCCAATAATTATTAGTAAAAGTGAGTTCATTTGCTTGTTACAAAATTATATTATTAATGTATATTTATCAAATAATGAGTAATAATTTTGGTTTTATAGACATAATTCTGTTGGCAATGATAGCTGGCTTCATTATTTTGCGCTTGAGAAATATTTTGGGCAAAAGAACAGGTCACGAAGGTAAAGTTCCCAATGTTTTTGATGAAAAAAAATATGATCAATTTAAACCAAAAATAAAAAATATCTCTAATATTAATCAGAATCTAGAAGGAGAAGAAAAAGAACAATTTTTAAAAGGTGTTGAAATCGCCTATGAAACAATTCTATGTTCTTTCGCTAAGGGTGAAAATGATAAATTAAAAAAGCTCTTAACAAGTGAGATTTATAGTAATTTTGAACAAGCTATCGAACAAAGAAAACAAGAAAATATCAAATCTGAATTAACTTTTATAGGATTTAAAGAAACAAATGTTGAAAAATTTGAAAAAATAAAAGACCATTTTTTTGCAACAGTAAAAGTTGTTTGTGAAATTATTTCAGTTAAAAAAAATAAAAACAATGAAGTAATCGAAGGAAGTCCAGATAAAATTAAAACAGTAACTGATTATTGGAAGTTTACAAAAAATTCTGCCAGTCAAAACCCTAATTGGTTTTTAGCTGAAATTATTAGTAAGTGAAGAAAAAAGTAAATATTTCCAGCATAGACAAAACAGTTTGGGACGAGTACGTCAAAAATCCAAAGGATATTTTTGATAAAGAGCTTAAAGAGAAGACATCATCAGAAAATATAAAAAGATATCGCTGCGATTTGCACGGTTTCACGTTATTAGAGGCGAACAATAAAGTTAGAGAACTAATAACAACCTGTCAAGAAAATGGCTTTAGAGAAATATTATTGATCACAGGCAAAGGTTTGCACTCAAATACCGATCAGAATACTTATGTTTCTAAAGACTTAAGCAAATTAAAGTTTTCAGTACCAGAGTACATAAGTACAGAAAAAGATTTATCGGATAAAATTATCAGCATTGAAAAAGCATCTATAACTGACGGAGGAGAAGGAGCTGTTATTATAAAATTAAAAAAAACTATAATATAAATTTACTTAAATCAGTATCTTTTGTTAACTCACCAAGATTTTCTTCGATGTATTTTTTGTCTATTACAATTTTTTCTCCTGAGCGATCCGAAGCTGTGAAGCTAATATCGTCTAAAACTTTTTCTAATAGAGTATGTAGCCTTCTTGCGCCTATGTTTTCCACTGATGCATTTACTTCAGCAGACACTTTTGCCAAAACATCTATGCCATCATCGGTAAATTCCAAATGAACATTTTCCGTCTTTAGTAGAGCAACATATTGCTTGATTAGACTATTGTCTGGTTCCTTTAAAATTCTCTTCAAATCATCTTCTGTTAGGGCATTTAATTCTACTCTGATTGGCAAACGTCCTTGAAGTTCAGGCAATAAGTCTGATGGTTTTGCTAGTTGAAACGCACCTGATGCGATGAACAAAATATGGTCTGTTTTGATAGTTCCATGTTTTGTGTTAACTGTTGTCCCTTCGATTAAAGGCAATAAATCTCTTTGAACACCTTCTCTGGATACGTCTCCGCCACTTCGGTCACCACGTGCTGAAATTTTATCAATTTCGTCCAAAAAGACTATACCATTATCCTCTGTTGCTTTTTTAGCTGCAGTTACAATTTTATCCTGCTCAATTAACTTATCCGACTCTTGTGCAATTAAAATATCGTGAGACTCTTTTACATTCATTTTTTTCTTTTTTGCTTTTTGACCCATTGATTTTCCAAGCATCTCAGAAACATTAATCATTCCAATATTAGCACCAGACATCCCAGGTATTTCAAAACCTTGCATATTAGATTGGCTTTCACTCACTTCTATCTCTATTTCGTTATCATCTAAGTCTCCGCTTCTAAGTCTTTTCCTAAAACTTTCTTTAGTAGCAATGCTTGCTTTGTTGCCCACCAGAGCATCTAAAACTTTTTCTTCTGCTAACAATTGAGCTTTAACATAAACTTCTTTTCTTCTTTTTTCTTTTTCTAAAGCTATGGCTATTTCAATTAGATCTCTAATAATTTGTTCCACATCTCTTCCAACATAACCAACTTCTGTAAACCTTGTTGCTTCTACTTTTATAAAAGGAGCTTCAGCTAATTTTGATAATCTTCTAGAAATTTCTGTTTTCCCAACTCCTGTTG
>MDTF01013506.1_pt1 | contig 10149 bp, 8 predicted proteins | sample 811191 | NCBI WGS metagenome assembly MDTF01 (sample SAMN05326649, study PRJNA326480) | marine metagenome | isolation source: seawater | place: Southern Ocean | collected 2011 | reverse complement strand
TCATTACTCAAAAGGTTTTAAATTATAAACAATATATTAATTATTATGAGTTTAGATCAAATATATACCGTGCTTGTGCAGATGTTCTTATAAAGTCTTTAAAGATATTAAATAAAAATGGAATTGAGAATTCAACAAATGTGCAAAGTGAAGAAAATGCTCAATATAGAGATCGAATATCTGATGAAAAGTTATCAGTGGTTAAAGAAAAATTTTTAGAACTAAGGAATTTGCATTTATCGACAAGGATACTTCGAGAGAAAGATATTAGAAAGGAGTACATAGAATGGTTTGCAGATGAAGATGTTATAAGGTTCTCAGATAACCAATATAGAAAATTTACTTTGCATAATGTTAAAGATTATGTAAAGAATTGTCTATCTGATTCAAATATCGATTTGCTTGGAATTTTTGATAACAAAAAACATATTGGAAATATATTAATTAGAGGTTTGGACTCTGTCCATAAACGAGCAGAAATTAGTTATGTTATTGGAAATAAGAGTTATTGGGGAAGGGGGGTAGGCAGCTTTGCAGTAAATGAGATTATATATAAAGCAAAAAATGATTATAAATTGAATAAGTTATTTGCTGGTATAGCTGAGGGAAATATTGGAAGCATAAAAGTTTTAGAAAAAAATGGATTTTCTTTAGAAGGTACTAGAATTAATCATCTTTATTATGGTGGAAAGTACTATAACAAAATTAATTATGGTTTGCTACTATCAAAATGAGTAATATGATACTTTGTAAAAATTGTGTAAACCCTTCGACACGACCTAATGGTTTTTTTAACCAAGATGGAATCTGCGGTGTCTGTGAATTAAAGCAATTAGATTCAAAAGGGATGATAGATTGGGTTAAAAGAGCAAAAGAGCTGACCAAAATCACTAATTGGGGTCGAGATAATTCTAAAAATTCTTATGATTGTATTGTGACAGTTAGTGGGGGGAAAGATTCAATGAGACAGGCTTTTTTTGTAAGAGATGATCTTGGATTAAATCCTCTTTTAGTAAGTGCTACTTATCCACCAGAACAAATGAGTGAGAGAGGCGCGAAAAATTTATCCAACCTTGTTGAACATGGTTTTGACTGTATTTCAATAGGTTTAAATCCAAAAATTTCAAAGCAGCTAACAAAATATTGCTTATATGAATATAATAATTTATTCAATGCAACTGAGCAAGCCCTTTATGCAATTCCAATTTATGTAGCTATTTCGCAGAAGATACCTCTAGTTTTTCTTGGGGAAAATCCTGCCCATACTATTGGAGAGAAGCAAGGAACATTGGATAGTGATGCTTCACAAATGAGAAATGCTAATACTTTAATGGGTGGAAGTGCAGAAAAATTCCTAAAAACTGGAGTAAGTAAACAAGATCTCCATTTTTATAATTACCCATCAGAAGAAGATGTTGATGCAGCAAAACTAAAGTTAGTCTACTTAGGTTATTTCATTGAAGACTGGAGTGGTCGGAATAATGCTAAATTTGCAGCAGAAAAAGGTATTGAAAATAGAGAAGACCCACCTGAGGATATTGGAGATCTTTGGGGGATTGGTGCACTTGATGAGGATTTTAGGATAGTTAATCAGCATCTAAAGTATCTTAAATTTGGGTTTGGCCATGTTACAGATCAAGTTATGGAGAGCATTCATAGCGGATTAATGACCAGAGAAGAGGGTTTGAAGCTAGTAAGGGATTTTGATGGTAAGTGTCATCCAAAATATGTCGAAAAATTATGCACTTATCTCAAAATTTCAAAAGAGGAATTTTGGATTATTGCTGAAAAAACTCGTAATAAAGATATTTGGAAAAAAAATCAACAAAATGAATGGGTCTTAGACTTTAAATAAATTTTTCCTTTTTAATATAATAATAGAAAAATGGCTTCAAAAAAAATATTAATAATTGACTATGGAATGGGAAATCTTGGCTCGGTTCAAATGGCTTTTAAAAAGCTGGGTGTAAATATTTCTATTAGTGATAACTTAAGTGAACTGAATAATTCTTATGCATATATTCTTCCTGGTGTAGGTGCATTTCCTCAGGCTATAGCTAATCTCAGAAATAGTGGTATATTTGACGTACTTAACGAACAAGTTATTAGTAACAACAAGCCTATATTAGGTATTTGTCTTGGCATGCAATTAATGGCTAATTACTCGTTAGAACAAGGTAAAAATATTGGTTTTGGGTGGATTGATGGTAAAGTAACTCCTATCAAAACTTCTAATAAACTTCATGTACCCCATGTTGGTTGGAATAATCTTCAGATCACAACTAAGGATTTAATTTTTAACAATATTGATAATGAAGCACATTTTTTTTATGATCAGTCATTTAGATTTGAAGCTAGTGATGAAAAATGCGTAATTGGTGTTTGTGAATATGGAGAGAAAATTGTATCAGTTATAAGAAAAAAAAATATCTTGGGTACCCAATTTCATCCTGAAAAAAGTCAGAGAAATGGTCTAAAAATGTTAAGAAACTTCTTAATTTCTGTAGATCAGAATTATGATATTAGAGAAAATTAGGGGCTGAATATGTTGAAGACGAGAATTATTGGGGTGCTTATAGTTAAAAATAATTGGGTTGTTCAAAGCATAAACTTTGCAAAATTTTTACCTATTGGCCGACTAGACGTAGCAGTTGAATACCTTAATCAATGGGGAATTGATGAGATTGTTATTCTTGATATTGACGCTTCAAGAGAAGGACGATCTCCAAATTTTGAAATGATTAAATCTGCATCTGCTTTCTCTCAAACTCCATTGAGTGTTGGAGGTGGCATTAGCTCCTTATCAGATATGGAGTCTATGCTACGAGCGGGTGCAGATAAGTTGATAATTAATAGTCGATTGTTAACACATAGTTTTTTAATTGAGCAGGGCGCAAAACAATTTGGTAATCAATGCATGATTGCTTCAATTGATGCTATTAAAAAAGAAAATAAATATATGGCATATAATAATCAAAAAATCGATTTAGATTTCTCAGCTAAAGAGCTAGCTATAAAAGCTGAGAGTCTTGGTGCTGGTGAAATTTTTTTAAATTCAATTGACCGAGATGGAATGAAAGTAGGTCTTGATTTAAAACTTGGTGATGAGGTTCGAAGAGATTTATCAATTCCCTTAATTCTTTGTGGGGGTGTAGGTAAACCTAGTCATCTATATGAGGGAATAAATGCAGGTTTAGATGCTGTAGCAGCTGGAAATTTCTTTCATTTTACCGAAATGAGCGTAATAGCTGCAAAACAGTATATCAGTCAAAATGGCTGTAGTATTCGTTTTGATAGTTATGCTAGATATTCTAACGCTAATTTTGATGAAATTTCAGAAAGGCCAAGCAGACATAATGAAGATGTTCTAGAAAAACTTCGTTTTGAGTATATTCCTGAGGAAATAATATGAAATATTGTTTACGATGTTTATACCCTGAAAATCATCCACTTGGTTTAGTTTTTGATGATCAAGGCGTTTGTAGTGGGTGTCGAATTCATGAGGAGAAGGACAATTTAAATTGGGATAATCGACTCGAAAAGTTGAAATTAATATGTGATCAGTATAGAAATAAAGACAGATCTTCACCAGATTGCATCATTCCAGTTTCTGGTGGAAGGGATTCTTATTTTATTGTTGATTTCGTAATCAATGTATTAAAAATGAGGCCATTACTTGTTAATTATAATAGCCATTACAATACAAATTTGGGTATAAGAAATTTAAACTATTTAAAAACATTGCTAGGTGCAGATCTCATGCAATGCACTGTGAGCCCGGATAAAGTTAAAAAAATTACCAGGGAGACTCTTAGACTTAAAGGAAGTATGTATTGGCATGTCATAGCAGGACAAACAGTTTTTCCAGTAAAAACAGCAGTCCAATTTAAAGTACCATTAATTATTTGGGGCGCTCATCAAGGAATCGATCAAGTTGGTATGTTTTCTCACGAAGATGAAGTTGAAATGACTAGAAAATATCGAAAAGAGCATGATTTGATGCATCTTGAGGCTGAGGATTTAATACATTTAAGTAGTGAATTATCAGAAGAAGAGCTTGAGCAATACACTTATCCAAGTGACAAGGAATTAGAAACTGTTGGAGTTAGAGGAATTTATCTAAATAACTATATAAGATGGGACTCAAAAAAACAACATGAAAAAATGATTAAAAAATATAACTATGAGTCTATGGTTCAGCAAAAAACTTTTGATACTTATAATGATGTTGATTCATTTCATTATTCAGGAATTCATGATGAAATTAAAATGCTCAAATTTCGATATGGTAAAGTTTCAGATCATATTGCTAGGGAAATACGATTAAAAAGGATGACTTATGAAGAGGGTAAAGATTTAGTTGAAAAATATAATAAGATTGAAGTAAATGACCTTAATTTATTCTTAAACTGGATTGATATGGACCAACATGATTATTATTCATTAATCAAAAGACATCACTATGAGTGTAATTCTAATGAACCAGCTTTTGATAATCATTCAAGTGCCCAAAATTTTGAGAGTAGTCTTGAAGCTATAGATAAAGTTAGGCTTAAAAAAGAAGAAAATTGTGAATTTAAGATTTCATCTAGAGTTTCTAAAGTTATTGAATCTCAATATGTTTTGATTGGTAGGGGTTGGGTTGACTAATTAACAATTAATTAGATAATAATTTTACAAAAACTATGGGTATTAATACATCAAATAATTTATTAAGAATAGCAATTGTTTTGCCCCATAAAGAAATTCAAAAAAAATATTGGGATAATCCAAAGATAGTATTTTTGGATAATGATGGCTGGTGGATAATTAACGAAAAAAATCAACGAGTTTTTCATGAAATTGGAGATATAAACAAAACAAAAAACAATAATTTCAAATACTCAGTAACTAAAGATATAGCTAATATAAGAAAATGGGGTCCAGTTATTTCTAGGTGGAATGATGATGGTGATCAATTTGAGTTAAAGTTAAGAAATATACTGCATCAATCATTCTTAATTGCTTGTGATCTTAGTACCTTAAATGTGAAAAGTGCTATATTTGGAACTGGTATTAGTCATCATGTTTATCCCTTTATTTGTGAAAATGCTTGTGTAACTGCGAATATTGAACAAATATTTCTTTATTGTGATGGGTTTGCTTCAAGATTAATACCTGTTATTCAAACAAAAAGTATTTCAGATAGAAGGGTGCTTAAATTGAATATTTCAAATTTTAATTATTCCAAATCTATTCATCAAATGTTAGATCTCAAAAAAATTGATAAAAGACAAGTTTTTAATGAATCAAATAAATGGCAGGAGTCATATTTCTATAGCATTATTTATTTATTCTTTGTCACTTTTCTTGGGCAATTTGTAAATAGGCTGCGAAAAATAATTATGAATAAAGGTAAATTATTTGAACCTTATTATAGTTACAGATTGCATACGTTTTATCGACAAATTAAACAGCAAAAGAAAGCTATTTGGTTCTATAAAAACAATCTATGTGATGTGGCTAAAATTAATGATAATGCTAAATTGCTCATAGTAGCCCACTACCAACCAGAAGCCACTTCTTTTCCAGAAGGAGGTGAGTTTGGTAATCATTTAGATATTGTTTTAGAGCTTCGATCAAAAGGTTATAAGCAGGAAATATACTATAAAGAACACCCAGGCTCACTTCAATATATTGGTAAAGGAGTTGGGCCTACCAGAGTTGGCATGGCAAGATCTGAAAATTACTATAAGCAACTTTTGAGTTTGGGTTGCAAATTTCTACCCATCGATTACTATATTCCAATTAAAAAATCCAATTTCCTTCCCATAACAATTGTTGGTACAATTGCTATTGAAAGATCCTTGTCTGGCTTAAGTACAATTTATGTTGGAGAGCCATGGTGGAAGGGCCTTCCAGGAACAATAAGCATTAATGACATTAAGTCTTTAGTTAACATAAATTTAATGTTAACTGATGCAAATAGTGATAATGCAGAAAAGTCTTTTAATTTCTTCACAGAAATGCTAAATAATAATACTTTAACAAATACCTTGGGTATAGGTTCTGGAGTTATATTAAATGATCAAAATCAAATAGACAATTTTGAAAGTGAGTACGATAAATTAATTTCATATTTAATGAAAGCTACTTAAAATATAAATACGCATTTGGAGTTTGCTTAATGATAAAAATTATTAAAAATTTAATTAAGAGTTTATTGAGATTTTCAAGTTGGCAAATTTATGTATTTAAAAATCATAATTTAAACCCACCAATTCATATAAACACAAAAAATGATGGCCCTAAAATTCATATTGGACCTGGAAATATTGATATAAAAGGTTGGATAAATATTGATGGAAGGGATTTTGATCACGTTCACTTAGTATCTGACAATCTTAGTTTAAAGGAATTTTCAGATGGGGAAGTGGCAGAAATATATATGTGTCATATCTTAGAACATCTTTCATTTGCAGAGGTGCAAGAAGTATTTAAAAATTTAAATAGAAAACTTAAAGTCAATGGCATTTTAAGAATCTCTGTTCCTGACTTTGCTGTTATTTCAAAAATTTATAATAAATTTGGAGATATCGAGCTTATTAAATACCCACTGATGGGTGGACAAGATTATTCATATAATTATCATAAGTCTATTTTTGATTTAGGCAGTTTAAAAGCTTTACTTCAAAATTCAGGATATGGAGAAGTACTAGAATGGGAGTCTGAGAAAGATTTTGGGATGAATATTGGAGATTGGGCAAGTGGTAAAATAAAAACTCCTAATGGAAAACAATTAATAAGCTTAAATTTAAAGGCCTTTAAAGTCTAAAAATGCTTCTATTTTTTTCAAAATGGAGTTTTTTGGGAACTTTTGCATTCATCCTCCTCTTGCCCAAATTTCTTCTTTCTAATTATGGCCTTAGGCCAGAAGACTTGCTATCATTTATTATTCTCTTGCTTGTACCTTTTTTGGTTGTGAAACTAAGTAGGTTAATTCATCCTGGGCTTATGGTTTCAATAATTCTTTATTTTATATATATTACTGTAATTTCCTGCTTAAAGTACCCAGAATATATAGACAAAATTTTTATTTTAATCTTTAAAGAATTATCTTATTTTGGATACTTTCTTGTAACATTTTTTATTGTCATAAGATATCCACTTAAAGATATATCGAAAATATTTTTAATAATTTTTATTTTTAGCTTGCCTGCACTTTTCTATATGTTTTATCAATTCAATTTTGGTATTCAAGGGATGTATGGAGTTTCTTTTTATGGGCATTCCAAGTCTCCAGCCTCTTCTGGATTAATATCATTGATGTTATGTTATCTTTCATATATATATTTTGTATTTTTTAAAAATAAATTAGTATTGTTCTATTGTATTATTTGGGCTGTTATAGTTCTGTTTGGCGGATCGAAGTTAGCAGCAGTTGGATTACTTTCTTTTGCCAGTTTGAGTGTATTATCTGAGTTGAATAAAGAAAAAATGTTATATGGTATCTTTTTTCTGGTTTTATTGTTTTCAGGATTATTAGTCTCAATTAAAAGTGGAATAGGAGCACTTCATAGGCTTGAAACTATTTTTTCTCCAATACAGACTATCCTTGATAGAGGCATATGGTTTAAATTTCAATGGATAGATGGATTTCATGGGTATATATTTGGAGGTGGCGTGGCCAAAGGCCATACTCCTTTTGATAATTATATTTCTGAAAGAGCATCTTTAGACTATCTCCGTTACATTGATGCTTCTGAAATTGGATTCAGTTTAAGTATGGCCATGGATAATCAATTCTTATATTTTCTTATTGTTCTTGGTTTGTTTGGCTCTATCATTTTCTTTTTCATATTATTTTTTCTAGTTTTATCTCATCCTAAAAAATCCTACCAAAGAAGAATCCAAATGGTTTTAATTTTTTCATATTTAGCAATGGGTATGGGGGCTGAAGTTTTTCAACTAAGCATCTCAGGCATTACATTTTGGGTTATTTCTGGATTTCTGGCTGGGTATTCTAAGAAGACAGAAGCGCCTAATAAATATGACCTTTCTCTTCATGTCTAAAAAATAATTTATATATTCTAATGCATATTTTTAAAAAAAACTACTACTTAGGCTTATCCTTAATTGTTAACTCTTTGATCCTTATTTTTTTTGTTGTATTCGTTCTTCAATATCTTCCTGGCCATGAGAATATCGACTATATAAAGCATTATAATCCGATAGCGTTAAATATTTTGAATGGACTGAGTTATGATTACTATAATTTGAGTGCGTGTGATGGTTGTGTTAGCATGGAAAATATTAGTGCTAAAAGGCCACCAATATTTCCTATATTTATTGCTCTAACTTATTATATTTCAGATCTAATAAATCTTAATCAATTAGATGTTTTAATCTATAGCCAGTATTTAATGCATTTAGTGTCATCAACTTTTATATTCTTGATATACAGGCGATGGTTTAAAAGTAACTCAATTCCATTTTTGGCATCTTTAATTTACTCATCTTATCCTCTTGGGCTTTATCTTTTAAAACAGCCAAATAGTGAAATAATATTTAATTTTTTATTAGTTTCATTTATTTTAGTATTTACATTAATAATAAAAGATAAAAAATATTTACGTGGTTATTGTTTATTATTTTCAGGACTATTACTAGGTTTGTTGGTTCTAACAAGGTTTCTATCAATTGCTTTACCAATATTTATTTGTATTTATTTATTGATTTTTTTTAGAGAAAATATACTCATAAATATCTCCAAAGTATTATTAGGTTTTTTACTAGTATTTGCCCCATGGCAGTTATATAGCAATAGTCTGATTATTACTAATTCTGAGTTAGATTTATTGGAAAAACCTCGTGAATTTTCAACAACAGTATTGGTATACGGTCTTATTTGGGAATCTATGCCAGACCGTTTGCAGTCAAAAGCTGCACCTTACATGTCTAATAACTTAAAACTCTTTATGAATAATATTTCAAAAAAGTATTTTCAAGAAGGCCAGTTAAGGACTAAGTCTGAAACTTTTTCATATCTTATTAATGAGGGAGTTAAATCTCCATTAACTATTATAGAGTTAAGTTTTTGGAAGCTTTCTCGTGCTATTTATGGAACTGATACAAAAAGACATGAATTTAAAGTTTTAATATTAAATTCTTTGTATTTATTTTTGTTGTTTTTATTGTATTTGAGAAGAAAGAATTATTTTCCAGGCGAGATAGATAAAAGATTTCCAATATTATTTTTATTTATTTTATTTTATTTTATTTTATTTTCTGCCTTATCGATTCCTTTAGTTAGATATAGCACCCCAGGGTTTCTAATTAGCATACCTTTAATTGCATTATTATTTCAAAGATCTAAAAAATTAAATACATAAAATGAATTTTTTTCTTAAAATCTATAATATTTATTAGGATTAAATTGTGATTCATATTATTATCCCTGTTCACAATAGACTGTCATTAACTAAGCAGTGTATTAGATCAATTGAAAATCAAACATATACTGATTGGAAGGTCTGTGTGGTTGATGATGGATCTTCTGATGGAACTTTTGAATGGCTCACCTCTTTAAATAATTCTAATATTAGATGCATAAAATCTGATGGTTCAAGTTGGTGGACTGGTTCGATGCATCTTGGGGTTAAAGATGTTTTGAACGATTCATTGAATGATGATTATGTAATGTCAATTAATAATGATATAGTTCTGTCATTAAATGCAATTGAAGTTTTAGTAAATGCAATTAAAGATAACCCTAAGGCTATTTTTAGCTCTATATCGATTTCAAATGATAAAGATAAAAGAATCATGAGCTCTGGAGCTAAAATGATCTCATGGATTTTAAATATTGCATATCATCCTTTTTATGGAAAGCTATACGATGATTTAGATAACTTCTCAAGAGTTAAGGTTGATATGCTAACTGGAAGGTCGGTTCTATACCCAATCTCAGTGTTTGATAATAATAATTCATTTGATTGCAAAAGATTTCCTCAGTATGGTGGTGATAATGAATTCACTAATAGAGCTCAAAAATTAGGATATCAGCTTTTTATTGAACCACTATCAATTGTCTTCGTCCAAAGATCTGAAACTGGACTCAATCCAATAGATAGAGTTTTAAATTTATCAGAAAAAATACATTCACTTTTT
>MDTF01013060.1_pt1 | contig 10149 bp, 7 predicted proteins | sample 811191 | NCBI WGS metagenome assembly MDTF01 (sample SAMN05326649, study PRJNA326480) | marine metagenome | isolation source: seawater | place: Southern Ocean | collected 2011 | reverse complement strand
TACAAACACATTTTCTTGTCACTTCGGGTTGGGTGCTTCTGAATCAGTTGAAACGGCAACGGTCCTTTGGCCCAGTGGGTTCGAGACTGTTCTCGATCTTCCTGCAATCAACCAATACCATACGATCAATGAAGCGTTGTGTTTGCTTGAGGTGGCTATAACATCATCTTCTTACGGATTTTGTCCAGGTGAGTCAGTTGTCCTTACTGCTCCTGGTGGATATGACACCTACCAATGGTCTAACGGGGTGACGGGGGTGAGTTCGATCACGGTGACAAATGCTGGAAATTTCAGCATATTGGCATCAAACCTTGAGGGATGTGTGGGTTCTTCAAATGTGATCTCTGTCGTTGAGATTTCAGGACAGGAGCCTACGGTTGATGTCACAGGAAGTCTCAACTTGTGTGATGGAGGTATCATTCAGATGTCTGCCAGCGAAGCAGAGTCATGGGTTTGGTCTACGGGTGAAGAAACACAGACCATCCATGTAACTTCAGAAGGCATCTATTCAGTAACAGCAGTAGATATTTGTTCCAACACTTCTGTTTCTTCAGAATATACGGTTACTTTATTTGATGCTCCAGTGGGTCCTCCTGAAGTGAGTGATCTGGTTATCATCTCTGGAGATGACGCAACCTTCGAAGCTGTAGGAGAAAATATAAGTTGGTACGATTCAGAAGCTGGTGGAAACCAAATCGGATCTGGACCGATGTACACCATTTCTGCCTTGACGAATGACGTCACTGTTTGGGTTTCGTCATCTCATGTCACTTCGGAGTCCAGTCCAGCAGGAGGGGAGTTAACGAATCAAGCTACGGGTGCATACCACGGGAACAGCTCGCGTTGGTTAGAATTCGATGTCTATGAAGACATGCTACTCAGCAGCGTAACTGTTTATGCAAATGGAGCGTATGAACGCACATTCGAACTTATTGATGGCACAAACAATGTTCTTGCCTCTACCACTGTTTTTGTAGAAGATGGCGAGTTTGTTTTGGATCTAAATTTTGAAATTCCAGCAGGATTGGGGTATGGGTTAAGATCCACGACTTCTGATCCACAACTCTGGCGAGAGGGAACAGATTCCGGTCTCTCTTACCCATACGCTTTAGGCACTATCGGTGAGATCACGAATTCAACTGCCGGCCCTTCATTAAACTATTACTATTTCTTTTACAACTGGCAAGTTTCATCTCTTCCCATTTCCTGCGAGTCTGTGAGAGTGAGTGCACTTGCAACCATTGCTTGTGCGGGTTGTTTTGGATGCCCAGCGGATTTGAATGGAGATGGCTTTGTTTCTATCGTGGACTTGCTTCTTTTGCTGAGCGATTTCGGATGTTTGTTGTCATGCGAAACGGATATCAATCAAGATGGATCAGTAGCTGTTGATGATATATTGATCGTCCTCAGTGTCTTCGGGAATACGTGTGAGTAGTCTTTTAGTTACTTGATGCTTTGCAAACGACTGGTGTATCAATACCGTCTGTGACCAAGTCATGAGTTCCTTGCGTTGGCTTCAGGATTGAAAGCCAACATTTGTGCAAATAAGGAGTGATTCATCTCCAGACCTAATCATTCTCAACACAATGAAATTAGGCTCATCAAGAAGAGAGGATCCGCCCCACGTATCTCCACCAATAAGTTGATTGTATGGGGTTTAATCTGGAGGATATTTCCCATGTGCTTAAAATCCTTCTATGTAAATAGTACCTGTGAAATTGCGTTTGTATTTCTTTTTTGGGTAAATTGACTGGTGTTATGAAAAAACTACTCTTCATTTTGTCAATCGGCCTCTGTGGCTCTCTCTCTTCTCAAGAGATTCAATTGGAGCTGGATGCCTTGACTCGCTCTATTCCCAAGGCCACTTTTGGCGGTCAAACTTGGCGGGGTCCATCTTGGGTCGACACGACCTTCAATGATTCGGTTGCAACCATGTATCCCGATGTGTTAGCATATCCTCCATCTCCTGATGTTTGGGATTGGCAAAATGGTTGGTTTTATTCTCAGAACTTGTTGGATACTTGCTGTGTAGACACAATCTCATTAAGTTGGGGTCAATTAAATGCTACGGTCATTGACATCACACCTGAGACTTTTCAAAATGCTTTAGATCAAACAGGAGCAGAAGGTCTCTATTGCTTAAATATGATCAGCAGTTCGATGTCCGATCAATTGGCTGATTTACACTCTGCGAAAGTCAATGGTGTGGGCTTGGAACGAATTCGGCTCGGAGACGAAATGGGGAAAGCAGGCAATGCGCACAGTATTGCTCATTTTCCAACTGCTGAAGACTATGCTGCAGCTTGTGATGTTTATATTGATTCAATCAGAACTCTTCTTCCAAACACAAAAATTGCAGTCTCAGCTGGAAATTTCGGATCATCAAATCCTAGGGCACAGTTTTGGAATGATGCCTTATATGATATGCCCCATCAAGCAGATGCATTTAGATGGTCAGCGTTTTTTTACCTAAAGGAAGCTGACACATTGTTTACAACCAAACAGTTGTTGGCTTACGCTTTTGATCAAATCCCCACTTATGAACAGGTCCGAGGGTTTCAAGACACAACGGCCAATTTGCAAAATCATGAACTGTGGGTAGGCTATGGTATCACAGACAACACGACAGACAAGCGATACCAAAACCGATGGAGTCTCGTGTTAATGTTTAGTGCCTCTCATCACCTCTTTTTAAACAACCGATTGGTAGAAGATATAAGTATGTTTAATGTGGGAGGAATTTTTGGCAATTGGGACGCGTTGGATACTCAAAACAATTTTCGAAAAAGAGCAACAGGTGTTTTTGCCTCTATTTGGAACAAGGCCAAATTGGGTAAAAACAGGGCGACTAAAATTGAAACACCTGTCAATTTAATGGATGAAGTCACGTTCTATAACAACAACAATGTTCCTAGAGTCGTTGATTATCCTAAGCTTTTTGGTTGGAGGTTTGAAAATGATTCTGTTTTTGAATCATCTGTCATTTTAACAAACCTGTCGAACGACACACTGCAAGTGTCTGTTGATCATCTCCTGACGGGAGATGTTACATGGGAGAAATGGCATTCAGATTCATTGTTCGATGTGATCGATGATGACCATTATATTCATTTACTTACAGATACTGGAACCACAAATATTATTTTACTTCCATACTCGATGAATGTAGCTACCAGTCATTGTATAAATGATGACAACGGTGATGGTCTATGTGATGTGTTGTGCTATGAAGACTTAAACGCAGATGGCTTTGTAAGTGTTCAGGATTTGTTGAACTTGTTAAGTGAATTTGGGTGTGTTACATTGTGCGAATACGATGTGAATCAAGATGGTTTTGTCACAGTCGATGATTTGTTAGACATCCTGACTGAATTTGGAAACTCCTGCGAATAAACCTCCTGCGAATAAACCTCTATGAGACTCAGCTTGCCTTGCGATGGGTTTTTTTACGACAATTTCTTAGCATAAAATGACTTTTCTGAATCGTACGAGCTCAATTGAGATGCAATCTCAATGTCTACAATGTTTTTTCAGGATACGATCAGCATCTAAAAGTTAGCGCTATTCCAACTCTACAACAATTTCATTTTTACGAAATAAAACTTCATACGGAGGATTGTATCCCAAGACTAAAAATTGATTCGAATGTTGTATTCCTTGCTGATCCAACAACCTAACCAACTCTAACTTGTACTTCTCTATTTTTTCATTGCTTGCCCAACCACGAAAAGTGATTGCGGCCATTTTTCTTTCAGGAACTTCTACAAATTTAATGAAAGCGTTTAATGGCTTTGGCATGTCTTCTTTTGTGAATTTTCCAGGAACTAAAAACATCATCGTCATTTCATCTTCTTCTAAAGTCATCGCCACTGGAGAAGTCATTGAAATTTGTTCTTCCCTTTCATTCTTCCCGAAAATATACCCTCCTAAAATAGAAAAACCCTTGCTGGAAGCTTGCTTGTAATCATCTGTGTCTACATCTACAGAAGTAAATAAACTTGCTTCATATTTTCGAATTTCAAAACCTGGATGTTCTTTGATGATGACATATTGATACCCTTCGATGTTGTGACTGCTCTTGTAGAACAACAATTGGCTCCCTAAAAAGAGGAGGAGAATGACACTTACAATGATTAACAATAGTTTCATGCAAAGGTGGTTTTTTCTTGATCGAACGGAATTTTACTCAGCAAATGTATAGCCTAAGCGGAGGAATACATCTTGTGAAAATGTGAGAGTGTGTTGTATCTATCTGTGGTGTACTTCTTCGTCCTTGATGAATAGTGTAGTTCCTGTCAATTTGAACTACCAGATGTAGCTTAGAGTCCTTTTTTTTGCCTTGAACTCCAGCATATTTTAAAGGATTTATCTCAAGCTAGATTGGTTTTTTGCGTCTAAAATCGAGCTCTTAGCAACACCTAGGATGTCCTCAATTTTGTAAGAATCAAAAGTGATTGGATTGCCAACGTACATTTTACAATTGTAAGGCAAAATAAGACTTGCTCCTTTGGGCATCGTCTGATGGAGTCCTTCGATATAGATTGGAATAACATCAATATCTGGATACATTTGAATCAACAATGCCAATCCTTTTTTAAAATCCTGCATCACACCTGGCTCACCTCTTGTGCCCTCTGGATATAAAATGATCGACTCGCCATGTCTGAGAAGTTTTCCCATCATTTCAATTGGATCAGATTCGCCTTCGTTTTTTGCTCTTCTTGTAGGTATTAATACCGCATTCACAAAATGAACCATCATGAATTTTTTGATTGCATTTTTACTAAAGAAGTTTTCAGCAGCAATGGGGTGCACTCGATGGATATTTTTAAAGGGAATCGCACTCATAATAGCCATTGAATCCAAATGGCTGTTGTGGTTTGCGATTAAGATGTATTGCTTCCGATGTTTTAAGATCTCTGTATTGTAAAAACGAAGCCCAACAAAGAATGTAAAAATCTTCCGCCACAAAATAGAATGGACAAATATGAGAAGGAGTTTCTTCAATTAGATTAAGATCATTAAGTATACAATGTGAAAAAATGGGGATGCCGCTGTCGTTAAGCTATCTATTCTGTCTAGATACCCTCCATGACCAGGGATGGAATCTCCCAGATCTTTGACACCAAAATCTCTTTTAATCGCGGAGACTATAGCGTCACCTATAAATCCAAATAGAGCTACTGAAAAGCTAACGACAATGAGTTGCCAAGAGTGTAAAGGAGTTAAAAACCCCATGAAATACCCAATGACAGTTGTGGATATAAGTCCTCCTATAAACCCCTCCCAAGTTTTGTTAGGACTGACAGTAGGCATGATTTTATGTTTTCCGAAGAGCTTGCCAAATGTGAACTGCATGACATCATTGATTTGGGTTAAAAAAATCAAAAAAAGCAACAGACCTTTGCCTACATCTGGATTTGTATTCAGTGCAGGATGACAGACAAGCATCGCCATGTGACTGATCCCAAAGATTCCTATCATGAGAGAAGAGGGCATCAGTCCCATAGAGCGGACGATGTCCTTTGTGTCACCTGTCATGACAAGTAAAAAAGGGATGGAGATAAACATAAATACAGGCAGGAAAGACACAAACAGGTTGTACCATCCTTTGTAGGCAAAATAATACTGAACGGGAACGCACAAGTAGCATACGAGCAGGATTGATCTGTCAGATTCCCTCAATTTTAGATGGGTATACAGTTCTCTCAATGCGAAGAAAGATAGAATTCCCAAACCGATGCAAGTGGCCATGGGACCAGCCAAAGCAGCGAATAGAAAAACAAAACAGATGACCCACCATGATTTGAGTCGAACCACCAATTCTTCAATCAAAGCTCCAGGTTTCAGTTTTTTCCAAGCGAAGAATATGAGACTGGAAAATACAAGGATGCTAAAAATGACGGCCACCACCATTTGAAGTTGAGCACCCAATTCAAGGTTAGGGATTAACTTATTCATTCAATGCGTTTTTAAGTCTCAAGTATGAGCTGACAACCATGAGCACAGATGCAGCCCCTACAATTTGATTTAGATACATCAGAACATCACTTGTGAAATAGCAGATGATACAAAGAAGACCAATTAACAAAGCTCTGTCGCTTTTGCCCATGGGTCCGTCATATCTTCTTTTTCCTGAAACAACTTTTGCAATCACCCCGCAAAATTCATTGACAACCGATAGAGAAATAAATGTGATTGCCAACTTCATGTCAAGCTCGTCAAACATAATCAGAGGAAAGAAAATCACAATGTCAGAAACGACATCGCCGACCTCATTCAAAATCTCGCCCAGCTTTGATTGGAGATGATATACTCTGGCCATCATGCCATCAAGGGCATTCAACATCATCCTTGCAAGAAGTCCTATTGAGACAAACAGATAGTAAGAGTGGTGTTCTGACGCGTTCCAAAACACGTAGCCTATTGAAAGCGACAACAAAACAGCCGCAAGAGTAAGGGTGTTTGGCTTGACCCCCATTCCGTGGAGCATTTTAAGCAAAGGCATGAGCATCTGCTGAAATTTAGGCTTGATTTTATAAGTCGAAATCATGGTTGGCGTTTTTCAAATGGATCCCATTCATACCTTTTTCTTCGAGCGTCTTTTGTGAATTCCCCATGTTCTAAGAAGTGCTTTATTTCTTCTCCCACGACATCAAACCGCACATACATCTCATCGTGATCTAAGACAGAATGAAAGTAATCGTCGACATTCCCATCCATCTCAGATGGGTTAAAATTGTAGGCACCATATTTGGATGCCGTTTTTCGAAACAGCCTCATGATCGAGGTTGCCTTGTTCTCGATGATCAACCCGATTTCAACCCCTGGGGTACTTTCGAGAGGAGAGATCTCAACTTTGCTGAATTGCACCAACACATCGCCATAGACCATCTTTGAAAGGAGACAAATCCATTCTACAGCTACTTTAGGTGCTCGTTCTTGGATGGGGCTCCTGTCATAAATAATTGTAGAGATCTTGCCAAACCCTTCCTTTTCAATGTGTTTATTTAAAACATATCCACCTATGATATAACACACAACTTTCACATCAGCATACTCATCTAGCTGGTGCTCTTTGTAAAATTGAGAAAAGGTGTCATGAGAATCTTCTAGTGAATGCCTGAGAATAAACTCAGGGATATAAACATCGCAATTGAGAGTGGTGAAAAAGTCAGTTTGGACCTTCCGGTTTTTTTTTGAATCACCAAACCCATTCAGGATTACAAGTGCTGTTTTCTCTTCCCTGGGTAGACGGTCATCGACGACAATGACCTCTTGAGCATCACAAAAAAGTGATAGGGTGAGAAAAACAACAACAGCACTTAAGCGGATATATACAATTTGATTCAGCATCTTAGGAGTCTAAGATAGAATAAGCCTTAAAACACGCTGCTGGAACACATGCCAAATTATCAACTGTTTTCCATTCCAACCAGTCGCTTGTATTTATTTTCATGTCAAATCCCCCTGATTCTAAGCAACTCATTCATGAGTGGAAAACAACATTTTTTTCTTCATCAGTGAACGAGATGATCATGGGCCTGAAGATTTATCAATACTAGGTAACACTTTAAATTCGGGTGATATGGGGGGAGTATTATTTGACAGATTAGTTGGACCGAGTCATGAGGTTAAGCTTATTCAAGGGCATAAAACCTGAATAGTTGTATCTTGCATTTTCTAAAAATTAAGTGATGAGATATTTGTTAATTTCTTTTATATTCCTGTTTTTATGCAGTTGTGAAAGCACCCATACATTCAGAAAAATTATTCAAAACAATTCTTCACATTCAATACAACTGCATTATTTCAGCAGTTCATATGACATGGACACGATGTATTTCATGACTTCAAACTCTTCTGTGGACATTGAGTTTTTTCAAAAGCTGGGAAATAAACCTTGTGTTATTCCATCTTCTCCCTGTTCAATCACTGAGAATGATACGCTTGAAGTTTTTCTTGAAGACATGATGTTTCTGGGAGATTTCAGAAATGAATACAACTGGACAGAGGATTTGGGTGGAAACAAGCATACGATTCAGGTGTGTACTTACGTCATTACAGATGGTGAATTTGAATAGCTTAGAATCCACTTGCAATTCTCTTTACGATTTCTTCGAATGAAACACCAGCAAGGATTTTATCTGAGTTGCTTATTTTTTCAGATATTATCTGATTGCTTGTTGGGTTAAACAACAGGGGCGATCCATTGTGCAACGCACGAGTGGCAGGGCAGGAGCAGCTTAAAATTTAACCCATCGGTTCATTTGGACACCAAACTCTGTCGTTGTTGAAATTGTGTATGCTCCTGGAGACAGTCGACTGATATCAAGGGAGATGTGGGTGTCTAAGGCACGTTGAATTGTCGATTCTACCATCTCCCCTTGCGTGTTGTATATTTTCCACGCTACAATTTTTTCTTTGGTGGTGCTGATGTGGAGGATGTTTTTTGCGGGATTTGGATACAGGTGTACCATTGAATTTAAAGCCACTTCTTCTACATCGTTTGTGGCTTCGAACACAGCTGTAAAGTCCAGTACGTTGTTGTAGGTTTCGCCCGTCCAAGATGGATTCAGAAGGTCGTCGATGATTCCGTTTTCTTCCCAATTTGTGAAGTTGTATCCTGGATTTGCAACTGCAGAGAGTTCAACAGGGATGCCTTTGTAGTAGACCCCGTCCCAAGGGTATTGTGTTGGAGTAATGGTATTGAGGTGGATGATGCCCGCATTCGCAGGGGATACATCTAGTTGCAAGTTAAACTGTCCATCTAGTTCGAGCGCGTCTTGGATTTGATCCCTAATCACCTCTGATTTACATGTTAAATCTTCTCTTAATGCATTGTGGCGGTCATAGAAATCATTCATTTCTTGATCCACTTCATTTGGATTGCTCCACCTTTGGTATTCATTCGGCATTTCAAGGACCCACTCGTCGAAGTAGTTTTTTTCGATGGCAAGCAGCCTTTCTGGCAGGTAAAGTGTGTTGTTGAGGTCTGCAAATCGGTTGATGAAATAAATGCGGTAGTCTTCGTTGTTCATGCTCCGATTCCATGCTCCAACGAACGGATTCGATTCGCCTTCGCTTAGGATGTGATCTATTCCATTGTCAAAGCAACCTGACCAACCATTTGGTTGAAGGCTCAATTCCAAATCGATGGTTGCAAATCTCCACCGGAGATCAGAAGCGTCTGATCTGTAAGCCTTAATGTTGTTGTAGGGCCAGTCGAAGTTAGTGATCCATCCTTGGCTGATAATGTAGTCTGAGTAATTCTGCAGGTCATATATGGCATTAGCGTCTGTGACAAAAGTGTTTGAGGAAGGGTCTAGGTTTTGGAATTCTTCCCAGCTGTTCCAATAGTCTATTGCTTGTCCTTCTGTTGCTCTTAGAATCAGATTGTACCAATAACTCACAGAAACAACATCTACGGATTCTGCGTCTTGGAAGTTGTCGTATTCCTGCCAGAATTCTCCGTCCAGCTTTTCTCTCATTTCGTAAAGCCCAAAGTATCCACCATTGATGTATACTGACACAGGTCGCATGGCAGAGTGGTAGCAATATGTTCCGCTGGTGAGCATGTCAACCAAGCATGCGTCTTTGTAGGGAAGCGTGAGCCATTGGTTGCTTCCGTTCCGGAAATAAAGACGAGAGAATGTGTTCCGTTCGGGTCTGTTTGAGAGAATGCTTAGTTCTACTGGGCTTTCTTCAAAAGCACCTTTTGCAAGCTCTAGACGGAAAGAATGTTGAGGGTGAGATCTGCTTCCTCCCGCTCCACCATCGATTTGCATGGCAGCATCTCTGTCGAAGACAAACTCGTGGGCTGAAGTAGAGTCATAGTAAGTGATTTGGGCAAATTTCTCCCAGTCTTCACCCCAGTGGTCAAAGATTCCATTTTCTCCATATAGGCTAGAGTTGTCAACGTTAATTGACAAGATAGGGGTGATGTGCGATACATTAATCAGGTAGGATTCAGAAGCAATTTCACTGGGGACGAAGTTGTCTTTAAATGCTCTTGCTCTAATTGGTGAGGATTGATAAATGGAGATGGGTCCTCCCAGATATAGTTCAGAGTCTAAAGTAGGCTCATCTCCATTCACAGTAAATCGGATTTGTGTTTCGGCGTCTCCAGTATTGTAAATCTCAACATTG
>MDTF01014129.1_pt1 | contig 10153 bp, 2 predicted proteins | sample 811191 | NCBI WGS metagenome assembly MDTF01 (sample SAMN05326649, study PRJNA326480) | marine metagenome | isolation source: seawater | place: Southern Ocean | collected 2011 | reverse complement strand
TGGAGGGGTTGAGTTGGAGGGAGGGCGGCTGCCTCGTCCTGTGCAGCCTGTTCTTCTTCTCGTCGCTGCTTCTCCCCAGAGTCGTGGTGTTCCGGCAAATCCTTGTATACATCCAAAGCACAACATCCACACTGCGCCGCCCATGCCGGATTGTGCGCGGACGATGAGCCGGAGGAGGAGCCTTCACCCCCCCCTTCACGGCATGCAGCACCGTCACGCCGCTGCTCCTCCTGCGTGACAAAGACCCAGGAGTCATCCTGAATGCGACCACCCTCCATCAAGTACAAGGCCATCTGCAGGTGAAGCCAGGTGGAGTACACCTCACATCCCGTTTCGGCTGTTCCGGGAGTCTTGATGACTACCGGCCGCCTTCGCCGCCGCGCCCAGCGCGTGCCGGACTTGCGTGCCGAACCCTTCGACGACGGCGAGGGGCTCGACACGTCAAACTTATTGTCATGCTGGAAGATTGCAACGAAGTTGCACACGTAACCACCGACAAGGATATGCACATTCTTGTTCCGCTCAAGCAGCACGCCCGGGATCCATCCCAAACCAGGCCAGTTATAGAGGATGCGCACGCGTCCAGCCTGGAAGACCGACGAAGTGAGGTAGTCGGCCGAGGCCAGCAGTAACGCTGCCTTGGAATATGGCACACGGCGATGGCCTTCGTGACCTGAAGACGAAAGCAAAGCGAACGCCCCCCCACGTGGGCTCTCCTCGCTGCTTGCAGCGGTCCATTCTTGGTCCCACTTTCTGGCCTCTTTCAAGCAGTCTGCGGTCTTCTTCGCTTGTTTCTCGCGGTCCTGAAGTAGCTGCTGCCGACCCTCGCAAATAACTTCATACGTCCGCTGGTAGTCTCCGCCGTCGTTGCAGCAGTGCAGCAGCAGGATCGTGAGTGAAGCAAACGAGAGATGCTGGTTACAATCCACATCTCGAAGCGTAGAATTCATGGAAGATCCCGCAGACATTTCGGAGCAATTGTGTCCCCCCTCTGGGAGCTCGCTGCAGAAAGAACACACAGGCGTTACCTGCTGCAGAGAGTTGTACGCCAAGCATACTCCTTCGGAAGGAACCCGCTCGCGCAGGTGTCCAAGCTGGGCCTGGAGTGCCTTGAGGCTAGAAACGTCCTGCATCTGGAATGTGAAGAGCGCCTGATGAAACGGGTTCATTTGCTTAAGCCAAGGACGAGCGTCTTTAAACGCACCATTGTGGCGCTCGGGCCCGGTGGTCGTGAATCCACTCAGGCCCTGTGCGTACTTAGACATGAATGCCTCACAGAAGAAGCCAGTGTGGTTGGGAGAATGGAAGGACTCTATGACGACGACCAACGCGCTTGTGCCAGTAAGAGGATGCGGCTCAGCCCAGCTATGCTGCGACATGGCCCAATACAGAGCCGCATCGGGAGCGCCAGCAGGCCACATCCGCCATACATCAGACTTCAGGCAGTCCCACGGTGCGGCCTGATATTCGCCGCGCTCCGTTGCGCGGCCTTGGACTCTCAGGCTTCTTACACTGCTGGTACGGCCATCTAAGAGCCCAGGTACTACAGGTGCTCCCTTGCGGGCACCCAGGCGCTCACGCAAAGGCGGATGCAAGTTGGCCAAGGAAACCGCCATCCTGCAGCCTGTGTCACAGGCAATCGTGGTCGGCACGTCTGTAGACCCAATCAAAGCAGTCACGAAATCAGCATTCGACTCCATTCCCTTATGGATCCGTGCTACGACAGTGGGAAAATTCCCATGGCCAGTCTTCTTGCACATCTCCAACACAGCAATCTCTCCAAAATCAGTCGCCTTCCGGTGTCTCGTAATCTGTCGAGCCTCCTGCGGGCCTTCTGCCATGTGGCACGTCTCTACTACAGGCCCATGCTGCAATCGTCGCCACATCTCCTCAAAGTAGTTACTTGTCGCAGGGCCTGACAAAGACGTGAGGCCCCTCAGTTCGGGCCTGCGCGTCTCAGGCAAGTAGAGCTCGTAATATTCATTCATCAGATGCTTCCTCCGTTCAGCAGTCGCCCTGTCGAAGTCCTCGCAGTCGCCGTGAGCAAGGTAGGAAAGATTATTGTCACGGACAAAAGTATCGAAGTAGTGGATATCTTCGTCACTGCAAAGATTACTCACTGCACGTGCCCCACCCCGGAAGACCGACTTCTTCGTATCAGTGCATGAGAAGAAGTCGTTGAGTCGAGCGGCAGCAACAACCCTCGGAGGGACGAGACGAAATATATAAGGATAGTCCTTAAGGGAGCATAGACCGGGGAACATGGCATAGACCGTGAAGAAAGTAAACCCTGGAAGATGAAAGTACTCGAATGCCAGAGACCCGCCGGCATATGGCTGCTTCCACGTCGACTTGGCGTCACGAAGCTGGGCCTCATGAGACTGAGACTCATCTAGCTTGGAAAGGTCCTCTGTAACGCCGTGCCAAGCAATCGCACTCGAGCTAACGCCGCCGGCTCTCGCCTGCTCTGCGAGGTCTTTGTGCAGCTCCATTACCAAGTACGACATTTTGAACTCATCGAATCGGGTCTCGTCCTCTTCTTCAGCCTCCTCCTGTGCTTCCACAGCTTTGGCGCCGTGAACCGTAGCAGGAGCACCGACGCAGCCGTCACAGGCCCTGTGCGGCGCTCTCCAGCCACACTTCGCACACGCGGTTCTACTGAAAAATTCATTCGGCCGAGGGTGGAACATAGCAGTGAGTGCTACCCGCAAAGCGTTGACAATTGAAGATTGCACGTTTTCTGGGACCACCCGCAAGCATGCCGGCGTCTTCGGCCCTCCCCACATGTCAGTCGCCACCTTGGCGAACGTGTTATGGCAGAAGCTGGTAAGGTCGCGGAGGCCTCCTCCGGAAAGCCCTTCACCCTTAGCCGTGCAGAACGACTGCGCGACATCCAGGCCGAAGACGAGGCGGCGGCTGTAAGCAGCCTCCAACCCATAAGTCCGCGCTATGTCCAAGGGAGGCGATTGAAAGTTGCACGACTTGCACAAGCTCCAAGCAACGTCAATGGAACACAGGACATCAATTGTGAGGCACCAGGTCGGTTCCGGCTCACAAATGGTCATCTTCCCTTTGCAAAAGAAACAATGAGAAGGACCAACCAATCTGCGCGGAAGGCCTACGCGAAGTCGCCGCTCGGAGGTCGACGGCGTGGAGGTCGGCGCTGGCTGCGGCGTGGGCGTTGCCTGGGTGTCACCCCGTGCGGCCGGCGGCGTGTCGGTGGAGACGGGCAAGTGCGTTGCAAGCTGTCGCGTGTAGCGCTCCACCTCGTCAACGGCTGCCTTGTGCCAGGTTGCCTTCTCATCCTCGGACAATCTGCCCCACTCCTCAGCAAGCCGGCTCGTTAACTCGCGACCTCCGACCTCGCCATGCTCGTTAAATTTTTGAGTCGCGTCGTGAGAGAAAAGAAGAAATGCGCTAAGGGGTTCTTTCGGTTGATCTTGACGATACCGCTTGGCCGAGTTTGCCTCACCCTCCTCAGCACCGTCCTCGCCCTCAGTTGCGTCCTCGTTCGAAGCCCTGGTATTCTGGGAGTCAACTGGAGCCCAATTCCGAAGGACCTCAAAAGCCAGCACTGTCTCCTTTACAAGGTGCCACAAAGTGCCTATTGAACGTCCACGGCTGTCGGCCCGAGAGCGCCTCCATTGAGACTGCAATACATTCTTTAGGCACGGGCCGGAAGCGCCTCCAAGAGCGCTAGGAACGGACACTGTCTTCGCCCCAAGTCGCTGTACGTTCGCAAGGACCGATCCGCGTGAATTGCCTGCCTCATGGGCGACAGAGTCCAACTCGCCAAGTATGCCCGCGCCGCCCAACTGACTCAGTCTCCACAAGAATGCTGAAGAATCACTCGGCGGGTAAAGCACAGCAGCCTGGTACTCAATCAGTAAATGCGCACTCCGAGAAGGCCTGCGCCCACGGCAGCGGGTTTGGATGAAACGTAAGAACAGGAGGGGGCCGCCGGCAGCAATGCGCACTGCCAAAGCAGGAAATATTTGGCTAGCCAACTCAATCGCCGTACGAAGCTGGTCCTGCCGGACGGCTGCAGCGGGGCTGGCAGAGGGATCAGGCCTGGGCGGACCAATCGGAGCAAGCTTCCTGGCTTTCGATGGCTTCTGAACAGCCGCCTCAACCTTAGCGGCAATAGAGCCAGCAGTAGGAGAGTGCTCAGGAGCGACCACGAACCGGACCGTGTTGGAATTGCCAACAGGCAACGCCTTCGAACAACCGCCAGAGTCCCAGATGACAAGGGTGAACACTTGTTCACCGTTGTCCTCGCCGAAAGTGGCGCACAGAATCTGTCTGAAGCTGCTAGCCGTATGGAGGGTGTAGCCACGTGTGCTCCAGACATGCATGACATGCAAGATCTCTGGGCATGTCGCACACAGAGAGCCATACATAGCATTACAGGCAGTTACATCATACATCAACCAAGAAGAAAGAGAAGCGCCATCCGGCTCCATCTCCACGCGGTCGGCCGGTGCTGACTCTTGGGCTTCGCACCAGTACTTCCGGAAAGAGCCCAGGCTGTCGCAATCACACCATTCGGAAGGTTCGGAGGCACTGCCGCTGTCCCCAGCCGGGAGAGAGTCCAACCCCGCCGAAGCAAGCTTCGCTGCAACTTCAGAGAACAAGCGCGATGCAGCTGCAGGCACAAGCATGGTGAGCCAAGGCATGTTGGTATTCTTCAAGCAGAAGACACCACGTTCGTGGTGAAATCTGAAAGCTTCAATCAGGAAGACTGGCACTACGTAGGGCGCACTCAGATGAGGCGGTGCGCCATGGCAGCCAAGTTGCTCTCCATACTGAAAGACTAGGACTTCTTCCGAAAAGACGACAGAAGCACGAAAGGCAACATACTTGAAGGGTATATCTTGCCCTCCCTCCACAGTGACCTGCTTCGCCTCGAGGAGGATAAAGATGGGGACTCCACCTGATGCATGTACCACTGAAGGCAAGCCGGAGCCGTGCACTGCCGGCAGGCAGTACACTGTGATGACGCTCTGACCTGTGCACTCACCCTTCGACATCGAGCCTTCGTCCACGTGTTCGTCCACCTTGTCTAACGCATTAATGAGCTTAACAAACTTCGACATGGCAGCCGCCGATAGTACAGCCTTAAGGCGTGCGATTAGGTCGAGGTGTGCGATCACATATGAGAGAGGAATAGGCGCGCTCGTTGACCCCTGCACGATGGCTTTCACCTCTGGGCTGCAGTCCACCTGCCCCCCGTCCTCGTCGAGAAAGAAAGCGCGGGTTGCAAGCACGTCCTCGTGCGGGGTTCGTGTATCATCAAAAAATTTCAAGCAGTGGTTCCTGAACTGGTCGATAGGCATTGGCATTTGACCGGCGAGGCTTGCAAGCTGTTCGCAGATACTCCATTGCATGGGGACGACTCTGCTACGGTCCCGTAGGAAGCGTTCGACGGAAGCTTGGAGGCCCAGCAGGGCACCACCAGTGGCCTGATCTCTCCAGATGCAGACTGGCAGACATGCATCGGAAGGCACAGAAGACGTCTTGATGTTACGTTCGAACGCAGCCAGGACATGCGCGTATGCACCTGCAATGTCTAGGCGACCGAGACCATCAACGCGTGCAAGTGACCCCCAGTCTTGGTGCTTCGAAGGATCGGACACACCTCCAAGTTGCCGATCCTCGGCCATGGCAACGGAAGCAGCAAAGAAAAGGGGTCCATGAAGCGACTCATGCTGATGCTCCGGTATAAAGACCATGGGCCTGCCTTGGATTTCCACATGCTGTGCGATCCAGTCAGTGCAGCTCTCCGCAAAAGCAGGGCTGTCCTGAGCGCTTCCGAGGCGAGCAATGCCATCCGCAACCGCTTTTTCGGCCACAAGCCGTTCGATGTCTTCTTCCTGCCGTAAGCAGGCGCCGACAGCTTGGTAGTCACCGTCGGTAAAGCGACCGGAACGCGGAGGACAGCCCTCCGAGGAAGAGGTACCAAGGCACTTGGAACCACACACGAACTCACCGGCACGAACAGGGTCCTTGATGGATTTGAAACTCTCAAAAGTGTTTCGGGACAGCAATCGCTGCAGACTGAACACGTCGAGGGTAGCCGAGCCAGATGGCGTCATCGTCACCGCCAATGTCTCCGCAGGGGAATCCTCACGAGGATGCAACAGAAAGAGGAGAGATGCAGTGAGGAGGGGGAGGACATGTCTTCTGCTGCTTTGCTTGTCTGAGGGTGCCACTCCTACGCCGTCATCTTCGTCAGTCAGGTCATCGACCTGGACACTCACACCGGCTGGCTGCTCTGCGCGTTCGATGCCGCACCGTTCAGCATGAAATCGGCGAAGGGCTTTTTCTGCCCGCTCATTAAGCTGTGGTAAGCAGGCTGCAACCTGTTGCACACGCTCGCATAGGCAAGACCCTGTCCCACAAGCAAGGCATGACCACGTCGGAGTGTCCCCCTTGAGCTTCATGCTTGTCAAAGCCAAGCCGTTCTCGAGCGTCCTTGGGACAACTCCAAGTTCGTGGCCTGAAATTCTGTGAACGAAGGTGTCCCGATATGTGTCCGTTGGAATAAGCGCCAGAGCTGGGAGCTTCTCCGCCTCCGCCTCCTCACGGCGAGCAAGAAGTTTACCATACTGCTCGAAGGAGTCGAGCCGCACGAGGCCACTGTGACTGGCGGCAAGGTGCACGATCGTCGAGCTGGCCTGGACACAAGGCAACGAGGCGCCCGCTCGGCCTGATAATAAAGCCACATCATGGGCAGTGGTAGTCATCGAGACCGAGCACTCGCAGCAGTACCAATCGCCAGCGGGCACCTCTGAGAGACCGGGCTGCAAGCACCGCATGTGGTAGCCCCGCTGGCAGCCCTCACCATCACAGAGGAGGATTTTGTTGTCCGGTGTGTCCTCACCACTCTTGCATTTAGCACAAACAATATCTCCGGAGTCTTCTTCGGCAACAGCCTTCTGCTGCCGCGTTGCGTCAGTCATATCCACACCCTGGGGAGGAGAATGAGCATGCTCTTCTCGCCCCTCCTCCGGCGCACAGCAAGTCAAGCTGACGGAGGGCTGAGCGACACCCAAAACCTGTGAGTGGCAGACAATACATGTAGACTGAAAATGATAAAAAGGATGAGGGACCGAGACCATATGGTCTCGGATCGGGCCGTGGTCTCGAATATCTGTTCGCTCGTGCCTGAATGATGGATCGTAGGTGCGAATGCGCTCTCTCAATGCGGACAAGTACCGCAGAGGGTGAACCGCCATCAACTTTATTTGAGAACCTGGAGCCCTCCCGGCTCGTGCTCGGCGGGGCGACGTAAGGAGGGACACGATAGTCAAGACCATTCTTCAAGAGCTCGATAAATCCCATTGGAGTGAGCGATTTGTCTTTTCCCAAGACACGGAAGGTACATCCGGCGGGCTCATTGATAGGCTTCAAACCCTGCGGCCCTCCGAAAGCGTGAACAACATCTGCTTTGTGCGGCAAAAGCACAAGATCTAGGAGCGCGGCGTGTGCTCTAGCCATAGTTGAATCTGGTTCGTCTTCGACGTCGGCCTTGTGCTGTCGAATCTGATCTTGATAGCCCGAGCTAGACGAAATGAGGCGCGTGAGCAAATCTGTCCGAATGGTGAGGAGCGACATCATCCACCCTGGAAGCTTACATTGATCTGACAGTCGATTATTGCCGCAGGCGGAACGATCAACGGTCGGTTCAGTTCCAGCTTCTGAGACTGTATCGGCGACACCAGCTCTGCCAGTGGTGACAGGAGAGCCTCCTCCTCCTCCTGGAGATAGAAATGGTTCCCGGCCTTCGTCATTCTCGCCACCAAAAAGAGAATCACCCCCCTCTTCAGGCCGGAAAGCCAGACCTGGATCGAAGGCGTCAAGAAGCACTACAATCTGCCTATGCGGCCCTAAGAACTGCGATGGGGGACAACGTATGTACCAGACGTCTCCGCTTGGGCTTTTTACTTTGATCTGGGTCCCAGGCTCGATGTCACCAGAGGGAACAGTGAGAAGACCACGTCGCTGTGAAAGCAGAAACGGTGTGGAAGGAAACCAGCAGGCATACTCGGCAAGCTTCAAACTCACGGGAATCACATGATGTTTCTCAAGCGTGAAACCATCGCTTTTCGCCTCATCCTCATTGATCGCCTCCATGGCAGCCCGTAGACAAGGACAGATATAACACCTGTGTTGGCATGCGGCATCCATCCCATGCATATAGAGGGGCAAAGGCACAGACGTACAGTGGACGCACAAGCTGAGGGATAGAGACGGGTAACTGTGGTGGCGTCACGTGTCGACGTCACCTAAACATCCTCGAGATTTTGACGCCATGGAAAGAGCAGTCTTTAGAAGAGACATCGACGATGTTAGGCCACCCTTGGTTGCCACCCGTGCGTTTGGTCACGATGGCAAGGCTGTCGTTCATTCTGTACACCTTCAGCGGCGGAGATCTCCTTGAAAGACCGAGCGCTGCGCCGCGGGTTCTCCGAACAACAAAACGAGGTGCACGCCCACCCAAAATAACACGAGCAGGCGAGGATCCAAGCGGTTGGCGCCCTGCACGTGCACGCTTCTTCTCCTTTTCCGCCCCCCTGGGTTTCTTGGCTGGTGAAGCCGGAGGTTTACAGGCCAACCCTACCTTTTCGCAGCGTTTACAAGGTTCACCTTCTTTGGTCCACTCGCATCTCTTCTTTACTTTGGCGCATTCGGTGCATGACCTCTCACCAGACCTCTTACGTTTTCCTGCTCCTGCTGCTGATGATACCGGCTCCTGAGGCTGAGGCTGAACCTCAGCCTCATCCTCATCTTCATCCTCAGCCTCATCCTCATCTTCATCCTCAGCCTCATCCTGCCGCTCAGCTGCCCGCCCTAAGAGCAAAATTCGACTCCCTCGAAAGGCATCTACAAGTAAGTTCGGAGGAGCGTCACCATTCGTCCACCGCAAGGGGTTGATGATAGACAAGATGTCGCCAGCACGAAGGATACTCAGTAGGTTGTCATCTTTGAAGCGGTTCTCAAAAATAAAAAGAGAAGCATTGAATCCGAGTGCACTGGTCAAGCAGATGACATTGAACCTGCTCCCGTTTTTGTCTGTTAAAGCACTAGTCATTCTCGTCACCTTTCCGACAACCATTGAGCCTGATGGTTCTCCCGTGCTGCTAATCGTTTCGATGTTCTCCAGCACAACTAAGGTAAACGCAGCAATGATGGCACGAAACCTCTCGGGCTTGACAACGCTTTTGGAGTATGGTCCTTCTGTAATCGCGAAGCCGCACCGCATAATTAGCTTGCTCTTGCTGGCTGGGCCGCTAACATTGCATGCATCTTCAACGTGGACATTTGGCACATTCGGCTGGTCCGATTGTGGACGTATATCGGAGTCCATATCGAGTACCGCTTTGATTTCTTCCGGTGTGATACCTGCCTCGTCGTGTTGCTGCTCGTTGATCTCTTGTTGCTGACTACGAGCCGAATCAGGCTGTTTCTGCCTCGCTTGGGTGACCGCCGCACTGAAACTGAAGCAAGAAGGAGGCTCGCCTTCATTGTGTTCGAACGTGAGCCGAAAGAAAGCAGATGCGGCCTCCGCCTCAGTCGTATAGTACCCAACCCTCTTCTTAGCCACAGTTACTTCCCATGCAGAATAGTAGTGTCCGCTTTTGGTGAGCTCCTCACGCCGGAGTAAAGGATGCTCCGCCACAACGCTGCGTGCGAGTTGGCGCACGATTTTGACCCCTTTGAGCCTTCCGCCCCCAAAGCGGAGCCACTGCGAAACAGAAAGGGTATGCGGAGCAACAGCCTAACACGAGGGCGGGAGGCGAGAGGGCTCGCACACGGGCCGCCCGGGGAAGCCCAGGAGATAAGTCCAGGAGACGGGGAGGGGCAAGGCTCGCCAGTTCAGCGGGCACGAGACAGTGCCGCTTTGCCATCGAGCAAAAAGGTGGGTCGCCGCCGTGGTCTAAGGGCAGCTGAATGCGCGTGGAGCATTGCGAGCAATAGGACATCGTCCTCAGCTGAGCAGCAAACAAGGAGGACTAAGCTCTGCCAGGAGGGAAGTGCACTGTGTGGCAGCCAGGGAGCTACACGTGTTAGCCTCAGCCTCAGCCTCAGCCTCAGCCTCAGCCTCAGCCTCAGCCTCAGCCTCAGCCTCAGCCTCAGCCTCAGCCTCAGC
>MDTF01006616.1_pt1 | contig 10153 bp, 9 predicted proteins | sample 811191 | NCBI WGS metagenome assembly MDTF01 (sample SAMN05326649, study PRJNA326480) | marine metagenome | isolation source: seawater | place: Southern Ocean | collected 2011 | reverse complement strand
TGCCTAGCAGGTTTTATGAAAATTTTATCTAAAGATTTTATAAAAAAATTTGATGGAAAAATAATTAATATTCATCCTTCTTTACTGCCAAAATACAAAGGTCTTAATACACATAGTAAGGCTATTAATAATAATGATAAATTTGCTGGATGTACCGTTCATTATGTGACTGCAAAGTTAGATTCTGGAAAAATAATATTACAGAAAAAAATTAAAGTCATGGCTGGTGATAATTCTGATTCATTAGCAAAAAAAATTTTGAAACTAGAGCACAAATTATATCTTGCTGCTATTATAAAGATTTTTAACTAGTCTTTAAAAAAAAAATCAATTTCTATTTTAGCATTTTCAACACTATCAGAGCCATGAACGGAGTTTTTATCAATGGAAATTCCATATTTTTTTCTTATAGTTCCATCTGCAGCTTCTTCTGGTTTGGTTGCACCCATTAACTCTCTATTTCCTAAAACTGCATTTTCTTTCTCAAGTACCATTACAACTATTGGTCCAGATGATAAATATTCACATAAATCATTATAAAAAGGTTTTGTTTCATGTACTTTATAAAATTGCTCTGCTTCCGACTTCGCTATTTTAATTTTTTTATCTTTAACAATATTAAAGCCTTTATTTTTAAACATTTCTTTAATTTCATTTTCTAAGCTTCTTTCTACTGCGTCTGGCTTTATAATTGATAATGTTTGTTCTATGTTACTCATAATGTTCCTCTATTAGTTGATTTAATAATCTTACTCCAAAGCCCGTTGCTCCACCTGGATTTAAATTTGCAGCTTTTTTAGAAAAAGCCATACCTGCTATATCTAAGTGGGCCCATGGCGTTTTACTTGTCACAAATCTTTGTAAAAATTGAGCTGCAGTGATTGAGCCTGCCCCCCCTGAATAGTTTATGTTTTGCATGTCTGCTATTGATGAATTTATTAGTTTGTCATAATTATTGTGTAATGGAAGTCTCCAAACTTTTTCTTTTACTTTTTCACCTACTTTAAATATTTTATTTGATAAATCATCATTGTTAGAAAATAAACCAGCATACTCTTCACCTAATGCCATTATTATTGCACCTGTTAAAGTTGCAAGATCTATCATAAATCTTGGTTTAAATTTTGCTTCTGTAAAACTTAGCGCATCTGCTAAAACCAATCTTCCTTCTGCATCGGTATTTAAAACTTCAATAGTTTTACCATTATAAGCTTTAACTATATCACCAGGTCTTTGAGCATTTCCACCTGGCATGTTTTCAACTAAACCAACCACACCAACGGCATTTACTTTTGCTTTTCTAGTAGCTAGTGCTTGTATTAATCCTGCTACAACAGCTGATCCAGCCATGTCATACTTCATTTCTTCCATAAATTTTGCAGGTTTTAATGAAATACCACCTGTATCAAAACAGACACCTTTTCCTACAAAAGACAATGGAGCTTTTTTATCTTTTTTATTTCCATTCCACTCGAGTGTAACAAGAAATGATTCATTTATACTGCCCCTTCCAACTCCCAATAAAGAGTGCATTCCTAACTTTTTCATTTGCACTTCATTATAAACAGTGACTTTAATTCCTAATTTTCTTAATCTCAAAAGTCTGTTTACATATTCTTTTGGATTAAGGATATTAGGTGGCTCAGAAACAAGGTCTCTTGCAAAAAAAGTTCCTTCCTCTATCGCCTTGAATCTTAATTCATTTTGAATTGTAGCTTTACTTTTTTTCCCGATTACGGTTATTGAAAAAAATTTCTTTTCTTTTTTTGATTTATAGAGATTAAATTCATATGACTTAAGTTTTAATCCATGTAAGAAATAGCCTATGAGATTTTCAAATTTGTTACTAATAGTATTCAGATTTATAAAATATTCACCTTTTTTATTATGACTTATATATCCATAAAATTCGGCTCCTAAATTTTCAATATCAGAGGGCTCTAGATTATGTTTGACAGATACTAAAGCTATTTTCTTTTTTGAGCTTAGTTCAAAAACAAGTAAATTTTTTTTTAAATTACTAGTTTTTAATAAGTCATTTATGTAAGAAAATTCTGAATTAGAGAGGTCTTTTTTTAAATGACTTATATTAAATTTTTCATCAGTAAATAAGACAAGATTAGTTGTGGTTTTTTTAAGGTTATTATTTTTGTAATTAATTTGAATAGACATAATTTTTAAATACACTCTCTACGTGTTCGATGCTATATATGTTTAAATTTATACAATTTCAATGAAAAAAGTCATCTTTAAAAAATTATTGCTCGAAATATTATTCTTTTTTTTAATTTCAAGCCTATCCTTGACTCTTATTATTTGGGTTATGCAGGCTGTAAATTTTTTAGATATTGTGACTGAGGATGGCCATAGCTTTAGGGTTTATTTTTATTACACTATTTTATCCTTACCTAAGTTATTTTCACAAAGCCTACCTTTTGTATTTTTTATATCCGTTTTTTATATTCTTGAAGACTATGAAACAAAAAATCAATTATTGATTTATTGGTCACATGGGGTTAGAAAAATTTTTTTTATAAATAAAATAGTAAAGTTTTCTATACTCTTTTTGTTAGTACAAATTTTATTTTCTGTATTAATAGTTCCATATACTCAAGATAAAGCCAGATCATTTATTAGGGGGTCTAACCTAGATTTTTTTCCAAATTTAATTAAACCAAAAAAATTTGTAGACACAGTTGAAAATTTAACAATTTTTATTGATTCAAAGAATCTGGATGGCTCTTATAATAATATAATTTTAAAAGATAATAGTGATAGTGAAAACTCTCAAACAATTATTGCAAAGACTGGATATATTATATTAAAAAAAAATCAAAAATTACTTATACTTAATGAGGGCAAAATAATAAAAAATAATAAAAAAAAAAATTCAACAGTCTTTAATTTCAAAGCAACTCAGTTTGATTTAGATAAATATTCATCTAAAACTACAAAAACACCCAAGATACAAGAGTTGACAACCAATACATTAATTCAATGTTTCAATTTTTTAATGAAAAATATCGAAAAAAAAATAACCATTAAAAATATTAATTGTCAAAAAAATTTTTTAAGTAACTTGAATCAAGAGTTATTTAAAAGAATATATGCTCCAATATATATAATTCTACTAGCTTTAATTTCCTCTTTACTTGTGTTGAAATCAAAGAATTCCTACCACTACTTAATGTTTAAAATCAAAATATTTTTATCAGGTATTTTAATTTTAGTTATATCAGACGTATCACTAAATTTCACAGGAGTAGAAATGTTTTATAATATAATATATTTAATTATCCCGATAGCTTGCTTTATTACAATATACACGATTATGACTTTAAATTTAAAAATTAATAAATAAATGTTTTTAAAAATTTATCAAAAATACATAGTTCAAAAGTTTATGCAAATGATACTACGTATAACATTAATATTTTGGGGATTGATTTTTATTATCAGTATTTTTGAAGAAGTTTCATTTTTTTCAAAAACTGATGTGAGCATTTATTTTCCTATTCTACTAGTATTATTAAATTCATTTTCTATTCTATATGAAATATTTCCTTTTATTTTTTTTATAAGTGTTCAGTTTTTTTTTATTAAATTTTCAGACTCAGATGAGTTAATTGCTTTTAAAAGTTATGGATTAACTAATTTAAAAATTTTACAAATTATAATGATGACCTCTTTTGTTTCTGGGCTTATTATTGCTTCTTTATTTTATAATTTTTCTGCAATTTTAAAATTTAAGTATGTTGACTTTAAAAATCAATTTACGAATGATAACCGTTATTTAGCTAGTATAACTGAAAACGGCATATGGATAAAAGATGGAAACGATGATCAGACATTTATAATAAATGCAGATAAAATTTCATATAATAGATTGCATGATGTGGAAATTCTAGTGTTAGATAAAAACTTTACATTAAGTAGAACTATTTTTTCCAAAGAGATTGATATCTCAAATAAGAAATGGTTGATGTATTCTGTAAAAATTTTAGAAAATATCGATGGTGATAAAGTTAATAAATTGGATAATTTAACCTTTGTTTCAAATTTTGATTATGAAAAAATTAATAATTTATACTCTAACTTATCTTCGCTAACTTTTTTTGATTTATTTAAACTTCGTAAAGATTATAAATCAATTAACTACTCTGTTACTGAGATAAATATTCATATCAAAAGTATATATTCTTATCCTTTTTTTTTGACGATTATGTCAATTTTCTCTAGTATAATTATGATGAATATTAAGCACCAAAAACCAAAAACATTTTATGTGGTGGGTGGAATTATGTTTTCAGTATTAATTTACTACCTAAATTTTTTTTTCAATGCTTTAGGAAAAAATGAGCAAATTCCAATTACACTTTCAGTGTGGTTGTTAATTATACTTCTTTCTATTATATCACTTATGGGAATCACTCGGATAAATGAAAAATAAAACACTATTTTTTTTTTTAATTATAATCAATTTTCTTGCTAATGCTGTTCAAGTCAATGCTGAGGAATTTGTTTTTGAAAGTGAATATCTAGTAATAAAAAATAATGGAAACACTATAGAGGCTCGAGATGGTGTTAAGATTACATATAAGAATGATATAGTAATTACTGCAAAAAAGTCTCTTTATAATAAGCTAGACTCTGAGCTCCAATTATCTGGAGATGTGAGACTTTATGATAAAGTAAAAGAGATTAGAATTGTAAGTGAGGAAATTATTTACAAAAAAGATATTGAGAGAATAGTAACCAAAGGAAAAAGCTCTATATACATGAAAGATAATTTTGTTATCGATTCAGAAAATTTAAGCTATTTAAGAAAAGAAGGTGTTATTCAATCAAAATTTAAAACTACTCTTACAGATAAACTAGAAAACCAGATAAGTGCTAAAAATTTTAAATATTCAGTAAATAAAAGATTATTCAAGGGCAATGATATTGTCATGGTAGATAAAGATCAAAATAATTTTTTTTTTGAAAAATCTATGATTGATTTAAATAAAAATGAGATTCTTGCAAAAGATATAAAAATAAACTTTTCAAAAAATATTTTTGGTAATAAAAAAAATGATCCAAGGTTAAGAGGTAGCTCTCTCATTTCTAATGACAAAGAGACCGTAGTTAAAAATGGAGTTTTTACATCTTGTAAAATTAGAGAAAAATGTCCTCCTTGGAGTCTTAGGTCTTCAGAGATAAAACATAACAAGGTTAAAAAAACTATAAATTATAAAAAAGCGTGGCTAGAAGTTTATGGTCAGCCCATTCTATATTTTCCAAAATTTTTTCATCCAGATCCCAGTGTTAAAAGACAATCAGGTTTTCTAATGCCAGGAATTTTGAATTCAAGCACTATTGGAAATTACTTAAAAATACCTTATTTTTTTGCACACTCAGAAAATAAAGACTTAACAATAACTCCTCGTTTTTATGATAACGGAAATGTCATGATTCAAAATGAATTAAGACAAGTTGGAAAAAGTTATGAAAATATTTTAGATTTTAGTTTAAAAAAATCGAAGAACTCGACTAAGTCACATTTTTTTTCAAATTCAAAAGTTGACATTGAATTGAGCGAATTCAACAATTCAAGCTTAGAATTAAATTTAGAAAAAACTTCTAATGATACATATTTAAAAACTGAAAGTATTAAAGCAAAACAAAATTTCAATAGCTCAGTGCTTAACTCATTCATAAATTTTAATGCATATAAAGATGATCTGGATATCTCTATGAATTTTCGTGTTTATGAGGATTTATCAAAAACAAATAAAGCTGACAAGTATGAATATATTTATCCAAATTTTAATATTAAAAAAACATTTGATCCTGATCATTTTGAATTTGGGGTTTTTAATTATCAAGTTTCAGGTTTTCAAAAAAAATATGATACAAATATATCTGAAAAATTATTAATTAATGATCTAAATTTTTCATCAAAATCTTTTTTTACAGAAATGGGTTTTAAAAATAATTTTGAGATACTTTTCAAAAACTCTAATAAAGATGGTAAAAATTCATCTACTTATCAAAATGAATTAAATTCTGAAGTTTACTCTGCTATAATTCTTAATTCTGATTTGCTATTAAGTAAAGAAACAAATAATTTTAAAAGTGAATTTTTACCCAAAATATCTTTACGTTTGAGCCCAAATGGATCTGAAAACTTATCTAGCTTAGATAGAAGAATTGATAGCACTAATATATTTTCAAATAATAGGCTTGGTATATCTGACTCCCTCGAAGGTGGCCAATCTTTAACTTTTGGAGCTGATTATAATTTGAATAATATTGATAATTCAGAAATTTTTAGCATGAGCTTGGCTCAAGTTTTAAGAGATATTAATGATAAAAATTTGCCTATAAAATCCAAAATGACTAAAAGATCTTCAAATGTAGTTGGTGATGTAAGTTTCACGCCTAATAAATATTTAAATTTTGAATACGATTTTTCACTGGATAATGATTTAAAGACTTCTAATTATGACATGGCCAAAACAACGATTTCGATAAACAATTTCGTTACATCTTTTGAGTATCTTGAAGAAAATGATGAAATAGGTAGTGAGAGCTACCTATCAAATGAAACTAGTTTAAAGTTTAATAGCAGCAGTAAGTTGGTATTTCGTGAAAGAAAAAATAAAAAAACGAACCTTAAGGAATTTTATAATTTAATGTATCAATATGAAAATGATTGTCTAGTAGCAGCGCTAGAATATAATAAAAACTATTATGCGGACCGTGATTTGCAACCAACTAAGGAGCTCTTTTTCTCTTTAACAATTGTGCCTTTAAACAAATTTAAAACTCCAACAGTGTCAAAATAATGTTTAAATTTTTTATATTAATATTCATTTTTATTAAATTATTTTTGATAAATGTATTGGCTGAAGATAAATATGAAATCATACTCAAAATAGATGAGGATATTATCACTAATTATGACCTTAAAAATGAAACAAAATATTTACTAGCGTTAAATCCACCTTTACAGAGTCTTTCAGAAGAGCAAATTAAAAAATTTTCAAGAGAATCTCTGATAAGAGAAACGATTAAAGAAAATACAATTTTGAGACACTATGAAGTAAATTATGATGATCCAAGTTTAATAGGTTTAACTAAGAATTTGTATTACAAAATTAATGTAAATAATGAAAGTGAATTTAATAACTATCTATCAAAATTTGATTTGGACTTAAAACAAATAACAAGAAAGTTAGCTATTGAGTCGGCATGGAACAAATTAATATTCGAAAAATACAAAAACTTGGTAAATATCGATCAAAAAAAAATTAGAAATAATTTAGAAAATAAATTGAATGATACCAAAAAACAAAAAAGTTTTCTTATATCTGAGATTTTATTTGATGCCAAAAATAGGGAAGAGTTGAAAAAAAAGTATAAAGAAATTGTAACAACTATTAAAGAAAAAAATTTTAGAACTGCTGCATCAATTTATAGTATATCTGCTACCGCAAAAGATGGTGGTGAGATTGGCTGGATAAATAAGGGTAGCCTATCAAATATTATATTCGGTGAATTAAGCAAATTGAAGATTAATGAATTTACACAACCCATTAAAATAGCTTCTGGCTTTTTGGTGGTCTATTTAGCAGATACAAGAGAAGAAGAAATAAAGTTTGATTTAGAAGAAGAAATTAAAAAAATTACTTTATTAGAAAATGATAGACAACTAAATCAATATTCAATTATCTATTATAAGAAAATAGAAAAAGAGGCATATATAAGTGAAGAATAATTCTATTTTGATTGCTTGTGGAGAGCCTAATAGCATTTTTTTGGAAATTTTTTTTAAGACGTTGATAAAAAATAATTTTAAGAAACCTATTATTTTAATTGTATCAAAAACCCTACTGTTAAAACAAATGAAACAATTGGGTTTTAACTTTCAAATAAATTTAGTGGATAAAAACAAAATTAATTTTCATAAAATCAATAACAAAAAAATAAATTTAATCAATATTGATTATAAGTTTGATGCAGCATTTAATAGGATATCTAATAAATCTAATAAATATATTACAGATTGCTTTTCTACAGCCTTGACCCTGTTAAAAACAAATAAATTTTCTGGGTTTATTAATGGGCCAATTTCTAAAAAGCATTTTTTAAAACAAAAATTTTTTGGGATGACGGAATATTTTTCAGAAAAAACAAATAAAAAAAATCATGTTGCTATGCTTATCTATAATAAAAAATTATCTGTAAGCCCAATAACTACACACTTACCAATAAAAGATGTTCATAGATCAATATCTAAAAAAAAAATAATCAATCATGTAATATTAATTAATAAATTTTACCGAAAAAAATTTAAAAAGGTTCCTAAAATTGCTGTAACTGGTTTGAATCCACATTGTGAAAGTAATTATGCCTCTAGTGAAGAAGAAAGAATAATCAAACCTGCCATTAAATTTCTAATTAAAAAAAAATATAAGATAAAAGGTCCTTATCCTACTGATACAATTTTTTTAAGTGAACTATCCAGTAAATTTGATGTTATCATTGGAATGTATCACGATCAAGTACTGACACCAATCAAGACACTTTTTGGCTTTGATGCAATTAATATTACTCTTGGGTTGCCTTTTATTAGGATCTCGCCAGACCACGGTCCTAACGAAAGCATGCTAGGTAAAAACAAATCAGATCCTCAAAGTTTAATTAATGCTATTAAATTTCTTGATAGAAAGTGAATATTAAACCCAAAAAAAGTCTTGGACAAAATTTCTTAATTGATCGTAATGTTCTTGAGCAAATCACTAATGCTACCGATATACAAAATAAAGAAGTTTTAGAAATAGGTCCCGGCAGTGGAAATCTTACAACGTATATACTTAAAAAAAACCCTAAAAAGTTTTATGTTATAGAGAAAGATGAAGATTTAGTTTTATTATTAAAAGAGAAATTTGAAAATGAAATAGAAATTATTAGTGATGATATTTTAAAAGTATCTGAAAATAAAATTTCAGATCAAAAACTAACTGTGTTTGGTAATTTACCATATAATATATCAACTAAAATCTTGTCAAAGTGGATTATGAATATAGATAAAAAATTTTGGTTTGACAGTTTGGTTTTAATGTTTCAAAAAGAAGTTGCTGATAGAATTATTGCGGTATCTAACAGTTCTAAATATGGAAGATTGTCAATTTTATCAAATTGGAAATTAAATATTAAAAAAATAATAGATATTAAGCCTCAAAGTTTTTCTCCAAGACCTAAAATTGATAGTTCATTACTGTTGTTCACTCCCAAAGAAAAATTTTTTGAATTAAGCAATGTTAAAAACCTTGAAATGATTACGAGAGTTTTTTTTAGCCAAAGAAGAAAGATGTTAAAAAAACCTTTCAACCAGATATTCACTAATGCAAAAGAGGTGTCAGAAAAATTTGATATAGATCTTAATTTACGTCCTCAAAACCTCGAGCCTGAGATGTATTTTAAACTTGTAAAGGAATATGAGGATCTAAGAAGTTAATTTATTAACATGGTCTCTAATATATTGCTTGTCGTAGTCTTTTGAACCATTATTTATTTCTGCATCAATTAAATTGTTAATTCTTGAATAACATTCATTAAGATTGTCATTAATAATTACATAGTCATAATTGATCCAATGTAATACATCTCTACTAAATTCTTTCATACGTTCTTCTACTATCAACTTGTCTTTCATATCTCTATTGGAAAGCCTTTCAAATAAAACCTCTTTACTTGGTGGTAAAATAAAAAAAGTAATCAATTTATAATTTAATCTTTTATTTTTAATTTGATCAGCTCCTTGCCAATCAATATCAAATATTACATTTTCACCTTTTTCTAGTTTTTCTATGACAGGTGTTCTTGTAGTTCCATAAAGGTGATTAAATACTTTTGCATATTCTAAAAACTCTTCATTTTTAATCAAAACTTCAAATTTCTCTTGATCAATAAAATAATAATCTTTGTTTATTATTTCGTTAGACCTTGGTTCTCTAGTAGTATGTGAAACTGATATATTAAAATTTTTACTTTCGGAGAGGAGTTTTACTAATGTTGTTTTGCCAGCCCCAGATGGGGATGATAAAATTACCATTATCCCATCTTTTTTTTTGGACATTTAAATTATTTAGTTTGCTTTACCTTC
>MDTF01009408.1_pt1 | contig 10154 bp, 9 predicted proteins | sample 811191 | NCBI WGS metagenome assembly MDTF01 (sample SAMN05326649, study PRJNA326480) | marine metagenome | isolation source: seawater | place: Southern Ocean | collected 2011 | reverse complement strand
TTTCACTTAATATTTTTTTTATTAAATTTATATAAATCTCTAAAACTTTTAATTCACCAATAGCTCCATGCCTATACTCATCAACATCAAAAATTCGTGTGATTGAGGTTTGTAATGCTGTCGTAAGATTAAAACTATTTATACATCCAAATCTTCCAACAAACCCAATTTTTTTGTTTCTTTTTGGGAATTTTAATTTGTTACACAAAAAAGACAAGGAAACTTTTGAAGAACCCACAACTTCAATTTTATTTAATTCATGAGAAACATGTTTGTTAATAAATTTTTTAAAATTTTCATTCCAAACGAATGATTTTTTTATATACGGTAGAATTTTATCTAAATTTATTGCCATATGTTCTAAATGAAAATTGGCCCTTTCTTCATTCATTGCTCCCTCTGAATCTATAACAATTGTATGAGCTTTTTTTAAAGTATCAGCAATATCATTTTCCATATTTTTTAAAAAATTTTTGATGATAATATATATATCTGGTGTAACTAATTTTAAAATTCTTTTATAATTACTTCTTGAAACCAAATAAACAGAAAATTTCTTTTCAAGTTTTATTTTCAATACATTGGCTACAAGTAAATCTCTTCTTAATGCATCAACATAAATAAAAATAATAGGTTTTGAATTAAACATTTAGAGATTTTTTAATTTCATCAATAGCTCTATTAATAATATTTTTTTTTTGTTTATACCAAATAGGTAGACAAACATGATGGTCTGGAATGTACATGTCTCCATTTAAACTATAATCATATATTTCAGAAGTTTTTGTTTTTAATTTTTTCAAATAGTCGGTTATTTTTTGTTTTTTATTGATAATAGTAAATTTATAATGATTTCCGTTTCCCCTCTTATATTGATCAATAAATTTAATCTTATTTTTTTTACAAAATTTTTCATAAATTTTATATGTTTTACGTTTGTCATTAATAATCTTTTTATAATTCTTAATCACAGAAAATATAAGTAGAGCTTGTATTTCTGAAATCCTAAAATTTACTCCAATAGACATCTTCTGTTCAAATCTGTCGTACTTCACATATCTTTGGGCTAAACTAATTAATTTCTCATCATTTGATACTAGAATACCTCCTTCTCCAGCAGGAATACTTTTAGTTGCATAAAAACTATAAACACCCGCATCACCAAACATTCCAGAATGCTTTTTGTCAATCGTGGCACCAAAGCTATGCGCGCAATCCTCAAGAAGCTTAATATTTTTTTTCTTACAATAGTTTGCAATCCGTTTTATATCTGGATTGATAATACCCCCCATATGACTAAGCATTACAACGAGTTCATTATTTTTAGTTTTTGAATCTTTTAAAGCTTTGATAAAATCGTTAAATGAAGGCATCAAAGTTTCCAAATTACATTCAATATAGCCCTTTAATTTTAATCCTGAAGAATTAGCCATCGTATACATTCCATACATGGTATTATTTTGTATTAAGATTTCTTTTCGTCCATAATATTTTTTATAAATCTGTAATATTGTCAATAACCCCGCACCATTAGAGCAAAAAATTTCCGATCCTTTTGATCCGGTTATTTTATTAACTAAACCCCTAAGTTGGTCATTCCAAAAATTTTCAGCAAGATTTCCACTTTTAAAAATATTATCAATTTTTTTTTTAAAAAAATTTTCTGAATCTTTAGGTACCTGTATTACACCCATATCTTAATTTTCCTTCCACTTTATTTCTGATATATGCTCAGATAAGTTTATTTTACTATTATTGCAATAATTCTTTTTTACAGGGTCGGTTCCAACTTGAGTTTTATAAAAATCAATAACAGCATTAAAAGCTAAGGTAAATTTACCAGGAATTATAGCCCATATATCTTGATTTTTTTTCTGCCATATATGATATTGATAATTACGTTTTGAATTATAAGCAATAAACTCATTTTTATAGCCAATATACTCTGATTTTTTTATTACATTTGGATTTTTTTTTATAAAAAAATCATTTAATTTTTTTAATTCCTCATTAGCTTCTTCTAAATTTGGATAACTTGCTCCTCCAACTACTGCAATACCATCATCTTTTACAATGCAATTATTTGCTTTAGTTTCATCATTGGAGATTTCAAAGTAAGAAGATTTTTTTTTATAATTTTTATAAACTAGCATCGGTGCATAATATGTATTTATTTGCGATTTAAATACATCTGAAATATTTTTTCCATTGCAGAAAACTACTTTTTTTGCAAAAATATTTTCTTTAGAACAACTTACTTCATATAATGAGTCTTTGTTTTTTTTATAATTCATTTTTATAAATTTATTATTTAAAGACAATTTTAAATTATTTGCGATTGCATTAGATAATAGATCGTGGATCATTACTCTAGAATTGAAAGAAAAATCTTCAGAATTAATTGAATAATAACTTTTTTTATTTATCAGGAGTATAAAAAAAAATTTGATAGAATTTAAAATACTTAAAAAATTATAAGAATAAAGTTTTATATCTTTATAATTTCTCCAATTAATATTCTTAATTCTATTAATAATCATTATTGATCTAGTTACCATTCTAAGCCAACTAAGATCTTTTTTAGTTTCATTTAGTGAATACCTTAGCTCTAACTTGTCATCATTGAACCATTTTTTTTTTGAAGATGTTTTAACATCAAAACCTAAATCTTTAAATTCTATATTAAAATTCTTATATTCAGAGTAAAACTGGTTCATTCTTTTAAATGAATTTAAAAGAATCTTTATAGTATTGTTATTATTTTTATTTATTGAATAAAGTGAACCTAAATGAAACCACTCATGAAAATCAGCACTGGTTTCTCCAGCTAATTTTTTATTTTTTTCAACTAAAATCACTGATTTATTGTCTCTTGATAAAAGCTCAGCACATACTAAGCCAGTTATTCCACCTCCGATAATACACCAATCATAAACTTTCTTGGAATTATTCATAAGATAATATTGTTTTCTTTAATCCTATATCTAATGGAATATAAAAATTTTTTTTAAGGTTAAGAAATTTCGTAATCTTTTTTATATCACCCATAGATCTGACAGGGTCTCCTAAAGGAATTTGGGTTTTTTTAATTTGAAATTTCTTTTTATTTAATGAAGATAATATTTCAATTAAATGATTAATTGAATTTTCTTTTCCTGTACCTACATTAAAAAAATTGTAAAATTTTTTTTTATTTTTCAACATTTTATTCATCATTAAAATACATAACTTAACAACATCACTAATGTAGATAAAGTCTCTAGTTTGATGCCCACCATAGACAGTTAAGGTTTTATTTCTTTTTCCTAAATTAATAAACTTTGCGATAACACCCGAATATGGATTATTTTCATCTTGATTGGGACCATATACATTAAAAAAACGCATTCCAACACTGGAGATATTAAATAGATCGAAATATAAAGCTGCTAGATTTTCGAGGTAAAGTTTATCTAAAGCATAAGGTGATAAAATATCAAAATTTTTTTTCCTATCATCTCCTTTAGATATATTGCCATAAATTGCAGACGAGCTTGCATACAATATTGGTACATCTTGTAATTTTGCTATATCAAAAATTTTTAAACTACTAAGAATGTTATTACTTGTACTTTGATAAGTGTTTTTAATTGATAATGGAACTGAAGGTTGTGCAGCTAAATGAAATATTCCATCAACTTTTTTATCTATTATTTTGAGATTTTGTAACTTTTGATTAATGATTGTTATATTTTTATTTTTTTTTAAATTTGAAATTTTTCCTGAAGATAAATCATCAATTATTATAACTTTATTTTTTTTTGATAATTCATTAGCCAAATTTGAACCAATAAAACCCAATCCACCTGTGACTATAAATGATTTCATAATTAAATATTCTTTGAAAGAAAATCTTGTAATTTATAATATGAATTTTGTAAACTGGCAGTATTTTTCCATTGCTCTATTACTATATCTATTTTTTTATTAGGATTCATTTTTAGAGCTTTCAGCAATATATCAAAATCATGCTGGTTTGGTGATAAGTGAGCATCAATGGCGGGGAATTTTTTTTTTTTATCAAACTTAATTTTACAAATTTGTATTTCAGTTACATACTTATGATCAACTCTTTCAAGAAGCTCTTCTACATGCAAATTATTATTAAGAGCTGTAATTTCAAGATGGGCTAAGTCTAAAACTTGGTTTAATAAAAATTTTTTTGAGACTTCGTTATAAAATTCTGGAAAACATACACCTTTATAAGCTGGTGTATTATAATAAGGAAGGTTTTCCACTGCCAACTCACACTTGTTATCAAAAAAAATATTTAAATTTTTAATTTGTTTTGTTATTAATCTAAAAATTTTTTCCTTAGTTAAAAAATTAGATTTTTTTACAGGAAAATATTTCATTTTTTCAGTTCTTACAATGTTGTAGCAAGGTCCAATATCAAATGAAAATCTTCTTAATTTTGGAAATTTTTTATAATTAGCTTTTTCAAAATTTAATTTTTCTGCAATGTTATCCAAAGTTACTGCGTAGTTAGAATGATAAATAAAATCTTTTGATGAAGGTAAATTAAAATTTGTTCCTTTTAATTCAAAACTTTTAAAAGATTTAACAAACTTATCTTCTAAGCTAGAAAAATTATGTGCAATCCCTAAAACTAAATTATATTTTTTCATAAATATTTTTTTTTAATCTTTCTAGTGGCTTAATTTTTTTTTTTACTTTTTCATTTTTAATTTTAAAGTAGTCTTTACCAGTTAAATCAGACGAAACTATTTTATTTACTCTAACAAAAATTAGTGATTTAGGATCTATTTTGTCATTAGCTGATGTTTTATTTTTTGAGAAAAAAATACGTCTAATAATATTTTTTGTTTTTTTTTCATTTAAACTATAGATTCTTTTTTTTACTGAAAAAATTTTATCATAATTATCTCTAAAATTTATTATTTCGGCCAATTCTTCTGGATCAGTTGAAATTGAGTTATCACCCCCGGGTAGTGATTTATTAATTGTAAAATGTTTTTCTAAATAAACGACTTTTTTTTGAATAGCTAGACAAGAGGCAGTTATGCCCTCATAGTGATCAGAAAAACCTATTTCTGTTTTAAGTTTCTTTTTCAAATAATCTATATATCCCAAATTAGTATCCATCAGTTTAGCGGGATAGCTTGCTATACAGTGGAGTGGAGTAACTTTTTTTGAATTTTGCTTTAAAAAATTAAAGGTTGATTGTATTTCCTTAAATGATGCTCCTCCTGTTGAAAAAATAATATTATTTTTTTTCTTTAGAATTTCCTCAAACATTAAAAAATTATCAATATCTCCTGATGCAATTTTAATCGCTTCTAATGGCAAAGAATTTAAAAAATTAGCAGATGGTACATCAAAAGGAGTGGCTATAACTTTTATAAATTTATTATATTTATAAAATATTTTTTCAAACATGGTATAGCTTAATCTTTCTTTTTTGAATTCGTTATAATAAGTAGATTTTCGATGTATAAACTCATCTTTAGAATAAATTTGAAATTTTACTAAATCAGAATTAACTTCAATAGCCTTTTCAACAATTCTACAAGCTAATTCAAATTTTGAATTATGATTGTTTCCTATTTCAGCAATTATTTTTGTTTTAATTTTCATATAAAGAGTTTATTTTTCAATAATAAAATTTCCTAAACATAATATATCTAGACCAGATGAAAAAAAAGTTCTTATCGCATCTTCTGGGGTATTTACTATAGGCTCACCCTTCAAGTTAAAAGAAGTGTTTAAAACAATTCCAACACCTGACTTTTCTTTTAATTGTTTTAAAAGCTCATGGTATCTTTTATTTTTTTCTCTTAAAACTATCTGTATTCTTGAGGTATTATCTTCATGTACAACTGATGGAATTAATTTTTTAGCCATACTTGTGGCCTCAACAGCATACTGCATATAATAAGGATTAATGTTCTTATTAAATTTAAAAAATTTTTCAGCATCTTCTTTTAAACAAGAGGGAGCAAATGGCCTATAACTTTCTCTATACTTTACGGTAGCATTAACTATATCTTTAATATTTTTAGTTGCTGGGTTAGCCAATATGGATCTATTACCTAATGCTCTTTGGCCAAACTCTGCCTTTCCTTGAAACCAACCAACAGTCTTATTTTCTAAAATATATTTACTTACAATATTTTCAATGTCTTTGTGATATTTAAAATTAATTTTATATTTTTTTAAAGATTTTTTAATTTCGTCATTATTAAATTCAATCCCACTACTTGTTTCAACAGATTTATAATCTGTTTTTTTGTTAAAAATATAATGGCTTAGGAATAAAGCAGATCCTATTGATAGACCAGAATCATCTGGGGCAAAAGTTGTATAAAAATTTTTTGTTGGAAACTTATAGCTTAATCTCCCATTTGCTAGACAATTCATTATAGATCCACCCCCCAAACAAATATTTTTTAGTTTTGTTTTAGATGTAAAAAATCTCAAAAGGTGCTCGTAAACATCTTCAAATTTATCTTGAGCAGCGGCTGCAAAATCAAAATGTTCTTTTTTAATTATGTTATTTTTTATAGGTTCAATTAGATGAAATAGTTTTTTAAATTTATCTGTAAATCTATTTGGAGAGTCAAAATTATAATGATTAAAATAATTTAAATTAAGCTCATAACTATTATTTTCTGTTTTATTTATAAGCCTATCAAATTTTTTTTTAAATCTACTTTTGTCTCCGTATGCAGCCATGCCCATTACTTTCCATTCATCTGCATCAGCTTTATAACCCAAAAATTCTGTAACGGTTTCATAAAATGAGCCAAGCGAATGTGGAAAATCGATTGTTTCCAAAATTTTTATATCTTTTTTGTTTGCCACACCAAATGCTGTTGAGGTTCTTTCACCAAAGCCATCAATTGATAACAATCCAGAACTACTAAATCCTGAATTTAGAAAAGCTTGTGCTAAATGGCACAGATGATGATTTATATAAAAAATTTCAATTTTTTTTTTAGACTTTTCTGAATAAAACTGTTGAGAAGTGTAATAATTTGCCTCTATCTTGCCAATGTTGAATAAATTATTTGGAATAATATATAATAATTCTGGGAACCACCTATGAGTTTGGGAAAAACTCTTCTTATATACTTCTAAATTAATTGCAGGATTCCACGCTATTGAAACAGCGTCAATATCTGAGATTTCTAAATTTGACTTATTAAGACAAAATTTAATTGAATTATAAGGGAAATCTCTAGTTAATTTATTCCTTGTAAACCTTTCTTCGGTTGACGAACTGATTAATTTTCCATCTTTTACCAAGCAGGCGCTAGACATATGGTTTAGATTAATTCCAAGAATATTCACTTCTCCAGGTAACCTTTCATTAATAATTTATTATTTTTGTAGAAGGTATCTACTATCTTAAATTTTTTATTTTTACCATTTAAATCGGCTGCATTAAAGAAAGCACAAGGATAAGGCTCTGTTAAGGCGTTAATAAATTTGATTAGTTTAGAATTATTCATTGAAAATGAAATCAATCCTTCAGATGGTTTTCTTGCCTTTGTATATGTGGCTATTTTATTATTTTGTTTTTTAATTTTTACTTTGTTTAAAAAAACTTTTTTAATAGTATCTGCATAAAATAATGGGAACTTTTTATTTATTTTTTCTAATAAAGATTTGACATTTTCACTTTTTGACAATTTTATTTTTATACTATCTATAATATCTCCATCATCAATCCCACTTGTCATATAATATATTGTAATACCCATAAATTTTAAATTATCAAATATAGTCCAAAATAATGGTGCACCCCCTCTCCTTTTTGGTAAACTTGAATAATGAAAGGATATAGTTCCTTTCTTTGGAATATTCAAAATTTCTTTACTAATAATTTGAGACCAACTCATAACAAATATATAGTCTGGCTGTAGTAATTTAAGTTTTTTTTTAACACTTGCGCTATTTGGAGAATTAATTTCTAAAACTTCTGGATTTCCAATTTTTTTTGAAAATTTCTTTAAATCTATCCAATCACTTATTTTTTTTTTAATTTTAAAACTAGATGTAAAAATTAAATCAATTTTTATTTTTTTTTTTATATAATTGTCTTAATATAGATGAACTTATTTTCTCATTCGCGAAAACTGCAATTTTCTTTCTCATCTAAATAATTTGCTTGATTACTCTAAATGCTTCTGCATTTTTATGACCACTCATCATTCCTCTGAATTTTGCATATGTAATAATTCCTTCTTTACTGCGAGCATTTGGAAAAGATCTTTTTTCAGATTTATAACAATTTAAAGCTTTAATTTTATTTTGAATAAAATTATCAATGTTTACAAAAAGGTTTGGTTCAAATAATGAACTTTTAATGTTAGGGGATACCTCACTCGAAGAAGGTACTTCGTATAAGTAAACATTTTTTACACCATACACCCATCTCATAACAATTTTTGCTGCAACAAAAGTTGAGTAATGATCGTGATTATTATCATCTGGTGAACAACAAAAAATAGTGTCAGGCTTTAGCTGTTTAACAAGTTTTACTAATTCAATTATGATCTTATCAATATTTAAATATAAACTTTCATCATTAAACCCTAAAAAAAATTGTTTGTCGTATTTTAATAATTTTTTTGCTTTATTGGCTTCATTTCTATCACTTTTAATTTTATGAGAAATAATTTTATTATTGTATTTTCTATCAGCTATAAAAATTACATTTACTTCAGATTTAATTTTTTTGAAATACTGTATAGTGCCTCCACAACCCAAAACCTCATCATCAAGATGTGGTGAAATAATTAAAATTTTTTTGTGGTAATTAGTCATTTTTTTTTATCATAAATATTTCTTTTACATACCTTTTAAATTTAAACAGCCTCTACTATCTTAAATTTTTTATTTTTACCATAAATACTTCTTTTACATACGGTTTAGGTTTAACATGAAGATAGTTTCTTTTTGGTTTAGATACTAAAAATCCCAATTTTTTGTACAATTTTATTGCATCTAAGTTTTTAAATTGAACCCATAAATAAATTTCATTGATATTCAATTTTGAATGACAATATCTAACTATTTTACTCATTGACTCAAAAGCATAACCTTTTTTTTGAAATTTATTATAAGTTAAAATTCCAATATTACATGATGAATATTTTTTATTAATTTCAGACAATCCAATTGTACCTATATTTTCTTTATTATTTTTTAAAAAAATTGCCACTAAGACTCCTTTATAGTTTTGCGTTTTTAAAAAAATATCTTTTTTTTGAGTACTGCTATGATCTAGGGCCAAATAACTCTTTTTATTTGTTAACACTTCAAAATAATCAATAAGATTATCAGATTTTTTAAAATTTCTTAATATAAGTCTCGTAGTGGTTAATCTAAATCTTTTATTCATTTAAGACTTTAAAAAATCCAAAGATCTTTTTGCAAAAGAAAAATTATTTATAACTATTTTATTTCCTTTTAAGTTATTGATATCTATAGGATTTATTTGAAATAAATTTTTTTTTGAAATCATCCCAACAAGAATTTTATATATTTCTTTTTTAGAAACCTTAAAATTACAAAATCTTTGCACATACTCAATTGATTTATCAAGTTCACCATAAAAATATTCAAGTATAGCTAGTTCCAAATTAAATTCAGGGAAATTATTAAGATTATCATATAAATAATTTTTCAAAATTTTTAATCTACTTTGATTAGAAATTTTTTTTTTTTTAAAATAATTTAAAAACTCATTGTCAAATAAAAAATCATTTTTTGTTGGGTGCAATTTAACGTTAATTGCTAATCTTGGGATTTTTGAACTTAAGTCACTAGAATGAGGTGTTAAAGCATCCATTATCAGCACATGATCTTTATTTAAGTTTTTTGGTGTCTTCCAATTCAAAAAATTATTACATTTTTGTGAAAACTGATTTTGATAATTCCACTCATTTTTGATTTCAAGCAATGAAGGTTTTTTGATAAAATTTGCAACTCTTAAATCACAACTTTTTTTACTCACTTTGGTTAATTGAAAATAAAAAATTACAGTATTCAAACTTCTAAATCCATTATTTTCAAAATCTTGATGTGGTCTTGTTGGAAAACAAAAATTTTCTCTTAATTTAGATTCATACATTCTGTTATCTTTA
>MDTF01013017.1_pt1 | contig 10155 bp, 10 predicted proteins | sample 811191 | NCBI WGS metagenome assembly MDTF01 (sample SAMN05326649, study PRJNA326480) | marine metagenome | isolation source: seawater | place: Southern Ocean | collected 2011 | reverse complement strand
TTAAAATAATTTTTTTCTATTCTTGAATAATTAGCGGAATAAATTTTTACCTTAAGAGATTTGTTCTCTTTTTTATTTACTGTTTTATATTTATCAAATTTATATGAAGCTAATAAAGAGCCAAGTATCATTTCTGATACACTGCCTATAGTACTTACATCTTTAGACACGATACCATCTGGATAAATACCAATTTTATCTTCTTGGTAAAATGAAATTAGTGAAAATAAATGTCCTCCAAGAATTTGAAAGTCTCTAATAGAGAATTTGGTATAGTTACCCAATCTAAAAACATACAGCTTAGATAATTTAAGGTTGGCAGGTGAATGTACTATGGCGTAATCAAAGGATTTAGATTTTCTTTTTTGGAACGAAGAGTCGCCACTTATTACCTTAGATATACTTTTTTTTGATATTTGATCTAATTTTTTAGCGAAACCTAATAATTTATTTTTAGAATCACAAAAAACTACTCCTACGTGATCTTTTTCTGCTGTTAATGATTTAAACTGAAAATCCATTGTGTTATGTACCTTTGACAAAATATTGATATAATTGAGATAAATAATATGTCTCGAATATCAATATATGTAATTAAGGAGATTTCTTCAAGTTTTCTCTTTATTTTTTCTCTGATAACTTTAGTGGTTTGGTTGAGTCAAGCTTTACGTAATCTAGAGTTGCTTTCAAACGATAGTGTAACCGTTGGGAATTATATATTTTATACAATACTATTGCTTCCAAAATTATCAATGATTACGATTCCAATTTCAATTTTTTTAGCCATTATATTCACTTTAAATAAATTAAGATTAGATAGTGAGTTAATAATATTTGGCTCTACAGGAAATTCAAACCGAGATATCCTACTGAGGCCTCTTACCGCTATTAGTATTTTTTTCTTTTTTATAATATTATTTTTAAGTGTTTACCTAGTTCCTAAAAGTTCAGCTGAGATAAGAGGTAAAATAACAGAAATTAGAAGTTCAAGTGTGGGCTTTTCAATTTTAAAAGAAAAGAGATTCATTACTCCAGATAGCAACTTAACTGTATTTTTCAAAAAAGTAGAAGGTCAAGAAATATATGGCTTGTTACTTCATGATCGCTCTGAGATTAATAATATTAAAACTTACGTAGCTAAAAGAGGATTTCTTGATAATAAAGACGGCAAAAATTCTATAATTTTATATGACGGAACAATGCAAATGTATAATGAAGATCAATATAAAATGTCTGAGATTGATTTTGCTAGCTACTCAATTGACTTAAAGTCATTTAATAAAGTAGAGAAAGGTTTTTTTTATGCAGATGAAAGGTCTTCTATGGAATTGATAAAAAAAATATTAGATTTAGAAAATAATGATGAGGAGTATGGAGTTTTGCATAACAGATTCATTAAGGCACTTTATATTTTTAGTCTTGTATTTCTTCCATTAATTATTTTTAAGCTAATAAAAAAACCAGACGACAGATCGGGCATTATCATTTCATTGATTATCACCATAGGTATTATTATTAAATTTTTTGAAATTACAATGGAAAGTACATTAGTAAGTAATAACAATTTAGTGATCATTAATTACTTTTTACCTATTGCAATATTTATATGTATAATCTCATTTCTGTTTATTAATATAAATGCTATAAAAAAAAAGGTAAAAAGATAAAGACATGTTTTCAAAATTAAATATTTATCTTTTAAAAAACTTCATATATTCATTTTTAATAGTATTTACCCTTTTTACTTTGTTAGTTTTTTTTTCAGATTTAATTGAACAATTTAGAAAATCTACAAATAAAGATGTACCAATAGATATAATATTTAGACTAACTTTTTTAAATGCCCCTTCATTAATTTTTTCAACTATTCCAATAGTGGTATTCTTCTCTACAGTTTTTTGCTACCTAAAATTAATAAGAAGTTCTGAATATATAGTAATGGGGTCTTCTGGTATTTCGTCTTTACAATTAACAAAAGCACCTTTTTTAATTTTTTTTCTGATTGGCACAATATTTGTTTTTGTAATTAATCCAATATCAGCAGTTTTTCAAAAAGAATTTCAGGAGTTAGATTATAAATTTATAAAACGAGTTGACCGATTAACATCAATTTCAAAAAATGGTATTTGGCTAATGCAAGAAAATATAAATGGCTTAACAAATATAATATACGCAAAAAATATAAAGGATGATGGTGCCACACTAATTGATTTTATGCTTTTAGAGTACGCTGAAAATGATGAGCTTAAAGGTAGGATTGATGGAAAAATAGCAAAGCTCTCTAATGATAAATGGATTATGAATAAGTTGTTACTTACTAAGCGAGATGAAGATCCAATATATTATGATTACTATGAGTATAATGCCTATATCAATAAAGAGGACATTAAAAATAGCCTATCCGCACCTGAAATGATGTCTGTTTTTCAACTTGGATCTTTTATCTATATACTAGAAAAACTTGGTTATTCCGCTAATGATTATAAGGTATATTTTTATAATATACTTTTAATGCCTTTTGTGATTCTTGCGTTTGTTCATTTAGCTAATTCCATTGTAATTGATATTAAGCAAAATGATAAATTTACTAGAGTAATAGTCACATCATTTTTATTAATATTTATATACTATTTTATGGCAAACTTAATGAATACCCTTGGTTCAAGTTCAAAAATCTCACCTTTTTTATCAACTTTAATTACCCCCATATTACTATTTTCTATATCAATAATGTTTAATAAATATAAAACTCTCAAAAGAAAAATATGAACCCTTTAAATCAATATAAATTTTACTTTTATTATGTGTTTTTTATATATTGCACACTTATTATTTTTTTTAGTATTTCAATTGCTTTTACTAAAAGTGAATCTGAAATTATTATTAATGCTGATGAAATAGAGATTAATGATAATGGAAATAAAATAAAAGCTAAAGGAAATATATTAATCGAAAGTGAAAATTTTTTAAGCTCATCAGACAAACTTATCTATAACAAAGAAAACGAAGTTATTAACGCTTCTGGAAATATCATTATCAAAGATAAATTAAAAAATTATTATTATTTTGATGAACTTATTTCAGACAAACAGTTCAATGAAGCTGTTGGTGTAAATGTTAAAATTAGATTAAATGAAGGAGAAAGGATAGTTGGTAAAACATTTTCTAGGAAAAATTCAAATATAAATCAAATTAATGATGCCTCATATACTCCATGTCTTCAAAAAAATTATATTAAAAAGAATTGTCCTGGATGGAAAATAAAAGCAAAAAAAGTTATTCATGATGAAAAAAAGCAGAATGTTTACTATGAGGGTGCAACACTGAGTATATTAAATATCCCTATACTTTATTCACCTTATTTTTCTCACCCCGATCCTTCTGTAAATAAAAGATCTGGACTATTAATGCCAAATTTTTCTAGCGATAATAACCTTGGCACATCTTTTTCACTGCCTTACTTTTACAATCTATCTTCTAATTATGATTTAACTTTTACTCCTACTTTTCAGTCTAAAGCTGATGATTATTATAGTATTAATTATAGGCATTTAACTAAAAATAATATGCTAAGTATAGATGCAAGTGCTACAAATGATGAGTCCAATACTGGAATGAAAAACCATATTTTTATTAATGGTGCGGTAAAAAATCCTTATGGAAAATTTGATTATAAAATTGAAACTTCAAATAATGATACTTATCTAAGAAAAAATCATATAAACGAACAAACTATTCTGACAAGTGGGCTCTATTTTACTAAAGAGTTGAATAATAGTTACATTGATTTTAGCAGCTATGTCTACAAACACTTAAACAACTCATCGCAACAAAAATGGGAGTATGTCTATCCTAATATAAACTATGATATATATAATTATAATGATCCAATTTATGGGCTTAATTGGAAAATAGATAATTCGTTATTAAATTACAAAGATATAAATAAAAACTTTAATCAGCAAATATCAACTGAAGCTTTGTCTAAAAAAATATATGTGTCTAAAAATACTGGATTAAAGTTTGAAAATACAATTCAAAATAGATTAATTTATTTCAATAATAGTAGAAATAACTTTAATCAACTTAGAATATTTCCACAGCTATCTAGCAAAATATCTTTTCCTTTAAGTAAAAATTCTAATGATAGAAACGAAATAATAGAACCTATAATAATGCCAATTATAGCACCGTATAATAATTATGTTAATGATCAAAGTATTTCTAATGGTAATATTTTTTCACTTAATAGGGAAACATCACTTTCACAATGGGAAAGTGGACCAAGAATTAATTATGGGGTTAACTGGTTAATCAGAGATAATAATTTGACTATTAATACATCTGTTGGTCAATCTGCAAAAATTAATAAGAAATCTAATTCTGAAAATTTAGATGATGTCTCAAATTATTTTATTGGGAATACTTTAGACTTTGGAAATATTGGGTACATTAAAACAGATGTAACAATTGATAGGAAAGATCTTTATCTAAAAGATAACAATATAAATACCTCTATCGAATTAGGTAAGATAAAATTTGGATTTGACTATGATTACGAGACGCAGAACAAAATTAAGACTTCAGAACAAATATCAATTGGCGCTAAAGTTGACCTTATTAGAGATACGGATTTGATAATGTCAATTAGAAAGGATTTAATGACCGATAAAAGCATTGGAAATGCTATTGGCTTACATTATGAGAATGATTGTTTGGCAATAAATTTAGATTATTTTAGAGATTTTACCGTTGTTGATGATATCAAAAATTCTCGTGGATTTAGCTTTAATATTGTCTTAAAACCATTTGGTACAAGTAAAAAATTAGGTAAAGTCAAAAATTTCGGTCCAAACTTATAGATAATGAAAAAATTTATATTTCAAACTATTCTAACTGTCTTAATTATATTAAGTAGCTATTCTATATTATACGCTGAAGAAAAAAATTATAAAATAATCAAGCTTGTAAACGATCAGATTATTACAAACTATGATTTGGAACAAAGATTAAAATTATATGCGACTTTAAACAATGTAAATATTAATAAAGAAAATATTGATAAATTAGCAGCTGAAATGTTAGTTTTAATGGTTGATGAAAAATTACAACTTGAGCAAATAAAGTCATACAAAATTTTTATAAACAAATCTGAGGTAGATAATTACATTAAACGTGCATATTTAAGTGAAGATAAGACATTAAATGATCTTATTTTTGTTTTGAATGAAAATAATTTAGATATCGCTATTCTTAAAGAAGCAATTGAAATTATGCTAGGTTGGAATGAATTAGCTGGGAAGCTTTTTTATAGAACCTCAGAAATTAGCAATGTTGATTTAAAAAATGTAATAAAAGATGATCCATCATTGTCCAAAGATCAGGCGGTAAATATCTTACTTCAAAAACAGATTGGCTTAAGGGCAAAAAAACTTTTAAGAGACCTTAGAATTGAAGCCAATATAGAAAATAGGTAAAATTTGACAATAAAAACCAAAAAGTCACTTGGGCAAAATTTCATATTTGATAAAAACTTCTTAAGTAAAATATCAAATTTAATTATTTCTGAATCTAACAATACAATTATTGAAATTGGTCCAGGTCCTGGAACTTTAACTGATTATTTGTTCAAAAAAAATTATAAAAAAATGATTTTAATTGAAAAAGATAAGAGATTGATAGTAAATTTAGAAAAAAAATTTTCTGCAAGCAACGTGTTAGTTATAAATGAAGATGCTCTAGATTTTGATTTTCAAAACCCAATTATAAATAATTCAATTATTGTAGGTAACCTACCATTTAATATTTCAGTTAATTTATTATATAACTGGACTAAGACAAAAAAATGGCCTCCAAAACAAAAAAAAATGATTTTAATGTTTCAAAAAGAAGTAGCGAATCGAATTATGGCTTCTCAAAATAATAAATCGTATGGTAAACTTTCAGTCGTGGTTCAATCAAGATATAAGGTTACAAAATTATTAGATGTACCATCGTCTTTGTTCGTACCACCTCCAAAAGTAGATGGTATAATACTTGAATTCACTCCCCATAATAAATATCAGTCAATTAATATAGATAAAATTGATGAAGTTTCTAAAGCTGCTTTTTCACAAAGAAGGAAGAAGATTAAAAATAATATGAGTAAATATATTGAAATATTAAACGAGCTTTCTATAGATGTGAACTTGAGACCTGAAAATTTAAGTGTTTTAAACTATTGTGAAATAGCAAATAATATTTAGATTATTTTGTTAAATCACGAATTTTGGTAAATAGGGTCTTTTGTCTTGTTCTTTTTTTACGCTCGGCAGTAATAATATTTAATATTTCAGAAATACATTTTTCAAAATCATCATTGGTAACAACGTAATCATACTCTTTCCAGTGACTGAGCTCATCTTCAAATTTTGACATTCTTTCACTGACAATATCAATGCTCTCCGAATTTATAGTTTCTCTTTTTTTTAATCGACGTTCTATTTCAGCCTTATTTGGTGGAAGTATGAAGATAGTTAAGATATTATTATTGCTCTGGGAAAGTTGTTGAGTCCCTTGCCAGTCAATATCAAAAAGCACATCATGATCTTTTTCTAATAATCTTTTTGTTGAGCTAGCTAATGTTCCATATTTATTATTAAAAACGTTTGCATACTCAAGGAAATTTCCATTTGATATTTGTTTATCAAAATCTTCTTCAGATATAAATATATAATCAACCCCATCTGTTTCATTGTTTCTTGGTTTTCTTGTTGTTACGGAAATGGAGGGTTTTATTTTATTATCTAATCTTAATAATTCTTTGCATATCGATGTCTTGCCTGCCCCAGATGGTGAGGATATAACAATTAAAATACCTTTAGTTTCTCTATTTTCTGTCAATTTATATTTTTAAAAATTAATGAGACATTTGTTCCACCAAATCCAAAAGAATTAGAAAGTACATATTTAATTTTTTCTTTTTTAGGAATATCTTTAATGATATTGATTTTATTATGCTCAATCGGATTTTCAAGATTTATAGTTCCTGGCATAATTTGATTTTTTATTGCTAAGGCGGAAAATATAGCTTCTACTGCTCCAGCTGCACCTAAAAGATGGCCTGTCTGAGATTTTGTTGAAGAAAGGTTTACGTTACCCACTTTTGCTTGAAAGATATCTTGGATCGCCTTTACTTCAACTTGATCTCCTGCCGGAGTTGAGGTGCCGTGGGCGTTTATGTAATCAATATTATCAGCTTTTATCTCAGCGTCATTTAGAGCATCTTCCATAGCTCTTTTGGCACCATCTCCTGTTGGCTCAGGTAAAGTATAATGATATGCATCTGCTGACATGCCGTATCCTATTATTTCACAATATATATTTGCACCACGCTTAACTGCATGTTCATACTCTTCTAAGATGAGTGTTCCCGCACCCTCACCCATAACAAAACCATCCCGATCTTCATCAAATGGTCTAGAGGCCCTTGAAGGATCATCGTTATATTTAGTGCTAAGCGCCTTACATGCTGAAAATCCCTCTATACCAATCGGGGAAATTGCATCTTCAGCCCCACCTGTTAACATTAAATCCATTTTACCAGATTGAATCAATCTTACAGATTCACCAATTGCGTGTGCTCCTGATGCACAGGCTGAAACAGTAGAATAATTAGGTCCTTTTAAATTATATTTTATTGAAGTATATCCGGCTGCCATATTAATGAGTCTGCCAGTTATAAAAAATGGACTAATTTTTTTCTTATTTATATAAAAGTCTAAAGTAGCTTTCTCTATGCCAGGAAGACCCCCTATACCTGAACCAATAATGCATCCAGATCTAAGCGACAGGTCATTAGAAATTTTAATTTTTGAGTCTAAAATAGCCTGTTCAGAAGCGGCCAATGAAAATTGAATGAAATTATCAATTTTTTTAATTTCTTTTTTTTCAATCCATTCTTCGGGATCAAATCTTCCGTCCACTGCTGAACCTAAGGGAACTTCACAAGCAACTTTACACTTATAATTACTCGGGTCAAATTTAGTTATTCTTTTACTACCTGAAATACCAGATAGTAAATTATTCCAGCTATGATCAACACCACATCCAAGTGGCGTCACTAAGCCAAGCCCAGTGACAACAACTCTATTCATAATGATAAGTAAAAATTAATTTTTTTAGCTTTCGAGATGACTAATGGCGTCACCTACAGTTAATATTTTTTCAGCTTTTTCATCAGGTATTTCGACATCGAAAGCCTCTTCAAATGCCATTACTAATTCAACTGTATCAAGGCTATCAGCACCTAGATCATCAATAAATTTTGCATCATTTGTAATTTTTTCAAGGTCGTCTATTCCAAGGTGTTCTGCAATAATAGATTTTACTTTTTCCGCTACTTCACTCATAAATACTCCTAGTTATTTTAATAATGCCTTTATCCTTATATTGCTCACAATGTCAAGCCGCCATTAACGTGCAATACTTGTCCTGTAATATAAGACGATTCGTCTGAAGCAAGAAAGGATACTATGTTAGCAATATCTTCTGAATTGCCTATTCTGCCCATTGGAATATTCTTAGTCATAACCTGTAATTTTTCTGGATCAATTGATTCTAGTATTTCAGTTTTAATAAAGCCAGGAGCTACAGCGTTGACTGTAATGCCTCTAGATGCAACTTCTAATGCTAAAGAGCGTGTAAAGCCTTCAATTGCTGCCTTTGAAGCGGCATAGTTAGTTTGGCCAGCATTTCCCATTTTAGCTACCGCTGAAGATATATTGACTATTCTTCCCCATCGTTTTTTTACCATACTTTTGATAACCATTTTACATAAACTAAAATTAGCTTTTAAGTTTACACTTAATACATTGTCCCAATCATCTTCTTTCATTCTTAAGAAAAGATTATCCTTTGTAATACCGGCATTGTTAATTAATACGTCTATACCTTCAAATTCATCTGGAATTAATTCAAACATATTTATGATCTCTTCTGACTCAGCAAGGTTGCACTTGATTACTTTTGTATTGATAATAAATTTTGATTCTAGCAATTTTAATTTGCTTTCATTGGTACCAGTTAAAATCATATTGTATTTTTTTTTATAAAATTTTTCTGCTATTGATAAGCCTAAACCTCCAGTTGCACCTGTTATAAGTACTGTCTTATTATTGCTCATTATTAAATCTCTTTAAGTTTAGTTAAATCATCAATCTTAGAAATAGAAATAGCATTAAGTGATTTATTCATTCTCTTAACTAAATTAGTCAAAACATTTCCTGGTCCAATTTCAATAAAAGTAGTTATGTGCTGACTGACCATATACTCCAAAGTTTCTCTCCATCTAACTCTACTAACAACCTGATCCACAAGAAGACTCTTGATGGTTTCTGCTGTACAAGGTTTAGCGTCTACATTTGATACTAAAGGAAATTTAAAGTCTTTAAAGTTATAATTCTTTACTTCATTTTTTAACTTAGTTGCAGCACTGTTAATTAACTCACAGTGGAATGGAGCGCTAACAGGGAGTTTTATTGCTCTTTTGATTTTATATTGCTTACTATTCATACAGATATGGTCAATTGCTGAAATTTCTCCACTAAGAACAATTTGACCATCAGCATTGTCATTAGCTATATATATTTTTCCATGCTCACATAATTCAGGAAGTAATCCCATAATTTGCTCAAGTGATACGCCGATCAAAGCAACCATTCCACCGGTACCAACTGGCATACTTTCTTGCATAGCTTCAGATCTTACTTTTAATAGTTTGACTGCATCACTAAAATTAAGTGAATCAGTGGCAACTAGAGAAGAGTATTCGCCGAGGGAATGTCCAGCTACAAACTTTACATCATTCATGTTAATAAGCTCTTCACTTTGAATTGACCTTAGGATAGCGATACTAGTAGTCATAATTGCAGGCTGTGAATTGGTAGTTAAGGATATTTCTGCCTCACTTCCATTAAAAATTAAGTCACTTATTGGCCTATTTAAGGCTGAATCTAGCTGATTATAGACAGATTTAGCAGATTCATACCTATCATAGTAATCCTTGCCCATACCAACAAATTGAGAGCCTTGACCAGGAAAAAGTAGAGCAATAGTCATAAAAACATTTATAAAGTAATTCTTGCTAATAGATTCATAATAGAATATTTATTCTTT
>MDTF01011538.1_pt1 | contig 10156 bp, 13 predicted proteins | sample 811191 | NCBI WGS metagenome assembly MDTF01 (sample SAMN05326649, study PRJNA326480) | marine metagenome | isolation source: seawater | place: Southern Ocean | collected 2011 | reverse complement strand
TAAAAACTATCCTAGAAACATAAGCCAAGATCTTGCTGCTCTAAAAAGATTAAAAGTTGATTTTGTTTATTTACCAACAGTAAATCAAATCTACCAAAAAAAAAGGTTGTCTAAAATAACTTTAAATAAATCACAAAAAATTATGTGTGCAAAATTTAGAAAAGGTCATTTTGAAGGTGTGCTAGATGTTTTGGAACGATTTGTAAAACAAATATCTCCAAAGGTTATGTTTATGGGGGAAAAAGATCATCAACAATACTTTCTCGTAAGGGATTATATATCGAAAAAATATACAACAAAGATTTATCCATGCAAAACAATTAGAGATTCAAATGGTATAGCTTTGTCATCAAGAAATATGTTGTTAAATAATTCAAATACAAAAGTTGCTGGACTAATTGCCAATAAGTTAATCAGGTTAAAACGAATAATATCTAAAGCAAATAATCTTAATAATATTGGATTAAAAAAGACCATTAAAATTATTAAAGATGAAAAAAAAAAATTAATTAAAATTTATAATATAAAAATTGAATATATGGAATGTAGAAACTTAATTGACCTAAGTAAAAATTTACATAACAAACCATTTAAACTTTTTATATCTTATTACTTAAGCAACATTAGACTTATAGATAATTTTTAGAGAAAATACGCACCAACACCTAAAAAGGATACAAATCCTATTACATCAGTTATTGTGGTTACAAATACACTCGATGCTATGGCTGGGTCAATTTTCATTTTTTTTAAAGTTACAGGCACAACAATTCCAAACAGTCCGGCTACAATCATGGTGATAACCATCGATATTGATATAATCAAAGATAATTGGATATCTTGAAACCATATTTGAACTACTATTGAACTTATTACAGCAAATATAATTCCATTTAAAATACCTATATTAAATTCTTTTAATATATTTTGATTAAAATTATTTTTTGTCAAATCGTTAGTTGCTAAAGTTCTTACGGTAACTGCTAAAGTTTGCATTCCAGCATTACCACCCATTGAAGCTACAATTGGCATTAAGAAAGCTAATACAATCATTTGTTCGATAGTTGCACCAAATAAGCTAATGCACCAAGTGGCTAAAAAAGCTGTAAATAAATTCAATAGTAACCAATTAAATCTTCTTTTTGTTTTGACAAATACACCATCAGTTATTTCCTCATCACCAACACCTGCTAATCTTAAGGCATCTTCCTCAGCTTCTTCTTTTAAAACAGTTAAAACGTCGTCATAGGTTATCATTCCTACTAATTTATTATTCTTATCTACCACACATGCTGAATTTAAATTATAATTTTCAAATAAATTACCAACCTCTTCACGGTCCATATCAACAGGTACTAGAAAAGGTGAATCTGTCATTATTGATACCATTTTAGATTCTCTTGACGTTCTTAAAACCTTCGAAGATGGAACTGTTCCTATTGGTTTAAAATTTTCATCTACAATAAAAATTTCTAAAAACTCTTCTGGTAACTCTTTATTTTCTCTCAAATAATCAATTGTTTGTCCTACGCTCCAATTACTGGGTGTTGCAGTAAATTCTCTTTGCATTATTCTTGCAGCACTATCCTCCGGGTAACTAAGACCTTCAAGTAAAGCAAAACGATCTTTGGGTGGTAATTCACTTAAAATTGAATTTTTTTCACTTTCATCAACATTTTCCAAGATCTTAATAGCATCATCGGATTCTAAATTTGTAAGAATTCTAATTATTGAAGCTGAAGAAAGGTATTGGATAATTTCAGATTGTACAGATTCATTAAGTTCAATAAATACCTCAGGATCTATTTTAAATTCATTTAATTTTATTAAACTTTCTCTGTCATTTTGGTTTAAATGTTCAATTATATCCGCAGCATCCGCTGGATGCATTTCTTTAAATGAATTTGTTATAAAAACAGCATCATTATTTGAAATTTTATCAGTTAGAACTTTTATGTATTCCTTGTTAAATTCAAAATTGACTTTTTTATCTTTAATTTTCTTAGTTAAAGTCATAAATATATTGGTTAATTAGTGTGCAACTTTTAATGCATAATAAGAAGAATACAATTTTTTAATGAATATTGAGATCAAAAAGTCAAAAAAACCTGTAAAATATAAAGATGCTATAGCTGAACTTGAGGCTAGATTAAAATTAGTCAGTGAGAATTTAGACAAAGAACTTATATGGATTTTGGAACACGAACCTGTTTTTACAGCAGGCACTAACTACTCGAAAGATGATATTCTCGATAAATCAATCAATATCCAAGAAACAAATCGTGGAGGCAAAATAACCTACCATGGACCAGGTCAATTAATATTTTATTTTGTTATTGATTTAAGAAAAAGAAAAAAAGATATAAGAAAATTTATTTCAATAATAGAAAATACAATTATTGAAACTTTAAAAAAATTTAAAATCGAGACTCATGCTGATAGGAAAAATATCGGTATATGGTTTGATAATAAAGGAAAACTAGAAAAAGTTGCCGCTATAGGAGTAAGAGTAAGTAAATGGATTGCATATCATGGTTTTTCACTAAATATTAATAACAATCTAGACCCATATAATAAAATTATACCATGTGGAATTAAAGACAAAGGGATTACCAATTTAGAAAAGATTTCTAAAACTAAATTTAACAAAATTGATGGAATTTTAGTTGAAAAATTTATTTTAAATCTAAAAAGTTTAAACGTTTAACTTTTAATAATTTTTTAAAATAATCTGGTAATAATGCTGTGTATGTGTGCTTAATATCATTAATCATAAACCTAATTTGATAAGAATGAAGCATCAAGTTTTTATTAAGACCTTTACTAGAACTAGAAAGTTTGTATTTTACATCACCAAAAATTGGTTGTCCTATCGCATACAACTGTTTTCGTAACTGATGTTTTCGCCCAGTAATAGGTCTTAACTCTACCAAGGTAGCTTCAGAATTTTTATCAAGAACTTTATATATAGTTTTTGCTTTCTCTATTATTTTTTTTTCTCCATCATACCTGATTAAGTCATCATTCCATTCACCAGAGTCCTTATCAAGCTCTCCATGACAAATAGCTAAATAAGTTTTATGAACTTTTCTCAATCTAAACAATGAAGTAAATAATTGTGCACTTTCTCTTGTTTTTGCCATAATAAAAACTCCAGAAGTATCTTTGTCCAATCTATGAACAGAGTAAGGTTTGGTATTTTTAAAAATTTCACTTTTTGCAAAAATATCAACAAGATTTTTTTTAGATTTAGTTCCCCCTTGTACAGAAATACCGGAGCTTTTATTTAGAACAATAAAGTTATCGTTGTTATCAATAATTTGATCTTCATTTGATTTTATTATTGCTTTAGAGGGTTCAAATTTAATTTTTTTTTGAATTATTGTCTCTTTAAAATCTATATCAAATAAATCAATCTCATCGTTAACTTTGATTTTATGTGAACTTTTAACCTTCTTCTTATTTAGCTTAATCTTTCCAGCTCTTAAATTTTTTTCAATTAAGCCTTGCGGTATACTTCCTAAAGTATTCCTAATCCACCTGTCGATACGCATATCATTACACGTTGAATCAACGATGTAAGACTTTTTCATGATTTAAGATTTAAGCTGTAGCTTGTTTTTTTTCTTCAGCTTTGGGTATTTTTTTTGTTGGATCTTTTTTCGGTTTATCAACTCTTTTAGCTTCAACATCTCTATCTACAAATTCTATTATTGCCATTGGTGCATTATCACCATATCTAAATCCTGCTTTAATAATTCTTGTATAGCCGCCTTGTCTCTTTTCGTATCTTTTAGAGAGAGTTTTCGTAACCTTATGAGCTGATGTTATGTCTTGCAATTTTGTCATTAGCATTTTTGTTGTTTGTAATGTTTCTTTTTTACCCAGTGTAATGATCTTATCTGCTTGTGGTTTTAAAAATTTAGCCTTTGGTAGAGTTGTAGTAATTTGCTCATATTTAATTAAAGAATTTAACATATTCTTTAATAGAGCTTTACGGTGTTCTGAAGTCCTATTTAACTTCTTATTAGCCATTCCGTGTCTCATTAGATGGCTTCCTCTAATTTTTTAGACATTTCAGCAATATTATCGGGTGGCCAATTTGGTATTTCCATACCTAAATACAATGACATTCCAGTTAAAACTTCCTTGATTTCATTTAAAGATTTTCTACCAAAATTAGGTGTTCTCAACATTTCACCTTCTGATTTTTGTACAAGATCACCAATATAGATAATATTATCATTTTTAAGACAATTCATAGACCGTACAGAAAGCTCTAGTTCATCAACTTTTCTTAAAAGATTTTTATTAAACTCAGGTTCAGTAGAAACCTCTTTAATTGGTGCCTCAACAGGTTCATCAAAATTGATAAACATTTTAAGCTGATCTTGAAATATTCTTGATGAGTAAGCAACAGCGTCTTCAGCAGAAATAGAACCATTTGTTTCAACTTCTAATGTAAGCTTATCGTAATCAAGAGCTTTTCCTTCTCTTGCTGTACTTACTGAATAGGTAACTTTTTTTACAGGACTATATAATGAGTCTATGGCTATCAATCCTAGAGGTGGTTCCTCCGGCTTATTCAAATCAGCTGGCACATAACCTTTTCCAGTACTAACATTCATTTCCATGTGAAAATTTGTATTTTCATCTAAGTTACATATGACAAGATCTGGATTTAATATTTCAACATCAGCTATCGATGTAATATCTGAAGCTTTGATTTCTCCTGGTCCTTTTGCATCTAAAATTAGTTTTTTCGTTCCTTCTGAGGAGGATTTTAGAGCTAAAGATTTTACGTTTAAGACAATATCTGTAACATCCTCTCTTACACCTTTGATTGAAGTAAATTCGTGCAAAACACCATCAATTTGTATTGACGTAACAGCTGCACCTCTAATGGATGATAGTAGTATTCTTCTTAGTGAATTACCCAGCGTTAAACCAAACCCCTTTTCCAATGGTTCAGCTATAATCTTGGCATGAGTAAGATCCTCACTCATTTTAACATCTAATTTAGCCGGCTTTATTAATGATTTCCAATTTTTAATATTTACATTTTCAGTTTCCATTAAACTCTCCTTTTTTTTGGTGGCCGTGTACCATTATGTGGCATTGGCGTTGTATCTTTAATAGATAAAATTTTAAATCCACGAGCTTGTAACGCTCTTAAAGCTGTTTCTCTGCCAGATCCTGGTCCCTTAACTTCTACAGATAAAGTTTTCATTCCAAACTCCATAGCTTTTGATGCAGCAGAATCAGCAGCTATTTGTGCTGCATAAGGTGTAGATTTTCTAGAGCCTTTAAAACCTTTTTGTCCTGCAGATGCCCACGAAACTACATTTCCATTTGTATCTGCAATTGATATTATGGTGTTATTGAATGTAGATTGAACATAAGCAATTCCATTAAGAATATTTTTTTTAATTTTCTTTTTTTTTGAGTAAGAACTTTTGTTAGATTTTTTTGTAGGTTTTTCTACTTTTTGATCTTTATTTTCAACTTTATCTATTTTAGCCATTATTATTTTTTAAGTGGAGTTAATTTTTTACCAGCAATCGCTATTGCTTTACCTTTTCTAGTTCTAGCATTACATCTTGTTCTCTGACCTCGTACTGGCAATTTTTTTCTATGTCTTGAGCCTCTATAACAAGCAAGATCAATAAGTCTCTTGATACTTAGTGAATATTCTCTTCTAAGATCACCTTCAACTTTAAAATTCTGATCAATGAACTCTCTTATTTTTAAAATTTCATCATCAGTAAGTTCATTAATTCTTTTTTTCTTTGGAATTTCTAAAGATGAACAAATTTTATCAGAAAATTTATCTCCAATTCCATAAATATAAGTTAAACCTATATGAACAAGTTTATTTTGTGGAATATTGATACCTGCGATACGAGCCATATATTATGTGATAAATTTGAGCCTTTTATATAAGAAGTCCTTTTAAAGTCAATGTATTATACATTGATAAAAGCATCTATTTTATTGGTTATTTCACTAATTTTTAGAGTTCCGTCAATTTGATAGAAGCTTTGTTTTTTTGACAAAAAATCTATAACCGGTTTGGTGGTTTCTACATAAATATCATAACGATTCATCAAAGTTTCAGAGTTATCATCCTTTCTTTTAAGAAAATGCTCAGCACCACAGGGGTGTAATTTAATTTCATTTTCATTAAAAAACGTATTAAGAGTTGTGTTGCACTTATCACAGGTCACTCTTCCTTCTATTCTTTTTTCAACAACATCCCTTGGAACATGGAGGGAAAAAATTAAATCAATCTTTTCATTAAACTCATTTAAAATTTTATCTAGATTTTTAGACTGATTTACAGTTCTGGGATATCCATCAAAAATAATTCTGTCTCTAAATTTTAATTCACTTATAGTTTTTTTTAATAAATTATTTACAATTTCATCTGAAACAAAGTTACCTTTTGAAATTTTTTCTTCAATATCTTTACCTAAATTAGTTTTATTTTTAACTTCATTTCTAAGAAGATCACCAGTTGAAAGTTGAAAATAATTATGTTTATTTACAATTTGTTGTGCTTGTGTTCCTTTTCCAGCACCTGGAGGACCAAATAAAATGATATTCACTTAGAACTATCTTCCAAATTTTGTCTTTTTAATCAATTGCTCATATTGAGAGCTCATAAGTCTAGTTTGTATCTGTGTTACTGTATCAATTGCAACAACAACAACGATCAATATAGATGTTCCGCCTAAATAAAATGGGATTGGGTAATTTGCAATTAAAAATTCTGGCATTAAACAAACTAAAGTTAAATACAATGCTCCCATAGTAGTTAATCTTGTTAAAATAGTATCAATGTATAGAGCTGTGCTTTCTCCCGGTCTAATACCAGGAATAAATCCACCATATTTTCTTAAATTATCTGCTGTTTCCGTTGGATTAAATGTTATTGAAGTATAAAAAAAAGTGAAAAAAATTATTCCAGATGCGTAGAACAACATGTAAAGCGGTTGTCCTTGAGTGAAGTATGAACTTAGGTTTAAGAAAGTTTCATTGTCAGAAAAATTGAAATTTGAAAATGTTACTGGTAGTAACAATAAAGCGGAAGCAAAAATAGCAGGTATTACACCAGCTTGATTAATTTTTAAAGGTAAATGCGATGACTCACCTCCATACATTTTATTACCCATTTGTCTTTTAGGGTAATTAATTAAAATCTTTCTAAGTGCTCTTTCCATAAAAACAATAAATAGAATTGTTAATATTAATAAAATAAATATTGCCAAAATCATTGCTGTTGATACCGCACCTGTCCTACCAAGTTCAAAAGTTGTAACTAAAGCTCTGGGAATTTCAGCAACAATTCCAGCAAAAATGATTAAAGATATCCCATTACCAATTCCTCTTTGGGTAATCTGTTCACCTAACCACATCAAAAAAAGTGTACCCGCAACAATTGTTGTTACAGTTGAAATCTTAAAAAATAAACCTGGATTAATTACCAAGTCCGCAGAAGACTCTAAACCTATGGATAAACCATAGCCTTGCACTGTTGCTAATAATACAGTTCCATATCTTGTTATTTGGGTAATCTTCGCTCTACCAGTTTCTCCTTGTGACTTTAAATTTTTGAAATAATCCGATACGCCTGTCAACAACTGAACAATAATTGATGATGAAATATATGGCATAATACCTAGGGCAAAAATTGCCATTCTGCTAATTGCACCACCCGCAAATACATTAAACATTCCAAGCAACCCTTTTTGATTGCCATCCATTAAGGTTTTTAATTGCTCAGGATCTATACCAGGTAAAGGAACAAATGTTCCAAATCTATAAACAGCTAAAATACCAATGGTAAATAATATTCTATTTCTTAAATCCGAGGTAGATGAATCGCTCATTTTAAATCACCTATTTTTTCAATTGAATTGATCCACCAATTTTTTCAAGTTTTTCAACTGCTGTTTTTGATGCTAAGTTTGCTTCAATATTAACTTTATCTTTTATTTCTCCAGTACCTAAAATTTTTAATTTAGTTGAATTTTTGTTAATGATTTTAAGTTTTTTAAATAGATCAGAATTTATAATATCTCTAGTCTTAATAATTTTTTTATCAATATAGAATTGAATTTTTTCGAGATTTAAAATTGCTATTTGTTCTTTTGAGATAGCGTTAAACCCTCTCTTAGGTAGACGTCTATACAGTGGCATTTGACCACCTTCAAAACTTTTTATAGCGACACCAGATCTAGATTTTTGTCCTTTGACACCTCTTCCGCAGGTTTTACCTTTGCCTGATCCAATTCCTCTGCCTACTCGCATTTTTGGTTTAATAAATTTAACTGTTGTATTTAATGTGCTCATTATCCTCTTTTTTCAATAATTTCAGATATCTTTTTATTTCTGATTGTTGATATATGTTTGGGTGAATTTTGTTTCATTAAAGCTTTTATTGTAGCTCTGATAACATTGTGTGCATTAGATGTTCCCATCGACTTTGCAACTATATCTTTAACTCCTAATACCTCACAGACAGCTCTAACTGGACCACCTGCAATAATACCTGTGCCTTTAGAGGCAGCTCTTAAAACAATTCTACCCGCTCCATCTTTAGCCTTTACATCATGATGAATAGTTCTGCCCTCTCTAAGGGGAATATGAATCAACTTTCTTCTGGCCATTTCGTTAGCTTTTTTAATAGCATCTGGTACCTGTTTAGCTTTTGCGTGAGCTATACCAATTTTACCCGCTTGATTTCCAACTACAACTAGAGCTGAAAAACCAAATCTTCGTCCACCTTTTACAACTTTAGTAATTCTATTTATATGAACTAATTTTTCTAAAATATCGTCTTTTTTTTTGTCTTTATTGTAATCCATAATTAAAAATCCAATCCATTTTTACGCAAAGTTTCAGCAAATACTTTTACACGACCATGGTATTTGTAAATGCCTCTATCAAAAAATATTTTAGTTATTTTTTTTTCCTGCGCTTTTTTTGCTAATTTCTCCGCTACAATTTTAGAAAGTTCAGTTTTGTTCACTTTAGGCCCAGATTTGATATCTTTTTCTACTGATGATGCAGATAATAAAGTGGTATTTTTGGTATCATCAATAATTTGAGCAGATATATTTTTTGCTGACCTAGATATACATAGTCTAAATCTATCTTTTGAAGCAACTTTTTTAACTTTATTGCTTATTCTGAAGCGTTTTCTAATACTTTTAGTTAATTTCATTATTTTTTCTTTCCTTCTTTTTTAAGAACAAATTGTCCTTTTTCTCTAATACCTTTGCCCTTGTAAGGTTCTATTTTTCTAAATGTTTTAATCTTTGCCGCAACAACACCAACTAACTGTTTGTCTGAACCAGAAATTTTTAGAGTAGTTTGTTTTTCAACAACAATTTTAATACCTTCTGGAATATCGAAATTAATATCATGACTGTAACCTAGCTGTAGGTTTAACTGATTTTCTTTAAGCGCAGCTCTATAGCCAACACCAATTAATTCTAATGTTTTTTCATATCCAGAGCTTGATCCAATAACCGCATTATTAATAAGGCTTCTATTCATGCCCCAAAGACGCTTTGAATTTTGGTCAATTTTTTTAGGTTTAATTGAAATTTCTTTGCCATCCTTAATATCTAAATTAAACATATTTAAATCTATATCTAGAGCTTTTTTCCCTAATGGTCCTTCAATATTCAAAATATTACCTGCTAAAACAACTTTAACTTTTTCTGGTATTGTAATATTTATTTTTCCAATTTTTGACATAATTAAAATACCTTACAGATTATTTCTCCACCAATTTTTTGTTTACGTGCATCCACATCTGTCATTACACCTTTTGGTGTAGATATTATTGCGATACCTAGTCCATTATTAATTTTTGGAAGGCTATCAGCACTGGAAAATATTCTTCTTCCAGGCTTGGATACTCTTTCAAAATTACTTATTACTGGATTTCCTGAGTAATACTTGAGCTCTAAGGATAAAGTGGGTTTTTTTTCCTCACCTGAAACTTTAAAATCTTTAATAAATCCTTCATTTTTTAAAATATCAGCAATTTTTGATTTAAAATTAGATGAAGGCAACTCTACTTTTTTATGATTTCTTGCATGAGCATTATTAACTCTTGCTATCATATCTCCAATTGGATCAC
>MDTF01002928.1_pt1 | contig 10156 bp, 1 predicted proteins | sample 811191 | NCBI WGS metagenome assembly MDTF01 (sample SAMN05326649, study PRJNA326480) | marine metagenome | isolation source: seawater | place: Southern Ocean | collected 2011 | reverse complement strand
TTCCAGCTCCATGTATGAAAAGTTCCAGCATCAATTGTAATACTTCCACCTTCACAAAACGCAGTATCAGTCCTTAATTCAACATCTGGATTTGGATTAGATCCTACATTTATCACAGCCGTATCAGAACATCCAATTAGATTAGTTGCTACGACATAGTAAGTTCCTGAATCAGCAATTGTTGGGGTATTAAAAGGAATTGTTAGAGAATCATCTGTGAAGTAAGTTAAAGTAGTTGCGTTAATTGAACCAACCGTCCAAAGTGAATCTGTAATATCTATCGAAACAGGTGCACAATCTAATGGAGGATTAGTAACGAGCAAGTAAACAGAATCAACTGCTTTAATTGTTGAATTTGCAATCATCATTCCTGCATATCCAGGTCCTGAATTAACTATTATTTCAATGGTGTTTGTTCCCAATTGAAAATTTTGTGTAATCGTATGGGGTATTAGTTGATAGCTACCTAAGGCTTTTGGACCTTGTGAAAAACCATTCACAATAATATCCATTATTTCATTATCAGCAGCTATGCTAAAAGACAATTCACTAGCTTCTAGTTGCGCTGCCGTCATTTCGAAGGTTTTAGAAAATCTTAGTAATACGGCATCGCCAGTTCCTGAAATTGCTGTCCCACCACTATATTCCTGACTAATACCATCACCATCTACATCAATATGTTTTCCAGGTCCATTATTAGCTCCAGTCCATGGATAACAAACCCATAAATAATCAGGATAAGAAGCATTACCCCAAGCCCCGGCAGCTTTATTCATTCCAACCGCAGGGATTACTGCATTACTTATTGGAATCGCATAGCTATTTGCAGGATACACGTAATAAACAGGATCATTAATCCATTGAATTGTCCAGTTCGGATCTTTTTCACCAGGGTTAGTTTTTACTCCGGTATTAAACTGCTCTTCAAAACTTGAGGTTGTAGCTCCAACACATAATCCATTAAAATTTATATCGGTAGCTATATCATTAGTGGTGTTTGTATCAAGATGTGCCGAAATGGTTACTGTATTTACTAAATCTCCTTTGTGATTTCCAGGGACAGCAAAGTTTACAGAATATACAATACTATCTCCAACTGGAATACTTACGATATCGTTTAAAGCTCCTACTTGACTTCCAACGGCTGCTGTAATTGCGCCTCCATATGCTGTTGCATCCCAAGAAATATCCCCAGCTGAAATTCCAGAAGGCAATGGGTCATTTACAACGGCATCCGTAAAGTTGTTTGGACCGTTGTTTTTAGCAACGATCGTATAAGTTGTAGTTGTCCCTGGTGTGTAATCCGTTCGTCCATCTGTTTTAGTTATCGCAGCATCAGTGTTGCAGCCTTTAATGACGAAATAAATACTATCTGTTCCTTCACACCCTAATTGAGTATTATAAACAGTTACTTCGGCAGTGTAAATTCCGGCAGGAACTGTTCCTAATCCTAAAAGTACAAATTGACTGTCTGCTGGTAAGGTAGTTTGCGTTACATCTGTGATCCCTGCTGCATTTGCTGCTGCATCCCAGTCAATGGTGTATTGATTAGGGGTTCCATTTGTTATGTAATAAGGTAGAATAGTGTTTAACGTTTTGGTACAAACTGTGACAGTGTCTACTTCAATAGTTGGATCGGGATCTACATCTACATCTATTGCTCTATTATTCGTGCTATCTAAATCCTCAGTTCCAGTTGGTGTATTGATCGTAACAGTGTTAACTAAACTATCATATTTAGCACCAGAAACGGCTGCTGTAATCGTGTAAACAATACTATCTCCAGTAGCTAAATCAACAATATCGGCAATTGCTCCAGCTCCGGAAGCTCCAGCGCTATTACTAGAGCTTCCATGAAATACTGCTGTCCAAATAAAACCATTAACTCCGTTAGGAATAGGGTCGGAAACGGTCGCATTTTCAATATCTACAGGGCCATTGTTTTTTGCGACAATTGTATATATCGTATTGGCAGATCTTTTATACATAGAAACACCATCGGTTTTGGTTACCTCTAAATCGGTTGGGCAATTTGTTGCTGTAGCAGAGACTTGAATGATGGATGAATTATCAGTATAACTACCATCATCATAAAATGCCATATACAAATCTCCTTCAGTTGTGGCGTTAATTGTTAAAGAATGAATATCTCTAAAATATTGCTCTACTCCAGAATCAAACGCTCCATTTCCGTTTTCATCGATAAAAGCCATATAGCCTAGGATTGGAGCCGTTTCTAAGCCAACGCCCGATAAACCAGTCCATCCATGAGGCGAATTGTCATAGGTTGTTCCTGAAAGATTATCATGGTAGGTGTTATTCCCTTTATATCTTACTCTTATTAAACTGGAACTATAGCCTGTTGATGTATTGTAAACAACAGTAAAAACTGTTTGCCCAGCCTCAGGTCCATTGGTTGCGACAAAACTTTTTGATCCCGAAACAACATCTAATTCATAGTTTAGGCCTTCGGATACACCTCCTATAAATTGCCATGCACCAACAGTTGCGTCTACCGCTCCTGTAATTGGTGTTTCACAACCGGAATTACAAGCACTCACCGTATAAGTTACGAGGTTATTTGCTGTGTCACATTCAGGCATTAAAAGAACTGGAGCTTCACTAGGGTTTGTCCCTTGGTCGTTAACGTATACATGAAGATCATAATTTTCAGCGTTTACCACTTGAGTTGTAACCATACAGCCTGTACTAGGAATTGTTGATGCGGCATGATCCACACGTTCAGTCCCTATTAATGTTCCTCCAGTTAATGGATCTCCTTTGTAGAAACTAATATCAAAATCAAATACTAATGCATCAGTGCTTGTCTGGCAAACTTCAATATGGGCTAGTGCTGTGTTTTGGTCACAATCGATAACAACTGAATCTAAGGTGATTGTGTAATCTGGTAAAACGGGATACACAGGATTACCGCTTGAATAAGTTAAAGAAGTTTGAGCTAGATATAAATCTTGACCATCGATTAAAGCTTTATTTTGAAATTCTATTGGAACTGTAAGATCGTCGTTAATGAAAGTAGGTACGTAATTGTGGGTATTCCATATTGTTCTTGTTGGAACCCAAATTGTAGAATCACTTTCGTAAACTCGAACATTTCCTTTCCCAAGCCCATTAGCATCGGCACAAGTACAAACTAACTCAGCATCTCCATCACCATTCACATCAACAACTATAGGTAATTCTGTTCGGGTTGCTGACCCGCATTGCACTTTTGTTATTGTTGCACCTGTTGCTCCATCTAGTATATATAAAAAATTCTCATCTCGATAAACAATTTCTATTTTCCCATCACCTTCAAAATCAAAAGCAGTTGATGTAGTCATATTGGATATATCATTAACTGGGATAGTCCATTTAATGGACATGTCAGTTTCAATGGTGATAAATTCATTATTTCCTGCCATCCCAATTTCCAAATAACCATCTCCGTCAAAATCAGCAATTGAGGCAAGGCCTACTTGAGTATTTGACCCCGGTTGAACATCAATAGGATTTTCTTGTAGCGGATTTCCTTGAGCATCATGTGTTAACAATCCTTGAGTTCGAGGATTCCAAATGTAAATTACACCTCCATCTCCACAACAAGTTCCAGACACGATGATATCCATTTGATCATCTCCATCCCAATCTGCTAAACTCACTTTTCCATCATTCACATTGTTAGGCGCTCTAGATACTTCTGTGAGGACTCCGGTAATAATGTTTACACTGTAAACCACGTTTCCACAAATTAATTCCATCCCCGAACAATCTGCACAAAAATTATCTGGTAAAATATCAAACGCTGCAGAAAATATATGACCATTAACACCAATTGCTCCTTTGTTGCTGTTGTATGGATCTGCTAATTCTGCTACTACTAAACCCGTAACAGCATCGAATATTTGATTTCCTATGAATATTTCTACACCTCCATCTCCATTAAAATCTGCAAATGATGGATTACCTGCAAATGCACCTTGATGGGTTCCTTGCCCTTTACCGATCGTAATTTCATTAAAACCTCCTTTTGGGTTTCCTTGATGATCAAAGCATCTTAATTTTCCGAGATGATCTACTAAAAATATTTCTCCAAAACCATCATTGTCAACATCTGCAATTGCTGGAGACTGAGAATAATTGCTTAAATGCGCGTTAATTGTATATTTTGTTGCCCCAGTTGCGCCATTCAAAATGTAAACAGTATTGTCATCGTGAAAATGCGTAACTACTTCTGGAATTCCATCTCCGTCTAGATCTCCAACTATCGGTGTTCCTCTTGTCTCAACATTAACGGTACTTCTCCATTTTTCAACAAGATTGTATCCTGTAACAACTTGAGGAGCAATTTGACAATCTCCTGAATCTTTACCGAAATAAAATGTCGAACAATCTACGTTTCCAGAACAATCACCATCAAAACAATCGATTAATCCATCGCAATCGTCATCAATTCCATTGTTGCAAATTTCTGGAACATTAGGGCATTGAGAAAACCCCATAATACATGAAGCCATAAGCGCCATGAAAATACAGTATGATATTTTTTTAAATCGCTTCTGCAATTATTGAATTTTAATCGTCTAACATTTAGGTTTTTGTAATGTTACAGGTTCGGCTATAAATATTGAAAAACTGAAACAAATAATTTAACATACTATCCCGAAATATAGTTATTTTTTTTAACGATTTATCCGTGATACTTGTAAAAGTTCATTTTAAATATTTAATCAATGTAATTGTTTCTAGTTTAGACACGATTGTGTGTTAATAAAAGAAATACCTACAAAATTTAGTGCGTTTCTTTTAAGTTTCTCTTTGCTCTTGCGTTATTAAATGTTAAATGACCTTGTAATTATAGTTAGTTATGTTGTTTAATCTTTGACAACCTAAGTGGTAAAAATAACTTAACTATTGGTGTAGAATTGCCTTTCTATGAGTGAACATTGCGTATTATTACACTTATATATTTTTCAAAAAAAACAAGGAAATTCGCCATTCCTTGTTTTTAGGATAAATTTAGGAATGAAACTTTTAAATTTCAACTATGAAACACATTAGCTTATTGTTGACTTTAATTGGCTTTAGTTTATTTGGCCAATCGTTACAGCATCCCCATATTTGGACTTCGTCATTAGAAAAGGCTACTGTTCTCAATAAAATAACAACAGATACTAATGAAAAATGGTCGAGAAAACTATACGATGATTTACATCAATCGATAGACAGTATAGTAACTATTCACGAATCAAATCCTGCTTTTTATTTAAAAAATCTTCCCGAATTAGATCAAAAAATTAACTCTAGAAACGACCACAGCAAGGCATTATACGATGCCGTTCAGGCAGGGATGTTATATTTTTTGGATGGAGATAAAAAATATGCCCAGTTTTCAGCTGATATTCTCTCACATTATACCTTGAAAATATCAGCTGAAACCGGCGATTTATGGTTTTCTAAAACGGGTAGATGGATTGAATCTAGAGACCTTTATCCTAAAGTTGGAATGTGTTACGATTTTATTGAGCCCTTTTTAAAAGATAGTACAAATTCTGTTTTTAACAATTCAACAGGAAATAGGGCGCTTTTTCACCATGAAAATGCTCAAGTCGCATTTAAAAAATTAGCAGATGAAGTTTTGTACAAAGGATATGTTGGTTCTAATCATTCTGTTTTAGAAGCTAGCGGCGCTTTATTTAATTTATTGTGTATAGAAAATGACAGTGTTCGTGGGGAATATTTTAACCTGTTTATGAATGGAGTACCAAATACTCAAGATGGATTTCATACAATACTACAAACTGTAAAGGACAACAACTATTTATGGCCAGAATCCGCTAGTTATGGAAAAGAAACGCATGAGGTCGTACTCCATTTATTAAATGTGGTAGACCGGTATGACCCGAGTTTAAATTTGATTAATATGCATCGTAATGTTTTAAAAGGCGCCTTTTTGTATGAGAATCTAAGATATCCCAATCAAGATGCGATGATTCGGTTTGGAGATTCCCGACGTGTGAAACATGCTCATTTTGATAACCTTTATTTAAGGGTGTTAGCGATTGGACAGAGAAGGGGGATGAATATTTATAAAAAATTAGCCATAAAAAGAATCCAAGAAGTTTACAATTTAAATCAACATTTTAGCCCAACCATAGAGAATGAAGGGTTGGAATGGTCCAATCCAACACAATTGTTTTGGGGGATAGATGTGGATTTAGAAAGTAATGTGCAAAAACATTCTTTTGATGCAAGTGCTCAATTTACACATGCAGGAGTAGGCGTTCTTAGAAACTATTCTTCAAGCGAACCTAAAACCTATGGTTTAATGGGGTACATTGGGGGCGCGCATTATGTCCATTCTCATTTAACAGGAATTGAAATGGAATTATACGGTGCAGGAATCGTAATGGGTGCAGGAAGTGGTGATCCTAAATCAACCTCTGCGAGAAGTTCAGATGTGTATAGGAATTATCACCGAATATATGCCGGCCACAACACTGTAATTGTAAACGGTGATTCAAAAGGAATGCATACAGGATCATGGAAGTGGGATAATATAATGTATCAAAATACGTCGGAAATAATTGCGATTGAACCCACTGTAAATATGGATCAAACGAATAGTGATGGCCCAGGAATTAAAGTAGCTGATAATTTTTCGTTTGTTACTGTGGAACTCGATGATCAAGTAAATGATGCTTTGCAGCAAAGAACTTTTAGCATCATCAGAACCAGTAGTACTACAGGATATTATTTGGATATTTTCCGATCTAAAGCTGATAAAATCAATAATTTTCATGATTACGTTTACCACAATTACGGTGAAGAATTCACTCTTAATTCTGGGGGAATTTCAGCTACAAAAGGAATAGGATTAACAGATCAAACACGTTATACTGGGGATATTAATACGGTGGCGAGTCAAACAAAAAAAGATACAGCCTATATTAATTTTCCAGGTTGGCAATATTTCACTCATCTTAATAGCAGCGATGAAACTTCCAATCCTATTAGCGGTAAATTTTACGTTGGGAAAATTAATGCAGCAATGCACATTCAAATTCCTGGTGGAATAAATCGGGATTATACGGCTTGCGTTGCACCGCCTATTCTTGAAACGGAAAGTGATTATAAAGCTGAACAAAGTGATTCGTCACAAAATGATTCTGCGCAGGTATTGCTGATTCGACAGTATGGAGAAGCTTGGGATCGTCCTTTTATTGTCGCATTTGAACCTTCGAAATCGGACGCAACCGTAAATAGTGTTACAAACCTAAATGTAAATTCTAGAGTGGTGGGGGCAAAAATAACTTCGATAGTTAAAGGTGTGACTATTATCGACTTTGTAATTTCTCATGATGACGATATTCAAACTTTTAATTTACCAGACGAAGAAATTGAGTTCACCGGGAGATTTGGAATCGTAAGAAAATACAAAAATGTTTCTAATGAAGATTCATTGGTTGAACTATATATTGGAGATGGTATTTCAATGCTTGTTAATGGCCAAAAGTTAGTGCCAAAAATTGGTACAAGTGCCTATTCCAATATTTCCAATTTTACTGTTTCAGTGAAAACCGTAGAAAAGGAAATTGCTGTTTACCCAAATCCATCTAATACAGGGTTATTTTATTTAACTGAATCGCAAGAATTCCAAGTTTATAACATGAGCGGAAAACTATTATTGGAAGGCGCAGGGGCCAAAATTGATCTTCGTACTGCATTCAGTGGAGGTTTTATATTAAAAACTGCGAAAGGTGAAACTACTTTAGTTAAAAATTAATAGTACTTCTTTTTTATTTCAATTAGAATGTTTTCTTTCTCTCTTGAGGGAAATATAAATCGTTAATACATTCTCTAAAAAGAAATAAACTTTTTCTTTTTAAGGTTCACCAATAAAAACTGTGTTTCGGAACTAATAAAATTAAGGTTTTAGTTGATTATGACATAGTAGAGCAAAGTGTTTTCGGGGAATTGTATATAAATTAGCAGAAATTTTAAATCGAATTTAGACTGCTTTTACTTTCTTTAATTGTCCTAAGAATTGGTTTTTTTTACTATTTTTATTGTACATTTTTTTTGATAAGAAACGAACTCCTTAATATGTTAAAAACGTTCCGTGAAAATTTAGACAACAAAATATTTATTTTATTTTTTAGCCTATTTTTTTCTTCTTTTTTAGGTTTTTCACAAGTTGAACAATGTAACAATGGGTTCGATGATGATGGCGATGGACTAGTAGATTGCTATGATGGTGATTGTGCAAATAGCATATCCTGTGCAAACTTTTTCACAAACGGAACCCAACCACCCTGTCCCGACACACCAAATGTTGCCTTGTTTAGTATGAAAGAACAGTATAGAACAGCAAACAACGTTGGTCATGGATACACTACGCCTGTTGTTGGAGATATGGACGGTGATGGGATGCCAGAAATAGTAGTGGTAAGTAATATTGGTAAAAAAATATATGTAATTAACGGACAAACTGGTGCTACCATTACCTCCATTGCATACCAACAAACTTGGCATCAATTTTCTGGTGGATTATCTATTGCCGATATTGATAATGATGGAACAGCTGAAGTTTTTGTTGTTACAGGTAATGCTGCTGCTGGTTTTGACAACAACAATTCCAGACAATATATAAGTTGTTATGATTACGTAGGTGGTACTTTATCTTTTAGATACCGAATGAGTTTTGGACAGAATAACCGAAGTGAATATGACGGTCAGAAATATGCGGTGCCACAATTTGTTGATTTTGATCAAGATGGAACAACGGAGATTTTTATAGGTAATCACATAATGAATGCAAGTACTGGAGCTGTAATAGCTTCTCCTACTACAGCCCAACGTTATTCATGGCCTAGAGGAAGATACCATTCCGCAGTGGGTGACGATGATTACATGTCTGCCGCCTATGATATTTTACCTGATGCATTTTGCACGAATTGCTCCGGAGTTGAAATTATAGCTGGAAATACCGTTTATGCAGTTGATTTATCCAATCCTACAAACGCTCAAAATGGAATTACTGTTGCTGCTCAAATGGCGCCAACAGGAATCTATAAAGATGGACTTACAAGTTTAGCAGATTGGGATGGTGATGGTTTGATGGACATCATTGTAGTTGGAAGAAATGGTGCAGCTGGAGCATACGTTTATGTATGGAATCCAAGGACTCAAACTATTATTAACGGACCTGTAGATATCCAGGCAGGAGGTGCCAGGGCAGGTAGAGCTACTGTTGCAGATTTTGATGGTGATGGAACCAATGAATTAGCTATAGTAAGCCAAAACTGGCTTCATGTTTTTGAACCAAATTTATCCATTAAATGGAGCGCAGTAGTTGCAGATGGTTCCGCGAATACTTCAGCAACAGCATTTGATTTTGAAGGAGATGGAAATATGGAAGTTGTGTATCGAGACCAAAATTCTCTTTACGTGCTCGATGGGTTAACAGGTACTGTAAAAACATCTCTTCCATGCGGATCAGGTACGAGAGTAGAAATGCCTGTGATTGCAGATGTTGACGCAGATGGAGAGGCAGAAATTATATGTGGATGCACTACCCAAAATGGAGGAAGTGGAATCGCAACAACAAGAGTTTTTACAAGTGATCAAACCCCATGGATGCCCACGCGTAAAGTTTGGAACAGTTTACATTACGCGCCAACATTTATTAATGACGACTTAACCATACCAGCTGTTAGGCAACATAAAACTTTAATTCCTCATTTAGATATATATGCAGCTCAATCTCACATTACCGATCCAAATGGAAACATCATCTTCCCGGCACTTCCTGATTTTGTCCCCAATATTGATTCTACTACAATAGGAAGTTGTACCGATGATTCCATTACCGTTTACCTGTCTATTTGTAATGATGACGCATCAGTATTAAAATACAATTATCCTGTTAGTTATTATGATGGCGATCCTACTACTGGAGGAACACTAATTGGAACAAGAACGGTAACTCAATCCAATACCATTTTCACCAAAGACAGCTGTTATCAATTTACGTTTAAAGTTGAAAATCAACCAACCGACTTGTATGTTGTTGTTAATGATAATGGAACAGGTAATTTTGGATATCCTACCACTTTAATTAAAGAATGTGACAGCACTAATAATCAAGCCAATG
>MDTF01004009.1_pt1 | contig 10159 bp, 9 predicted proteins | sample 811191 | NCBI WGS metagenome assembly MDTF01 (sample SAMN05326649, study PRJNA326480) | marine metagenome | isolation source: seawater | place: Southern Ocean | collected 2011 | reverse complement strand
TCTAGTGGCTAATGTTTGTATTAAACCCGCTACAACAGCTGATCCAGCCATATCATATTTCATTTCTTCCATGAATTTTGCGGGCTTTAATGAAATACCACCTGTATCAAAACAAACACCCTTTCCTACAAAAGACAATGGAGCTTTTTTATCTTTTTTATTTCCATTCCACTCAAGTGTGACAAGAAATGAATCATTTATACTGCCTTTTCCAACTCCTAATAAAGAATGCATTCCTAACTTTTTCATTTGATCCTCATTATAAACAGTGACTTTAATTCCTAATTTTTTTAATTTTAAAAGTCTATTTACATACTCTTTTGGATTAAGAACATTGGGTGGCTCAGAGACAAGGTCTCTTGCAAAAAAAGTACCTTCCTCGATTGCCTTAAACCTTAATTCATTTTGATTTGCTAGTTTATTTTTATTTCCAATAATATTTACTGAAATAGTTTTTGTATTTTTTTTTGACTTATAAATATTAAATTCATAAGATTTTAATTTTAATCCGTGTAAGAAATAACCCAGAAAATTTTTATGACTGCTACTTATGCTATTTGAATTTATAAAATAATCACTTTCTTTTTCATAGTTTATATAGCTATGAAATTCTGCTCCCAAATCTTCTATATCTGAAGTTTCTATAATTTTTTTAATAGACACTAAAAATATTGTTTTTTTAGAGTTAACTTTAAAAAAATGTAAATTCTTTTTTAAATCACTTTTTTTTAATAAATCACTTATATAAGAAAATTCCATATCAGAAATATGTTCTTTTAAAGCTTTAATGTTAAAATTTTCTTCAACAAATAAAACAAGATTATTTGATGATTTACTATTATTATTTGAGTAAGTAATTTTAATAGACATAATTTTTAAATACACTCTAAAAGAGTTGGGTGCTATATATGAATAAAATTATCATATTTCAATGAAAAAAATTATTTTTAAAAAAATAGCGTCAGATTGTGTAAAATTCTTCTTACTTACAATTTTTACTATTAGCGTAATTATCTGGGTATTACAGGCAGTAAATTATTTGGATTTTGTAGTCGAAGATGGACACGGTTTCTTGGTTTATTTTAAATTTACTCTACTTAACTTCCCTAAAATATTAATTAGAATTTTTCCTTTTGCGTTATTTTTATCAATTACTTATATCCTATTAAAGTATGAAAATAAAAATGAGTTAGTAATTTTTTGGAACTTTGGCATAAAAAAAATGAAATTTATAAATTATTTTATAAAATTTTCATTTGGGTTTATAATTTTAAATTTATTACTAAACTCTTTTATTGTTCCTTTTTCACAAGATAAAGCCAGATCTTATATAAGGACATCTGACTTAGATTTTTTTGAAAGTATATTAAAACCTAAAAAATTTATAGATATTGTAACAAATTTAACAATTTATTTTGATGATAAAAACGATGAAGGGATGTTAGAAAATATATTTTTAAAAGACAACTCAAAAGGTGAAAACTTTCAAGTAACTTTTGCAAAAACTGGCATATTAGAAATTCGTGAGGATAGAAGAGTTTTAGTATTATATGATGGCAAAACATTGAATAATCAGAATGGAAAACTTTCTGAATTTACATTTTTAAAAACTGACTTTAACATTTCTAATTTTAGCTCAAAAAGTACAGCTACTAGAAAGACACAAGAGCAGACTACCATAGAATTAATACAATGTTTGCTAGTATTAAAAAAAAATAAAGATAAAAATAATATTTTAGATATAAAATATAAGTTTGATAATTGCAGTGTCATAAATTTAGAAAAAATCTACGAAGAAATTTATAGACGACTAGTAATGCCTTTTTATGGGACTTTGTTAATTATGATTGCTCTTTTACTTATATTAAAGTCGAAAGATGATCATACATTTAGATCTCATAAATTAAAAATTTATACTTTTGGTTTTTTATTTATTATTTTTATGGAAACATCATCAAAACTTATAAGTATATACTTTTTTCAGAATCTAATTATTTCACTTATGCCATTTTTTCTTTTTTCACTTATGTATATATACTTCTTAAACAATCTAAAAATTCACAAGTAATGAAAACTTATATTAAATTTTTAGTGAATCTTTTTTTCATTTCTTTTACTAAAATATTTTCAATATTTTTTATTATAATAATAATTACTAATATATTAGAACAAGCCGAGTCTTTTAAAGAAGCAGATTTTAATATATTTTATTTAATTTTTTTATCATTATTAAACGCTCCTTCCATTATATTTCAAATACTTCCATTTATTTTTTTAATATCTACTCAAGTTTTTTTTATTCAACTAATAGATAAAAATGAGTTAGGAATTTTCAAATATTCTGGTTTGAATAATTATAAAATTATTCAAATAATTGGAATATTTTCATTTATACTAAGTCTTATATTTGTAATTTTTTTTTATAATATTTCATCAGTTTTAAAAAACTCATATCTTGTAATAAAAAATAAGTATGCAGATGATGATAAATATTTAGCGATAATTACAGAAAATGGTTTGTGGATTAAAGATCAAATTAATCAAGAAGTTAATATTATAAACGCAAATAAAATTGATAATGAATTCTTATTGAAGGTTTTTATCACACAATTTGATAAAGATTATGAACTCATTAGAACAATACAAAGTGATAAAATTGATATCTCATCCTATAATTGGAAGATATTAAACCCAATAGTTTCTAAAAATAACACTATATCCGAGCCAAATGAGGTAGAATTTAGATCAAACTTCGATCAAAAAAAAATTAATAGTTTATTTTCAAATCTTTCTTCACTTACAATAATGCAGTTATTTAAACTGAAAGAAAATTACAAGTCTCTTAATAATTCAGTGGTCGAAATAAATTCTCATTTATATCAAATATTTGCATATCCTTTATATCTTACCCTAATAACTATATTTTCTGCTATAATCATGTTCAATATTGGTTACCAAAAAAATTCGCTAATCAATATTATATTTGGCATTTTTTTATCAGTAATTATTTATTATATAAATTATTTTTTTAAGATATTAGGAACAAGTGAAAAAATTCCTTTAATCCTTTCAATTTTACTCCCTTTAATTATATTATCAATAATCAATGTAGCTTCTATAATAAAAATAAATGAAAAATAATTTTATAAAAATAGTCTTGATATTATCTTTTGTCTTTAATTTTTATTATCATGTATCTGCAGATGAATTTAATTTTGAAGTTACTGAAATTGAAATTTATCAAAATGGTAATTTAATCAAAGGCTTAAATGGTGGAACAGTTACGACAGATAATAATATAGAAATCATTGCAGATAATTTTGAATATAATAAAATAACATCACTTTTAGAGGCTAATGGAAATGTAAAACTATTTGATAAAAATGAAAATATTACAATTAATTCAGACGTACTTTTTTATTTAAAAAATAAGGAAGAGATTTACACAAAGGGAAAGAGTAAGGCCGTCAATGCATCCAGCATTGAAATTGATGCTGATGATTATTTCAAATATAATAAGCTAACATCTCTATTAGAGGCTAAAGGAAATGTCATAATTAATGACAAAGAAAATAATATGATAATTAAATCTAATGAAGCCTATTATCTAAAAAATAAAAATAAATTTTTTACAAGTGGAGCGACTCAAGTATTTGTTCAAAAAAAATATAAACTTGATACGAGTGATTTAATTTTTCTTCGTAATCAAAAAATACTATCCTCAATAGAAAAGTCTATTTTAAAAGATTTAGCTTTAAATAATCTTTATAAACTCAATGAATTTAAGTACTTAGTTAATAAGGAGATTTTAAAAGGTAAAAATATTGAAGTCATCACAAATGTTCAGGAGCCTGATAGTGACAAATATTTTTTTGATAATGGTTTTTTTAACTTAAAAGAAAATAAATTTTTGGCAAAAGATATTAAAATTGAATTTCATAAAACAATGTTTGAAGATGTGGAAAATGACCCTAGAATCAAGGCTACCTCTGTTTATGGTGAAGAATTCAATACTTATTTTGAAAAAGGTATTTTCACAACCTGTAAAAAAAATGACAAGTGTCCACCATGGCAAATTAGATCAAATAAAATTAGACATGACAAAAAAGGCAAGAAAATTATTTATAAAGATGCTTGGTTAGAAATTTATGATTTTCCAGTAGTTTACTTTCCAAAGTTTTTTCACCCAGATCCAAGTGTAAAAAGACAGTCTGGTTTTTTGAAACCTGAACTTGGAAGTTCAAAAACTTTGGGTAACTCAACATATATACCTTATTTTTATGTCATCTCAGATGATAAGGACATTACTATAAAACCAAGGATATTTAGTTATGAGAAATTCGTATTACAAAGTGAGTACAGGCAAAAAACAAAGAAATCTTATACTATTGCAGACTTCAGTTTTGCCAAAGGTCACAATTCAAGTATAATAGACAAAAATGATAATAGAAGCCATTTTTTTTCTAACACCAAAATAGATCTTAATTTAAATAATTTTTTAACAAGTAATCTTGAAATAAAAATTGAAAAAGTTTCAAATGACAATTATTTAAAATTATTTAACTTTGAATCACCACTTTTATTTGAAAACGACATAGATGTACTTGATACAAAGATTAAATTAGATCTTGCTCATGAAGATTTTGACCTCACTGGATCTTTTGAACAATATGAGACTTTAAGTGGCCTTAATAGCGACAGATATCAATATGTTTTGCCTAATTTTAATTTTTCTAAAAATTTTTATTTAGAAAATATGAATGGTATTCTTGCTTACAATTCAAATGGTAATAATACTTTGAATAACACTAATGTTTTATCAACAGTATTAATCAATGATCTAAACTACAATTCATACGATATGTATTATGAAAATGGTATTAAAAGTAATTATGCTGTTTTAGTTAAAAATCTAAATACGATGGGAAAAAATAATATAAAATATAAGACTAGTCCCCAATCTGAAGTGATGAGTTCATATATGTTTAATGCTTCAATTCCGCTTATAAAAAATTCAAATCAAAGCTTTAATACCTTGGAGCCAAAATTGTCATTAAGATTCAGCCCTCATGAAATGAAAAATAATAATACTCTTGAAAGAAGAATTGACATAACAAATGTTTTTAATATTAATCGTTTAAGTATGAGCGACTCTTTCGAAGGTGGTCAATCACTCACACTAGGATTTGATTACAAAAAAGAAAAAATTAATAGTCAAAAAGATATTTCAGAAATTGAAGATTATTTTGAGTTTAATCTAGCAACAGTTCTTAGAAATAATGTAGAAGAAAAAATCCCTTCAAAAAGTACTTTGAATAAAAAAAATTCAAATATCTTTGGTAAGTTAAGCTATAAACCTTTAGAATTTATTACTGTAAAATATGATTTCTCACTTAAAAATGATTTAAATACGTTTGAATACAATTCTTTAGATACATTGATAGAGTTTGATAACTTTTCAACTAGATTTAATTTTTTAGAAGAAAGAGGAGCATTAGGAAATACTAACGTGGTTGAAAATACTACTAAATATAGCTTTGATGATAAAAACTCTATAGAATTTAAAACAAGAGAAAATAGAAATCTTAATCTAACGGAATATTACGATTTAATTTATGAATACAAGAATGATTGTTTGGTAGCTGGTGTTCAATATAAAAAGAAGTATTATAACGATGCAGATATCAAACCTGTGGAAGAATTATTTTTCTCCATAACAATAATCCCTTTAACAACTTTTTCTCCTGATAAAATGATATTATCTGGAAAAAATTAAGAAATTATGAGAGCAATTGTTTTTATTATAATATTATTTTTAAATATAAATTATGTCTATGCGATTGAGACTAAAATAATTTATAAAATTCAAAATGAAATCATTACAAATGTTGATATAAAAAATGAATTCAAATATTTGTTAGCCCTTAATAATGAATTAAAAAATCTAGATAAAGCTAAAATATTTAAGATTTCAAAAGAATCAATTATTAAAGAAAAAGTAAAAAAAATTGAAATTTTAAAATATGTTAAAAATTTAGACGTAGATAAAAAGTACATAGATATTTTTATACAAAACATGTATTTAAAAATGCAACTTGAGTCACTAGAAGATTTCATAATTTATTTGAAAAAATATAAAGTAAGCATAAAGGAGGTTGAGCGAAAAATTGCAATAGATGCTCTGTGGAAAGATTTGATAATTACAAAATATGCATCAAAAATTGAAATAAATGAACTAAAGATAAGAAAAAATATTGAGAAGAATCAAAAAAAAAGAGTCAAAGAATATTTATTATCTGAAATTATTTTTGAAGTTAAGAGCAAAAATGAAATTGAAAAGAAATATGTAGAAATAAAAAAAAGTATAAATCAGGTTGGATTTGAAAATACCGCTTCAATATATAGTTTTTCAGACTCATCTAAGGCAGGTGGACTAATTGGATGGGTTAATGAAAAATCATTTAATAAAAAAATTATAGAAAATATTTTGAATTTGAATAAAGGTGATATTTCAAAACCTATAATTATCCCTAATGGGATATTGATATTAAAAATTAATAATCTTAGAGAAGTTTCAAATCAACTTAGCCAAGAAGAAACTTTTAAAAAAGTAATTATTTATGAGAGAAATAAACAGCTTAGCCAATATTCAAATATTTATTTTAATAAAATTAAAAAAAATCTAAACCTCAATGAATAAAAAACCTATTATTATAGTTTCTGGTGAGCCAAATAGTATTTTTTTAGAAATTTTTTTCAAAAGTATCAAGTCTAAAAAATACAAAAATCCTTTAATAATAATTGTTTCTAAGAATTTACTAATTAAACAAATGAAAAAATTAGGTTTTGATTATGATATAAACCTACTTGATAAGAGTTATGATAATTTCAATACTTTAAATAATACAAAAATTAATTTGATTGATGTAAATTATAAATTCAAGAAATGCTTTGAAAATATGTCTCAAAAATCTAATAACTATATAAATGAATGTTTTGATATCGCATTAAAAATCCTAAAAAGAAATAAATTTTCTAAACTTTTAAATGGACCTATTTCAAAAAAAAATTTTTTAGGTGGTAAAATACCAGGTATCACTGAATACCTAGCTGCAAAAACACAAAGAAAAAATAAAATTGCCATGCTAATTTATAATAATCAACTATCAGTAAGCCCAATTACTACACATCTAGCACTTAAAAATGTTAATAAAAATTTGTCAAAACAAAAAATATATAATCATGTTAAGTTAATTTTAAATTTTTATAAAAAAAATTTCAAAAAAATTCCTAAAATTGCTGTAACTGGTTTAAATCCTCATTGCGAAAGTAATTTCAAAAATAGTGAAGAAGATTTTATAATTAAACCTGCTATTAAAAAACTTAAAACAATGAAATACATTATTGACGGCCCATTTGCAGCGGACACAGTTTTTATGAAAGAGAATTTAAAAAAATATGATGTAATTATAGGAATGTATCATGATCAAGTTTTAACACCTATGAAAACAGTATTTGGCTTTAATGCAATTAATATAACTTTAGGTCTGCCCTTTATTCGTGTTTCACCAGATCATGGGCCCAATTATAACATGCTAGGTAAAAATTTATCAAACCCAAAAAGCTTAATTGAAGCTTTAAAATTTTTAGACAAATAAGTGAGTTTTAAACATAAAAAAAGTCTTGGCCAAAATTTCCTAATAGATCGTGATGTTCTAGAACAAATTGTTTCTACAGTTGATATAGCAAATAAAGAAGTTTTAGAAATTGGCCCAGGTAGTGGAAATCTAACAACCTATATATTAAAAAAAAAACCAAAAAAAATTTATGTTATAGAAAAAGATAATGATTTAGCTCTATTATTAAAAGATCAATTTAATAATGAAATTGAAATTATTAATGAAGATGTTTTAAATGTAACTGAAAATAAAATTTCAGATCATCAACTAACCGTTTTTGGAAATCTACCTTATAATATTTCAACAGAAATTCTTTCTAAATGGATTATAAATATGGGTACTAATATTTGGTTTGAAAATTTAATTTTAATGTTTCAAAAAGAAGTTGCCGATCGAATTATTGCTCAATCTAACACTTCAAAATATGGTAGGTTATCAATTCTTTCTAATTGGAAATTAAATATAGAAAAAATAACTGATATAAAACCCAAGAGTTTTTTTCCACGACCAAAAATAGATAGTTCCTTACTTCTTTTCACTCCTAAAAAAAAAATTTTTGAATTACATGATCCTAAAAATCTTGAAATGATTACTAGGGTATTTTTTAGTCAAAGAAGAAAAATGCTTAAAAAACCTTTCAACCAAATATTCAAAAATGCAAAAGAAGTTTCAGAAAAATTTAAAATTGATTTAAATCTTAGACCTCAAAATCTTGAACCTGAGATGTATTTTAAACTTGTTAAAGAATACGAGAGTTTAAGACGTTAATTTGTTAACGTGTGTTCTGATATATTCTTTATCATAATCTTTTGAGCCATCACTAATTTCAGCATCAATTAAACTGCTTATCTTAGAATAGCATTCATCAAGATTATCATTTATAATTACATAGTCATAATTAATCCAGTGTAATACATCTCTGCTAAATTCCTTCATTCGCTCTTCTACAATTAATTTATCTTTCATATCTCTATTGGATAGTCTTTCAAATAAAACTTTTTTGCTTGGTGGTAAAATAAAAAAAGTAACTAATTTATAATTTAATCTTTTATTTTTAATTTGATCGGCTCCTTGCCAATCAATATCAAATATTACATTCTCACTTTTTTCTAATTTTTCTATAACTGGAGTTCTTGTAGTTCCATAAGAATGATTAAATACTTTTGCATATTCCAAAAATTCCTCATTTTTTACTAAATTTTCAAATTTTTCTTGATTTACAAAATAATAATCTTTATCTGCAATTTCACTAGATCTTGGTTTTCTAGTGGTATGAGATACGGATATATGAAATTTTTTATTTTTTGATAGAAGTTTTACAAGAGTTGTTTTACCCGCCCCAGATGGGGATGATAAAACTACCATTATCCCATCTTTTTTTTTGGACATTTAAATTTCTAGTTTGCTTTACCTGCTATAAAATTAACAGCATCACCTACCGTAAGAATTTTTTCTGCTTCACTATCTGAAATTTCCGACCCAAACTCTTCTTCGAAAGCCATTACTAACTCTACTGTATCTAGACTATCTGCTCCAAGATCATCTATAAAACTTGAATCATCTAGTACTTTAACCTCATCTATACCTAGGTGGTCTGCTACAATTTTTTTTACTTTGCTTGAAATATCTTCTGACATAATGTTTCCTTTTTTTATATTTCGTTAATAGTCCAATAAGTAGTTTTGTCAACCCAAATACATACCACCATTAACATGTAGTGTTTCTCCATTAATGTAGTCTGATTGATCAGAGCTCAGGAAAAGTACGGCATTTGCAATATCCTCAGGTTTGCCTAGTCTATTAGATGGGATTTTAGCAATTATTGCTTCTTTATATTTTTCATCAATTTGATCTGTCATTGCTGTGCTTATAAAGCCAGGCGAGATACAGTTTATATTAATATTTTTTTTTGCATACTCAATTGCTAAACTTTTAGACATTGCAACAATACCTGCTTTTGAAGCTGTATAGTTTGCTTGGCCAGCATTGCCTGTATGTCCTACAATAGATGAAATATTAATAATTTTTCCAGATTTATTTTTAAGCATTTTTTTTATGGAATGTTTGCACATTAAAAAAGTTGAAGTTAAATTGATATCTATGACTTTTGTCCATTCTTCTAAACTCATTCGAATTGTTAAATTATCCTTTGTAATTCCAGCATTATTAATCATGCAATCGAGAGATCCTCCTAACTCTTCAGTTGCGTTATTTATAAAATCCTCAATTTTTTCGTGTTGAGAGATATCAAATTTAAGTATTTTAATATTATTAAATTTTGACTTTAATTCTTCTAGTTTTTCAATTCTTGTTCCGGTGGCTAAAATATTAGCTCCATTTTTTTGTAGTTTTTCAACTATAGAGTTGCCAATACCCCCTGTTGCACCTGTAATTATAATATTTTTATTTTTTAAACTACTCATTGATATTAATTAACTTTATATCTTCTTCTGTATTTATTGCACTAACTTTAACATTTT
>MDTF01002769.1_pt1 | contig 10160 bp, 9 predicted proteins | sample 811191 | NCBI WGS metagenome assembly MDTF01 (sample SAMN05326649, study PRJNA326480) | marine metagenome | isolation source: seawater | place: Southern Ocean | collected 2011 | reverse complement strand
GAAATTAGGTGATATTAAAAAGTTATATCGTAGAGCAAAATTTAGATATTTTAAATGATTATCAGGCGGTAGTTATATACGGTGAAAACGAAGGTATTAAGAATAATATAAAAATTAAATTAAAAGAAATCAATAAAAATTCAGAAATAATAAGTTTTTTTGAAGATGAAATAACAAAAAATAAAAATCTTCTATACGAAAATATTGCAAATGAATCTCTATTTAACGAAAAGAAAATAATTTTTATACAATCAGCAACAGATAAAATATTAAATGAGGTTAATGGGTGCTTAGAAATATATAACCCAAATACTAAGGTTTATATTTTTTCTGAAAATCTTGATAAAAAATCAAAATTACGAAATCTTTTTGAAAAAGAAAAAAAATTAGCAATATTTTGTTGCTATGAAGACAATGAAAAAATACTAATCAATTACATAAATAATGAACTTAATGGGTATAAAGGCCTAACAGGTGAAATAATAAATTTTATAATCTCGAACTCGAGTCTAAATAGAAAAATTATACAAAGCGAAATAGTGAAAATAAAAAGTTTTTTTAATGACAAAATAATTAAAAAAAAACAACTTTTAGAACTTTTAAACTTTAAAAATAATAATGGGTTTGAAGAAATAAGAGACAGTGCTTTATCCGGAAAAAAACAAAAAATTAATAAACTTCTTTCTGAAATAGAACTTATAAATGATGATAGCTTCTTTTATTTAAATAATCTAAATTTTAGAATCTTAAAGCTGCTAGAAATACAAAGTATCAATGAGACGTTTAAAAATTATGAAAAAGCTTTAGAAAACATCAAACCACCTGTTTTTTGGAAGGATAAACCCATATATCTCGAGCAATTAAAAAAATGGGACATTACAAAACTGAACAAAGCTGCTGATAAAATTGGAAGTGCAGAGATATTAATGAAAAAAAATTCTCAAATTAGAAACGATCTTGTGATTAAAGATCTAATAATTGAGCTTACAAAACAGGCTTCTATTTCTTTTTAAGTAAATCAAACACCATCTCAAATTGATCAAGATTATTATATTCTATTATTAACTTACCAGAATTATTTTTTTTAGGGATCACTTTCACGTTTAAACCAAGATACTCTTCTAACTTTCTTTGTGCCAATAAAGAATTCGGATCGGTCTTTTTATTAAATTTAGATTTAGTAACTTCTTTTTCTTTTTCATTTTTAACTAAATTTTCTATTGATCTTGCGCTAAGTTTCTCTCTAATTATAGATTGTGCAATTTCTAATGCATTGAATCTGCCTACTAGTGGTCTTACTTGACCTGCAGTTAACTTTCGTTCTTCTACCATTTTAATAACATCTCGTGGTAAAGATAAAAGTCTCATGGTGTTACTTATGTGACTTCTACTCTTACCCATAAATTCTGAAAGTTTTTCATGGTTATAGTTAAATTCCTTTATTAGCCTATCGTAACCTTTAGCTTCTTCGATAGAATTAAGATCTTCTCTTTGTATATTTTCTATTATAGCAAGCTCTAAAGATTGAGTGTCATTTAGGTCTAATACTATTACGGGCACTTCGTGAAGTCCCGCCTTTTGGGCAGCTAGCCATCTTCTCTCCCCTGCAATAATTTCATAGCCATCTTGTTTGTTTAGTCTGACAGCAATTGGCTGGATTAAACCGTTTTTTTTTATTGATTGTGCTAATTCATCGATTTTTATTTCATCAAAATAAATTCTAGGTTGAAATCTATTTTGAGTTAAATCGCCTATGGATACTAATAAATATGGGTTTTTAGATCCTGTTTTCTCTTGTGAATTATCTTGATTTATCTTTATTTTTTCCTGATCTCCAAACAATGACATTAAACCTCTACCTAGGCCTTTTTTATTTTTATCTTCAACCATTATATGCCTTTATTGTTTATGTTGCTCTGTTCTATAAATTCTTTAGCGAGATTGATGTAAGATTGACTACCAAGACAAGCTTTGTCATAAATAATACATGGTACTCCGTGTGATGGTGCTTCTGATAATCTTACGTTTCTTGGGATAACAGTTTTGTAAACTTTTTCTTTAAAATATTTCCTTGCCTCATCGTCTACTTGTGTAGATAATTTATTTCGCTTGTCGAACATGGTTAAGAGAATTCCTCTTATTCTTAATGAAGGATTTAAGTTAATTTTAATCCTTTCAATTGTTTTTACTAATTGAGAAATTCCTTCTAGCGCAAAAAATTCTGTTTGAAGAGGGACTAATAATTCATCTGCCACAACCAAAGACATCACTGTAAGTAAACTTAATGAAGGCGGACAATCAATAAATATATTTTCGTATTTATCAAATATATCCTTGTTTTTTTCTTTCAAAATCTCTTTTAAAAGGAAAGCTCTGTTAGGATCGTTGGCTGTTTCAACCTCTAAACCTGATAAATTGACGTTTGACCCAATAATATCAAGATTTTCAACACAACTCTGCTGTATGCAATTTTTTAGGTTAGATTGACCTATAATAACTTTATAGATGTTTTTTTCATTTTCATTGTTAGATTTACCAAGACCCGTCGTAGCGTTACCTTGGGGGTCTAAATCTATGACTAATATTTTTTTTCCTAGTTGAGCTAATGCTGTTGAAAGATTGACTACTGTTGTGGTTTTTCCGACACCACCTTTTTGATTTATAACTGAAATTATTTTTTTCATTTTATTTTTTTATTTCTAATATAACTATCTTAGATTCTGGACTAGTTATACTTTCTTTTAAACTATAACTATATTCTAATTTTTTACTAAGATCTTTTATCTCTTGTTCGGCATTTTTCCCCTTAAGTATTATAAGTTTATGATCAACTTGAATAATTTCACGTGAAATACGTATATGCTCTTCTAACTTTTTAAAAGCCCTTGATACTATATAATCAGAACTAATCTGGTGAGTGTCATAATGATTATCGTATATTTCTGCTTTAATATTTAGTTTTTCACATACAGATGTAAGAAATTTAGTTTTTACCCTAGATTTTTCATACAATTTCACATGAAACTTAGGATTCTTATTGAATATTGCAATTACTAGTCCAGGAAAGCCAGCACCTGAGCCTAAATCAGACAAGCTTAAATTATCCTGAAAATCTATAAATTTTACCAACTGAGCCGAGTCTAAAATATGTCTATCCCAGATAGATTGCTCTGTAGATCTTGATATTAGATTAAATTTTTGATTATATTCTAAGACTTCTTTGCAATATGTGTCAAGTTTATAGAGAGCATCTTGACTAAAATTTAAATTATTTAGTAATAAAGATTTAACTTCAGTTTCCGTCATCAAGCAGATACTTTATATCTACTTTTCTTTATAAATGCTAAGAGAATAATTGCTGCTGCCGGGGTTACTCCGTCAATCCTTAGTGCTTGACCAAGGGTCTTTGGTTTTATCAACTTTAGCTTGGACTTAATTTCGTTTGAGAGACCACTAAAATTTTCGTACTCAATGTCTTCCGGTATACATATTGCTTCGTCTTTCTTAAAAGCCGCTATGTCATGAGTTTGCCTTTTTAGATAACCTGTATAATGAGCATCAATTTCTACCTGTTGATCTACTTGTTGATCAAAATGGGGTATATTGTCCCAAATTTTTCTTAACTTGTTTAAAGTTACACCATTCAAAGATAGTACCTCTATTCCAGATCTTTTAACTCCATCCATAGCAATTTTAATTGAATGCTTTGCTGCTGCATTGGGAGATATTGATAAAGATTGCAATGAGTCATAAACAGAAACTAATTTTCTTTGTTTGTCTAAAAAAGTTCGTTCCCTATTTTTTTTTACTAAATTAATTTTAATACCAAGAGGTGTTAATCTCTGATCAGCATTATCAGCTCGAAGAGATAATCTATACTCTGCTCTTGAAGTAAACATACGATAGGGTTCAGAAACTCCCTTAGTAATTAAGTCGTCTATCATAACTCCAATGTAAGATTCTGACCTATCTAAAATAAATTCTTTTTCTTTTTTAATTTTTAGTGCAGCATTAATACCTGCTATTAGACCTTGGGCTGCCGCTTCTTCATAACCTGTTGTTCCGTTTATTTGACCTGCCAAAAATAACGATTTAATTTTTTTTGTTTCCAATGTGGGGTTAAGTTCACGTGGATCGACATAATCATACTCAATAGCATAGCCTGCTCTCAACATCTTAACTTGCTCTAAGCCTTTGATTTTACTGAGCATTTTGATCTGTATTTCTTCTGGCAAGGAGGTAGATATCCCATTTGGGTAAACAGTACTGTCGTTTAACCCTTCTGGCTCCAAGAATATCTGATGGTGATCTTTTTCTTTAAACTTTATAATCTTATCCTCAATAGAAGGACAATATCTAGGTCCCACACCTTTAATGTTTCCAGAGTACATTGCGCTAAAATGGATGTTATCATTTATTATCTTATGAACTTCATTATTTGTGTGTGTAATACCACAAGAAATTTGTTTGTTGTGTAGTTTATTCGTTAGAAAAGAAAAAAAATATGGATCGGAATCTGCTTCTTGCATTTCAATTTCATCATAGTTAATAGTTGTCCCATCTAAACGTGGGGGAGTACCTGTCTTAAGTCTCCCAAGTTTAATCTTATATTTAGACAATTGTTCGCTTAAGCCAGTTGATGGCTTTTCGTCAAATCTACCAGCTGGTATTTGTTTGTTTCCAATATGTATTAGACCGTTTAAAAAAGTTCCTGTTGTTAAGATTAGTTGTTCACAAAAAACTTTTTTATTACTTTCACAAACAAAGCCTATGACTTTATCTCTATCATCATCAAATAAAAACTTAATCACTGGATCAGCTATTACAGTCAAATTTTCATAGTTTAATAAAATATTTTGCATGTGCTCTTTATAGAGAGCTCTGTCCGATTGAGTACGTGGCCCTCTTACAGCTGGTCCTCTACTTCTATTTAATAATCTAAATTGAATACCAGACTTGTCTGTGACGGTACCCATTACTCCATCAAGAGCATCTATCTCTCTTACAAGATGACCCTTACCTAGCCCGCCAATTGCGGGGTTACATGACATTTCGCCTATAGTCTCTATTTTGTGGGTAAAAAGTGCAGTGTTTACGCCCATTCTAGCGGATGCTGCAGCTGCTTCACATCCAGCATGACCTCCACCAATAACTACTACTTCGTAGCTTATATTGTTCATGAACTAAATGTAATCCTCTAAAATGATTTTACAAGATCTTATTTTAATTATTTTCCTATACAAAAATCTTTAAAAATTGAGTCAAGAATTTCTTCAACATCGACTTTCCCAGTTATAGCTCCTAAATGTCTTGTTGCCAATCTAAGGTCTTCGGCTGCCATTTCTATATCTTTGTTTTGATCTTTTTTAAGAAAATTATCTATTTCGTGTAAACATGCAGTTAATTTGTTTCTATGTCTTTCTCTTGTAACTAATACGTTGTGTGATCTTATAAATTTTTTACTTAACTTTTCTTTTATTTTATTTGTTAATTGAGTTAAATTTTGATTTTTTTTAACTGATATTAATACTACTTCTGTTTCACCGAAATTATGTTTGTGTATGCTATTAATGTCAGATTTATTCAAAACAACAATACAGTCTTTATTAATTAGATTCATAATTTTAGGGTCAACATTTTTTGAAGAATTGTCTATCACAATCAAATTAAGGTCTGATTCTTTAGACTTATTTATTGCAAGTGTAATCCCTTTTTTTTCAGTTTTATTTTTTGAATCTCTTATTCCTGCTGTGTCAGCTAATATAACTGGATAACCGTCAATGTTTAAATGCACCTCTATAACATCCCTGGTAGTTCCTTTTTCATCAGAAACAATTGCAACTTCTCTCTTGGATAACAAATTAATTAATGATGACTTTCCAGCGTTTACTTCGCCCACTATAGAAACTACAAATCCGTGTCTAATTTTTTCACCAACTTTGTGGTCTTCGAGAATTAATTTAATATTAAAACGTACTTCTTTAATAGATTTCAAAACCTCCTTTAGAACGCTTTCTGGTAAATCGTCTTCTGCAAAATCAATTTTGGCTTCTATATAAGCTAGTGATTTAATCAACTTTTCTCTTAAATCGTTATAGTAATTTGAGGCGTGTCCCTGCACCATCTTAACTGCCTGTTGTCTTTGAAGTTCGGTCTCAGAATGAATTAGATCACCAATACTCTCTGCTTCTACAAGATCTATCTTATTATTTTGAAAAGCTATTTTAGTAAACTCACCTGGCTCAGCTAACCTACAATTATCCTGTTCAGATAAAACTCTTAAAAAATAAGAAATTACTGCATTGCTTCCATGTATATGGAATTCTGCCAAGTCGTCTCCAGTGAAACTATTTGGAGAAGGGAACAACAATAGCAATCCTTCATCTATCAGATCGTTATTAGAAGGATTATAGAACTTACAAAAAATTGTCGATTTAGTTTTTAAATTTTTTTTTTTTGATATTAGTTCGGAAATATTTAATGTATCTTTTCCTGACAACCTAATTATAGCTATACCAGAGGGTCCTCTACCTGATGAGAGCGCATAAATATTCATGATCATCCCTAATTAATGCAAAACAGAATTGTAAAAACTTAAAATTAGCTAGTTTTGTTCATGGAGTCAAAGAAATCTGCGTTGTTCTTTGTGTTTTTAAGTTTCGAAATTAAAAATTCTATCCCGTCCATAGTGCCCATGGGGCTTATAATTCTTCTAAGTACGTTCATTTTGGACAGGTCATCTTTCGCAAAAAGAAGTTCTTCTCTTCTTGTTCCTGATCTAGTGATGTCAAGCGCTGGGTAAATACGTTTATCTGCAACTTTTCTGTCTAAAATTAATTCACAATTACCAGTACCTTTAAATTCCTCAAAAATAACTTCATCCATTCTAGACCCCGTATCTACAAGAGCAGTAGAAATAATTGTTAAAGAGCCACCTTCCTCTATATTTCTAGCGGCACCGAAAAATCTTTTTGGTCTTTGTAGGGCATTAGCATCAACACCACCGGTTAATACTTTACCAGAACTTGGTATGACTGCATTATAAGCTCTTCCTAATCTTGTTATTGAATCTAGTAAAATTACTACATCTTTTTTATGTTCTACTAGTCTTTTAGCTTTTTCTATAACCATCTCTGCAACAGCAACGTGTCTTGAAGCAGGCTCGTCAAATGTAGAACTTACTACTTCACCTTTGACAGATCTTTGCATGTCAGTAACTTCTTCTGGCCTTTCATCAATTAACAACACCATAAGATAACACTCAGGATGATTTGTTGTAATTGATTGAGCAATATTTTGTAGAATTATAGTTTTCCCGGCACGAGGAGGAGAAACGATCAAAGCTCTTTGTCCTTTACCGATCGGGCTAACAAGATCTATCAGTCTTGCTGTATTGTCTGGTTTCTTTTCAATTTTGGATGATTCAACTTCTAAAGTTATTTTTTCATCTGGGTAAAGTGGGGTTAGGTTGTCAAAAGCAATTTTATTTCTTGCTTTATCCGGTTCTTCAAAATTAATTTTATTTACTTGCAACAAAGCAAAATATCTCTCAGCGTCCTTGGGGGATCTTATTTCCCCTTCTACTGTATCACCTGTTCTTAAGCCAAAACGTCTAATCTGACTAGGGCTTACATAAATATCATCTGGGCCAGGTAAATAATTAGATTCCATAGCTCTTAAAAAACCAAAACCATCTGGTAATAATTCTAAAACACCCTGACCAGTAATTTGTTCTTTTTTTTCTGCTAAAACTTTTAAAATTGCAAATAGAATTTCTTGCTTTCGCAGAGTACTAGGGTTTTCAATGCCAAGTTTTTCAGCTTGCGCTATGAGTTCGGCAGGGTTTCTTTTTTTTAGTTCTTGGAGATTCATATGAATGTTTGATTGAAGAGGTAAGTATAGTAAATATAGGGTTTTTTTGAAAGAATTCAAGTCTTATAATGGCTTAAAAACAACGACAAAGATAATGGTGATTAAGAGAACAGTGGGCACCTCATTAATAATTCTATAAAACTTAGAGGAATATTTATTATAGCCCTGACTAAGGCCTTTGAGACAGTGTAAAAGAAAAAAATGATAAAATGTTAATAGTAAAACCATACTAATTTTTAATTGTAGCCAAAGATAACCAAAACTTTCAAGACCAATTGAATGTATCAGCAAAACACCAAACAACCAGGACACAAGCATGGCCGGGTTCATTATATAAAAAAAAAGCCTTTTTTCCATTAACTTAAATGTTTCTTTCTTATCTTCATTATTATCTGTTTCAACGTGGTAAATAAATAACCTAGGAAGATAAAGGAGACCTGCCATCCAGGAGATTACAGAAATTAAATGTAAAGATTTAAATAAAAGATAGAGATTCATTTTTTATAAGTTTTGTAGTCTTGGACATTTTTTAAACTTCTCAAGACATCTAATGGAAGATGTAAACCTATCACCACTGGCTGCTTGTAATATACTTGATTTCAGTGAATTGATAAAATCTTGATTGGCGGTTACCGCTGGAACACGAATGTATTCTTTAGATCCATTTTCTTCTGCTAATTTTCTATATTCGATATCTAACTCAACCAAAGTTTCAGAGTGTTCGGAAACAAAAGCTACGGGCACAACAACTATTATCTTTTGTTTTTTCGCTTCATCTGTAATTACCTTTTCTGTTGAGGGTCCGATCCATTTTAAAGGTCCGACACGACTTTGGTAGCTTAATATATAATTCAGTTTTGGAATAGATAACTTTTTAACCAATTCTTTAACAGATTGTTCAACTTGCCATTGATAGGGGTCACCTTGTTTAATTTTATTTTCTGGTAAACCATGAGCTGAAAAAATTAATGTTATTTCATTTAATTTTTTTAAGTCAATTTTTTTTCTAATTAAACTAGCATAAGATAAAATAAAATCTTTTTCTGTTGGGTAACAACAAATAATCTTTGTTTCAATTTTTAGTTTTTCTTTTTGGCAAACATCTAACCATTCGTTAATTGAGGAGCCAGATGTGGCATTTGAGTATTGAGGATAAAGCGGAAGTAATATTATTTGATCTGGATTAAATTCTTTTACTTTTGTTATTGTTTCTGACGCACGTGGGTTCCAACATCTCATAACGATAAAACATTTATATGTATCTTCTTCATTTTGTAGATTTTTCTCTATTGTATCTGCTTGTAATTGCGTTTCTTCTAAAATTGGTGATTTACCGCCCATTTCTGCATAGATTGCTTTTGCAACTGGTGTGCGTCGTTTTGAAATAAATTTAGCTAAGGGGTATCTTAGAAATGTGGGCAAGCTTATGATTGCTGGGTCGTTAAATAAATTAAACAAAAAAGGTTCTACGGCACTAAGATTATCGGGACCGCCAAGATTGAAAAGAATAATAGCTTTTTTCATTTAAAATCACGAACTTGTTGTATGACATTTTTTAAAATATCTGGGTTTGTTTCAGGTAATAAGCCGTGCCCAAAATTAAAAATATATGGGGTTCCTTTGAAGATAGTTAAATATTTTTTAACTTCACTTAAAATTTCTTCTTCCGTCTTAAACAGTATCTTAGGATCTATGCCGCCTTGAAAACATACGTTTGTCAGATTCTCTCTAGCCCATGTCGGGTCGATTTCATAATCGAGACTTAAACAATCTGGTTTAACTATTTCAGCAAAATTTAAATACTTGTCCTTTATACCTTTTGGAAAACAAATAACTGGAACTTTCTTTTCTTTACAAAAATCAACAATTCTTTTGTTGGGCAAATAACAATAATCGTGGAAATTTTGATTTGGTATTAATCCTGCCCACGAATCAAAAATTTGAACTGTATCAGCCCCTGCGTTAATTTGATTTTCTATATGCAAACACAGGTAATCAACAAGCATATCTATAATAATTTTAAGATCTGATTCTTTTTTTTTAATATTATTAGAATCTAATTCATTTTTATTTTTTTTTAAACCTAGCATGTACACGGCTAATGTCCAAGGAGCGCCAACAAACGCTATCAAAGATTTTGTTTGATCTAAATGTTTTCTTGTTTTATTTATAGCTGTATAAACTTCATTTAGTTTTAATGAAAATTTTTTTTTATCATTGTTTAAAAAATCATCTAAATTAAAATTTGACAATGTCGGTCCTTTATTTTTTTCAAATTTAACATCTTG
>MDTF01003724.1_pt1 | contig 10164 bp, 3 predicted proteins | sample 811191 | NCBI WGS metagenome assembly MDTF01 (sample SAMN05326649, study PRJNA326480) | marine metagenome | isolation source: seawater | place: Southern Ocean | collected 2011 | reverse complement strand
TCCTGAAGAACCACTTGAACCACTTGAACCTGATGATCCTGAAGAACCATCTGCTCCTGAAAATGATATTGAAACTAATACTGTAGATTCATCTGCAAGGGGTGCCGCTGCTGATGATCCTATTACACTAACAGCAGCTGTTGTAAACGTACCACTATCAGTAACATTTCCTACTATAAGTTGTATAAATTCTGTACTATCAAATTTTGTAAATACTGATAAAACATCACCTTCTTCAAAAGTTGCTCTTGAAAATCCATCTGAATCTGTTTCACTTATTTTAATTTGAGTAGCTGATGCTTGTGAAGCATTATTAAATACTATTCCTCCATTAGATGGGTTTGTATAACCAGTATTAAATGTAAATGGAAAAGTTAATCCAGCATAATTACCTGTTGATCCACTTGTTCCTGATGAACCACTTGATCCATTTGAACCTGAAGAACCTGAAGATCCTGATGAACCACTTGTACCTGAAGAACCTGAAGATCCTGATGAACCACTTGTACCATCTGTACCTGCGGTACCTGTTGTTCCTGAAGTTCCTGAACTTCCACTTGTTCCACTTGATCCACTTGATCCACTTGAACCTGAGGTTCCATCTGAACCTGAAGATCCTGCTGAACCTGATGAGCCACTTGTTCCTGATGAACCTGAAGTACCACTTGAACCATTTGAACCTGAAGATCCACTAGAACCTGAACTACCACTTGTTCCATCTGAACCTGATGAACCACTACTTCCTGAAGTACCATCTGAACCTGATGATCCTGATGAACCACTTGAACCTGATGATCCTGATGTTCCTGATGTACCCCCACTTGCAAAACTTACAAATACATCATCAGTATTTGAAAATGGGTTATTTGCACTACTAGCTATAACTGAACCTTCTGATGAAGACAATGTAGCTGTATTAGTAACTGCTGTTACTGTAAATGTTATAAATTCAGAAGTATCAACTTTACCTCTTACTGTAATTGTATCTCCTATACTTGTTGCAGGAAAAGTATTTGAATCCCCTGTTGTTCTATTAATTCTTATTAATGTAGAATCTGATTGAGTTGCATTATTAAAATTAATAATTCCTGAAGCTGGTGAAGCTACAGTTTCAGTTGAAAATTCATAGGCATAAGTATTAGGTGCAATTACTGTTTGACCTGAACTACCTGATGAACCACTTGAACCTGAAGATCCACTTGAACCTGATGAACCTGCTGAACCACTTGAACCACTTGTTCCATCTGATCCTGATGTTCCTGATGAACCTGAAGTTCCTGATGAACCTGATGTTCCTGAAGAACCACTAGTACCACTTGAACCACTAGATCCTGAAGTTCCATCTGAACCACTAGATCCTGAAGATCCGCTTGTTCCATCTGAACCACTTGTACCTGTATCTCCACTTGTTCCTGAAGAACCTGAAGTACCTGAACTACCACTTGACCCACTTGTTCCATCTGATCCTGATGAACCTGATGAACCACTTGTTCCTGATGAACCTGAAGTACCTGAATCACCTGTTACTACAAATGCACAAGTTACGTCTTCTAAATCAGTAAACGGTGAATCTGCTGAAAATGCTTCATTTGTTACATTTAATGTCCACCATGCACCATTATCTGTTAAATCTGATATTGCAAATAATAAAAATTGACTAGCGTCTATTCTATTTGCTATTCTAATATGACCTTTTACAGCTGAGGTCGAACTGTCTATTGTTTCTAAAAATGATTGGATGTCTGTTCCATCATCATCTGTTTGGCTAATGTATGCAGCCGTTGCTCCTTTTTGTCCTGCGGCACCACCTGAAGCTGAGTTTAATTTTACTTTACCTGATCCTGGATCTGCGGTTGTTATTGAAGAATTAAATGTATAATCAAAAGTAGCACCACCAAATGAACCATCTGCTCCTGAAGAACCTGATGAACCACTTGAACCTGATGTACCACTAGTTCCATTTGTACCACTAGTTCCTGATGAACCACTTGTACCTGAAGTTCCTGATGAACCACTTGTACCTGATGAACCTGATGAACCTGAAGTACCATCTGAACCTGAAGTTCCTGAACTACCTGAAGTACCATCTGAACCACTTGTTCCATCTGAACCACTAGTTCCAGATGTACCTGAAGTACCTGATGAACCTGAGGTTCCTGAACTTCCACTTGATCCTGAAGTACCATCTGAACCTGATGAACCAGAACTACCACTTGAACCTGAAGAACCATCTGTACCTGCAGTACCTGTTGTTCCTGAAGTACCACTTGAACCTGAAGTTCCATCTGAACCTGAAGTTCCTGAAGAACCGGATGTTCCACTTGATCCTGATGAACCTGAAGTACCACTTGAACCCGAAGATCCACTTGAACCTGAAGTTCCATCTGAACCTGAAGTTCCTGAAGAAGATGCTGCTTCTCTTGTACCTACAACACCACTAGTATCAATTACTAATATTGTATCTTCAGAAGGTTTATTTGCTAATCCCGCTGGGGATAATGTAAGAGGATTTGATCCGGTGATTATTAAAGATCCTGTGATATCAGAATCTGCTAAGGATTGAAATCCTTTTCTAGTTACAAATTTATTATATGCCATAGTCTTTTCCTCTTTTCAATGTCCAAAAGGTCGATTATAAATATATAAAAGGGGTGTGCTGTTACAATAGTCTTAAATGACCTTTAACTCTCCAATTGTTTGAAGGAACGGATACTTGAATACTACAGTTATTACCACTATCTAAAGTACTAAATACTACGTTATCAGTATTTCCAATTGATACTGTAGAAACATCTGTAAAAGTAGTTTCACCTGATACACCTGCAACTCTATTAGTTATTAAAGTAATAGTACCTGCTCTTAAATTACTTCCACCTGGATAAGCACCTGTGTTATCTGTTACAGCATAATCTAAAAATGCAGCCATATATTTTGTTCTATCAAAAGATGCTACAGTTTCACCTCCTGTATCTACATCTGTATTCTCAACATAACTTATACTACCTGAGAAATTTCCAGTTGTAGCTCCTGCTGTAAAATCAATTGATCCATTTATAGATAAAGCATTTGTAGGATCTGTACCTTTAATATTTAATCCTGTTTCATCAAATGTATATCTATCATCTGCTGTTGTATCAACTCCTATTATTACTCTTTTTAAAGCATGACTACCATCAATATATACTTCTTGACTATTACCACCACCTAAAGCTGCCCATGTTACCATATTACCATTTGGTAACTGCATATTTCCATTTACAGTAAAATCTTCTTCTAAAGTTGTTCCTGCTGTTTGTATTCCTACTTGTTCTGAATTGTTGATTAGGATTGCTAAATCATTATGTGTAGTAGATTGTCCTATACCAAATGTATCACTAGTGCCAAAATAAGATAATGTACCTCCTACTCCATTCGGATCTAACATTCTTAATTTTACATTAGATGTATTACTTTCTATTTTAACTTGTATATTTTCACTACCACTTACGTGTAAATTAGCTGTTGGATCTTTTGTTCCAATTCCAACACTACCATTACCTTCTGAAAATGATCCAGCCTTAAATATTGTGTTTGAACCAGACATTAAGGTAAATGCCTTATTTATAAATGTTAATTCAGCTGAACTTGATACTACTGATGTTCCTGTTGAAAATAATATATCTCCAGCTACATTTCTTGTTATAGTAGCTACACCACTTGTTCCTGAAGAACCTGATGTGCCTGAAGATCCACTTGTTCCTGATGAACCTGATGTACCATCTGAACCTGATGATCCTGAACTACCTGATGAACCTGATGTACCTGATTGACCTGAAGATCCACTTGTACCTGAAGTACCTCCTGAACCAGAACTACCACTTGAACCTGATGTACCATCTGATCCCGAAGATCCTGATGAACCTGAAGATCCTGATGTACCATCTGAACCTGAAGAACCACTTGAACCTGAAGAACCACTAGTTCCACTCGAACCTGATGTTCCTGCATCACCTGTTACTACAAAAGCACAAGTAACGTCTTCTAAATTTGTAAATGGTGAATCTGCTGAAAATGCTTGATTGCTTATATCTATTGTCCACCAACCTGTATTGTCAGTTAAATCTGATATTGAGAATAATAAGAATTGTGTTGCATCTAATCTATTAGCTATTCTAATATGACCTTTTACAGCTGATGTAGATGAATCAATAGTTTCTAAGAAACTTTGTATACTTGTTCCATCATCGTCTGTAATATCAATATAAGCTGCTTCAGAATATCTTTGTCCTGTTGATCCTGATAAATCACCTGCTAGAATTGTAATAATTAAATCACTACCTACAGTACCCATATTACCATCAATGGTCATTTTACTTTGGTCTACTGTTATTGTATCTCCTGAAGCATATCCTGAACCTACTACTGATATTATTGCATTTTGTACTGATGTACCTGGATTACCTGCTTCAAAATTATTAACTATTATTGTTGCCCCTGTACCTGAACCATTTGTTGTTGTAGGTAAAGCTGCTGTTTGACCATTAGCTGTTGTTGTAATTGCTACAGCTGAAAGTGTTAATGCTTGAGAGGCATTAAAAGGTGAAGTAGTTGATGAATTATTTAATCTTACTTTTCCAGTTCCTGGATCTGCTGCTGTTGTAGTTGTATCAAAGGTATAATCAAAAGTAGCACCACCAAACGAACCATCTGCTCCTGAAGAACCTGATGAACCTGATGAACCACTAGATCCACTTGTTCCTGAAGAACCAGAACTTCCTGAAGTACCATCTGAACCACTTGTTCCACTTGAACCCGATGAACCTGAAGTTCCATCTGTTCCTGAAGTACCATCAACTCCTGATGAACCTGATGTACCGTCTGTTCCTGAAGATCCACTTGAACCTGAGGTTCCATCTGAACCACTTGATCCTGAACTACCACTTGTACCATCTGAACCTGAAGTTCCATTTGTACCTGAAGTTCCTGATGAACCACTTGTTCCTGATGTACCTGATGTACCACTAGTACCATCTGATCCTGAAGATCCTGATGATCCACTAGTTCCTGATGAACCACTTGTACCACTTGTTCCTGATGAACCTGAAGTACCTGATGTACCATCAGTTCCTGTTGTTCCTGATGAACCTGAACTTCCAGATGTTCCATCTGAACCTGAAGTTCCTGAAGAACCACTTGTTCCATCTGAACCACTTGTTCCTGATGTACCTGAAGTACCTGATGAACCAGAAGTTCCTGAACTTCCACTTGATCCTGAAGTTCCATCTGAACCTGAACTACCACTTGAACCTGATGAACCTGAAGTACCATCGGATCCTGAAGTACCACTTGATCCACTTGTACCATCTGACCCACTTGTACCTGAAGAACCACTAGATCCTGAACTTCCACTTGTTCCATCTGAACCACTTGATCCTGAAGATCCACTTGAACCACTTGTTCCATCTGAACCTGAAGTTCCTGATGAACCACTTGTTCCATCTGAACCACTTGTTCCACTTGAACCTGATGTACCTGAAGTTCCAGATGTACCACTTGTACCACTAGTTCCTGATGAACCAGATGTACCACTTGTTCCTGAAGTTCCTGATGTACCTGCTGAACCTGAAGATCCACTTGTACCATCATCTCCTCTATCACCTGTAGTAACAAAGGCTATTACAACATCTTCTCCATTTGTAAATGGTGTTGCAGTTGAAAATGATTGATCATTTATATCTATTGTCCACCATCCTGTATTATCTGTTAGATCAGATATACTAAATAATATAAATTGTGTTGCATCTAATCTAGCTGAAACTCTTACGTGTCCCTTAACTGCTGATGTAGATGCATCTACTGATTCTAAAAATCCTTGTATTGTTACACCATTATCATCTAAAATGTCAATATACATTTCAGTTGAGGTGTTTTGTATTGTTTGATTTAATCTAACTAATCCTGTTCCAGGATCACCCTCTGATATTGATGTATCAAAAGTATAATCAAATGCTGCACCTCCAAATGAACCATCTGCTCCTGAAGAACCTGATGTACCATCTGAACCACTAGTTCCACTTGATCCTGAAGTACCACTTGTACCTGATGTACCTGAAGTTCCACTTGTACCAGAAGTACCTGATGAACCAGAAGTACCTGATGTACCATCGGTTCCTGTTGTACCTGAAGATCCTGATGAACCTGATGTACCGTCTGTTCCTGTTGTTCCTGAACTTCCTGAAGTTCCATCTGAACCACTAGTTCCTGATGAACCACTTGTTCCTGAAGAACCACTAGATCCTGAACTTCCACTTGTTCCATCTGAACCACTTGATCCTGATGAACCACTTGTTCCATCTGATCCTGAACTTCCCGATGAACCTGATGTACCATCTGTTCCTGTTGTTCCTGAACTTCCAGAGGTTCCATCTGAACCTGAAGTTCCTGAAGAACCTGATGTTCCACTTGATCCACTAGATCCACTTGTACCATCTGAACCACTTGAACCTGAAGATCCACTTGAACCTGAAGTTCCATCTGAACCTGTTGTACCTGAACTACCTGAAGTACCACTTGATCCACTTGTTCCTGAAGAACCTGATGTACCACTTGATCCACTTGTTCCATCTGCTCCTGAACTACCACTTGTACCATCTATTCCTGATGTTCCTGATGAACCTGATGAACCTGAAGTACCACTTGATCCTGAAGTACCTGATGTTCCATCTGTACCTGTTGTACCTGAAGATCCTGAAGTACCATCTGTTCCAGTTGAACCTGATGAACCTGAGGTTCCATCTGCCCCTGAACTTCCAGAAGTACCATCTGTACCACTTGTTCCTGAAGAACCTGAAGTACCATATGATAATTGAAGTTGTACTTTTTCTAAATTTGTAAAAGTATTATTTGCACCTATAGAAATAACTGAAAATATTGTTAATTCTCCACTATCACCTGCATCATTGGTTATACCAGTTACTTGTGCAGAAAATGAAGCTGAATTTGATGCTTGAGGTACTATTGTTATATTAGAAATATTAGCATTAGATAATCTTGTTGATTGATCTAAGTTATCTGCATCTAATTGTGCTACAGCTACTGCTGATACTGATCCATAAGATGAATTATTAAATCTAATTTCTTTTTCTGGTGTAGCATTTGTACCAGTATTAGTACTAAAACCATAAGTTATACCTTGGTTTACTTCACCACTTGATCCGGATGAACCTGATGTACCACTTGAACCTGATGAACCTGAAGTACCATCTGTTCCTGTTGTTCCTGATGAACCACTTGAACCTGAAGTTCCATCTGTACCACTTGTACCTGAAGTACCTGATAATCCTGAAGATCCACTTGTACCTGAAGTACCACTTATACCTGAAGATCCTGACGTTCCTGTTGTTCCTGAAGAACCACTTGAACCTGATGTACCTGAAGAACCATCTCCACCTGCTGAACCTGCTAAATTAATAGTCCAAGAAGAATATGTTCCTGCACCTATTGTTTCTGTTGGGGCTCCAAATCCCATATTACCATTATTACTATCATATGATGTAATTTGGGATACTTGATAATTACTAACATTATGAACAATTAAAATACTTTGTCCTACTGTATATGCCAAATCAGTTCCTACTACTATAGTACCTGAATTACCTAATGTAAATGATGTTGTTGAAGTTGTAGCGTATGTATCTGATTGACCTGAAGATCCACTTGTACCTGAAGTACCTCCTGAACCTTGTTCACCTGATGATCCTGATGTACCATCAGTACCTGAAGTTCCACTTGAACCTGAAGTTCCTGTTGTACCTGATGAACCACTTGAACCTGAAGTACCGGCAGTACCACTTGTTCCTGAAGAACCATCTCCACCTGCTGCTCCATCTAAATTAACAGACCATGAAGTATAAGTACCTTCTCCTGTTGTTGCAGTAGGAGCTGCAAAGGTTAAACTTCCTGTATTTGTATCATACCCTGTAACTAAACTTATTTGGAAATTACTTACGTTATGAACAATTTTAATTCTTTGACCTACTGTGTATGCTAAACCAGTTCCTACTACTAATGACCCTGCATCTCCTAATACATGAGATGTTGTTGAAGTTGTTGCATATTTATCTCCATCTGCTCCTGAACTACCACTTGTACCTGAAGTACCACTTACACCTGAAGATCCGCTTGTACCATCTGTTCCTGAAGTTCCTGATGAACCTGATGTTCCATCTATTCCTGAAGTTCCACTTGAACCTGATGTACCATCTTGACCCGCTGGAGGAAATGAACCTGTAAAAAATAATTGACCTGTTGAGGTATCTGTTAATACTACTTTAAAAGCACTATTAGCTGTTTCTGTTAATCCTGGTAAATCTACTGATCCCTTAAAAGCTGTTGAGCCAGTTACTACAAGGGAACCAGATATTTCAATATCATATGCTTCTTCTCCTGTTAAAGCAGCTACGGATTGAGATACATGCCATGATTCAATAGTATACCCTTGATCTATTTGATCACTACCTGAAGTAAATATTTGTTTTAAATTTCTAGCCATTTTTTATTGTTATGCGAATGCTATTTCTTTATATTCAGTCCCATTATGAAAATATAACTTACAAGCTGTGGTACTACCACTAGCCATTAATTGTCCCACCACTCCTGATGGTGTTGTTTCGTTTCGTGTTAATGTAACGTTACCTACGTTTAATCCCGCGGATCCTGTTACATAAGTATACCCGGTTGATGGTTGATTTACTAATACATTAGTAAAATTTCCTAATGGTAAATTAACTAATTTAAAACCAGTAGAACCTATACCAGTAATATTTAAACCACCTGTTACTGCCAAAGAACCTGAAATAGATATTTGATATGCTTCAGCTGCTGTAAAAGCATCAATAGATTGAGTTACATTAGCCGCGAAAACGGTTTCATTAACTGCAATCCCTGTTTTTGATAATGTTTTTGGCATAATTGTTCTTTATTATAAATATTGCTACCTATCTATATTTACTAAAATTGTTGTATCTGTTGTTCTAGAAGAAGGTAAAGGTTGAGCTAATTTACCTACTGCTAATAATTCGTATTGTTCGTTATACATTCCTACTGTTGTTATATATGGCTCAAAAAATGATGATGTAGCATAATCATATAAAGTATTACCAGTACTGCCAGAAATTACACTATTATTTAATGAATAATTAAATTCTTCTTCTGTTATAGTACATTTATATTGTGTTTCTAATATTTCAAATGAACTTGAAAATGAACAAGTAACATTAGAGCTTGAATACATTGTTTCTAAACTTTGGGATTCAAATTCTTGTTTTGTTAATATTGCTATACCATGTTGATATATAATATTACCTACGTTAACACTTGCTGATAACAGATTACCATTACCATCATCTGTAATTTCGGCATCTACTGAATTACCACCAATATTATTAAATTTTAATATAAAAGATTCTGGTTCTATAAAATCACCATATAATTTAGATGGGATTGACCATGTTAAAATATGTTCATCTGATGATGTTGGGAAAAATCGGGATTGTGTTAAAGTAGTATTTAAATAATTTTCATATCTACCTCTTGAACTATTTGGTCCTACTAAAACATCTCCTGATGGATTAGAACCTAATATTACACTAGCTGTAGTTATACTATCACCAAAACTTGAAGATATATAATTTGAATAATATAATTCTTTTGCTGAATTGTAAACTGACGATTGTGATAATGGAGAAATATAACCTGTTCCTCCTGACCCTGTTATGTTTATATTAGTTCCAATAAACCTATCAATTCCAACATTAGAGGCTGTTAGCTCAGAATCTCCTTGAAAGGAAAAATTTTTATTTACCTCCAGTGGAGATATTAATATATCTTGTGCATTGAATTGTTTGAAAGCCGCCATTCATTTTTAAAAATCTAATTTAACTCTTACTAGAGCTTCTTTTGTAAAATCTTTTAATATAGGTCTTGATAATTTTGCTACTGCTAATAAATCATTACCATCATTGTATAAACCAATAGTTGTTGGAAATACTTGTGGGTTGTTAATAAAATAATTAAAAATTACTTCACCTGTTGAACCTGATATAAATGAAGGGTTTTCTGAGTAATTAAATTCTGAATTTCTTGCTCTAATAAATACGAAATCTGAAGTAATTGTTTCTTCAGAGT
>MDTF01014610.1_pt1 | contig 10165 bp, 10 predicted proteins | sample 811191 | NCBI WGS metagenome assembly MDTF01 (sample SAMN05326649, study PRJNA326480) | marine metagenome | isolation source: seawater | place: Southern Ocean | collected 2011 | reverse complement strand
CGCTACTCAAAATAACTACAAAACACTAATTGGATATGGATACACTTTTATTGGTCCAGTGAATGGAGAAATGGCTTGTGGTGAGTTTGGTGAAGGAAAAATGTCGAGTCCTAGACAAATTTTCTCTGAAGTTAAAAATTTCTTTTACAATAAAGATTATATTAAAAATAAAAAACTTAAGGCTTTAGTAACAGCTGGTCCGACAAGAGAGTACATAGATCCTGTAAGATATATTTCTAATGAGTCTAGTGGTAAACAAGGTTATGAGATAGCATTAGCCTTATCCCAATTAGGAGTTAGTACAACTTTAATTACAGGTCCTTCTGAAATTAAATTTTCTAAAGATTTAAAAATAAAACGAGTAACTAGCGGGAAGCAAATGTTAGATGAGGTCAAGTCTTGTTTACCAGTTGATATCGCGGTGTGTGCAGCAGCCGTTGCAGATTTTAAACCAATACATATAATTAATAGAAAATTGAAAAAAAATGCAGATAATTTAAATCTTATAAATTTAGAAAAAAATTCAGATATATTAGAATATATTAGTAAAAATAATAAGAGCAGACCGAGAATTGTAGTAGGATTTTCAGCAGAGACTGAGAATATTATTAAAAACTCTTTTGATAAATTAAAAAAAAAATACTGTGACTTAATGGTTGCTAATGATGTTTCAAAAAAAGATACCGGTTTTAACGTTGATTATAACACGGTTTCTATATTAGATAAGAGTGGAAAAATTAAATCAATTCCTAAAAACAAAAAAAGTTATATAGCAACTATTGTAGCAAAAAAAATTATTGATGAATTTTTAATTAATGACAAAAATATTAATTAAACGTCTTTCTAATAGAGTTTTACTTCCTAAATATGAAACTGCTGGTTCTTCTGGAATGGATATTGCCGCTTTTATCGAAAAAAATATTGAGATAGATCCGGGTGAAAAAGCTTTAATACCTACGGGATTTTCAGTTTCTATTCCTAAAGGATTTGAAATTCAAATTAGACCCCGATCAGGTCTTGCTGCTAAAAAAGGTATAAGTGTTCTTAACACTCCTGGTACAATTGATGTAGATTATAGGGGGGAAATAAAAGTTATATTAATAAATTTGAGTAAAAATAAATTTTTGGTAGAAAACAACCTAAGAATAGCTCAAATGGTAGTTTGCCCCGTTGTTCAAGCTGAATTAGAAGAAGTTGAAGAGTTGGATAATACAATTAGAGGCTCTGGAGGATTTGGGTCTACAGGATCTAAATAATTTACAAATGAGATTTTCTAATAAAGACCTTGAAAGATTCTCTAAACAAATAATACTTAAAAAAATTGGTGTTGCTGGCCAAAAAAAAATTTATAACTCCAAAGTTTTGATAATAGGTGCTGGCGGTCTTGGGTGTCCTCTAGCATTATACCTATCAAGTTCAGGTGTCGGAACCATAGGAATAGTAGATCACGATAAAATAGAACTATCAAATTTAAATAGACAAATAATTTACAAATCAAAAGATATTGGCAAATTTAAAGTTGATGTAGTAAAAAAAACAATTAAAGATATTAATAAAAATATTAAAGTTATTATTTATAAAAAAAAGATTCTCACAAATAATATTGAGAACATTGTTAAAAAGTTTGATATTATTTGTGATGGGACAGATAGTTTTAAAACAAGATACTTGATTAACGATAATTGCTTGAAACAAAAAAAAATTTTAATATCGGCCGCAATTAGTAAATTTGATGGTCAAATTTTTAATTTTAATTTTAAGAAAAAAACACCATGCTTTAGATGTTTTATGCCAGAGATACCATATGAGAATAATGACTGTCAAACAGATGGAATAATTTCCACACTAGCTGGCATTGCTGGTACTTTACAAGCTAATGAAGTAATAAAAACTATTTTAAAAATTAAAAGTGATCTAAGTGGAAAAGTTTTAGTTTTTAATGCCTTATCAACAGATTTTAGAAAAATTAAATTATTACAAAACATTAATTGCATAAAAGAATGTACAAAAAAATAATTATTATATTTTTTTTCATAACTTCAAGTTTGTTCTCCTCTGAAGAATATTTTTCAACTTTAAGGAATGATAAAACTCATTTAAGACAAGGTCCTTCTTTTGATTATCCAATAAAGTTATTATATAAAAAAAAATTTCTTCCTGTTTTAGTGCAAGATAAATCAAGTAATTTTAGAAAAATTAGAGATCATGAGAACAATTCTGGCTGGATACATGTCTCACAATTATCCAAAAAAAAAGCTGCCATTTCAATTGAAGAACGTTTACTCGTATTCAAAAACCCAACAATTTATTCTAAACCTTTAGTTATTCTTGAAAAAGGTAAATTGTGTTTAATTAAAAAATGTAAAAAAAATTGGTGTAAAATTAAAGTTGGAGAATATATTGGGTGGGTAAAAAAAGAAAGCTTATGGGGTAAACTTTAACTAAAATAGTTTTCTAAAACGCAAGCAACTAAATGAATTCTTGCTTGTTCACCGCCGTTAAAAAAATTGTGATACTTAGTATTATTTGTAATCGTAACAGAACCATCTGCAGGTAAATGTTTAGCAACATTTTCAATAACCATTGAGCAACCCAAATTTGTTATGATAGGTATGTGCAATCTAGGCTCAGGATCTTTATGCCAACTCAATGTTGATCTTGGTTCTTTTAATAAAATTCTCACTCTACCAAGTTTAAATTTAGAGCTTAGTATTTTATAAACCTCTTCAAAATAAGTGTTTTTAAACTCAGGTACTACTTGGGTATATTTCGATTCATCAATTTTAATATCTCTTGAAACCTCCTTGCCAGTTTCATTAGGGATTGTCCAATACTGACCTCTCATATTATGCCCTTTAATAGACTCTTTATCGCCTGGTATTTGGTTTAAAGAAATAGCACCAAAATGAGATACACCAGGGGTATCAAAATTCTTTTTTTTTAATATTTCATCTAAATTTTTTCTCAATTTGACTATGTCAAATTTTAGATCTGGAACTTTATGAAAATCTTCAAAACTTACTTGATACATAAATTTATATTTTATTTTAAATCAAAACGATCGTTATTCATTACTTTAGTCCATGCAGTAACAAAATCTTCAAGAAACTTTTCATTTGAGTCTTCACAAGCGTATACTTCAGCTAAAGCTCTTAATTGAGAATTAGAACCAAAGATAAGATCGGCACGTGTTCCTAACCACTTAATTTTTTTAGTTTTTCTATCTCTACCTTCAAATAATTCATCCTCATTGGAAGTTTCTTTCCAAGTAATGTTCATATCAATTAAATTAACAAAAAAATCGTTAGTTAACGCCCCTGGTTTTTTAGTGAATACTCCATTTTTAGAACCATCATAATTCGTATTTAAAACTCGCATACCTCCAACGAGAACTGTCATTTCATGGGCTGTTAGGTTCATTAAATTAGCCCTATCGATAAGCATTTCTTCTACAGAGATTGAGTACTTACCTTTTGAGTAGTTTCTAAACCCATCTGCTTGTGGTTCTAATAATGCGAATGAGTGTATATCAGTTTGATCTTGAGAAGCATCTCCTCTTCCTGGAGTAAACGGAATTTTTAATTTTTTTCCTGCGACTTTAGCCGCTTTTTCAACGCCAACATTTCCACCTAAAACAATTAAATCAGCGACTGATACAGATTTACTTTTGGTATTAAAACCACTTTGAATTTTTTCTAAAACTTTAATAACTTTTGATAGTTCATTTGGGTTATTTACTTTCCAGTCTTTTTGTGGTGCTAATCGAATTCGCGCGCCATTTGCTCCACCTCTTTTATCTGACCCACGAAAAGTCGACGCTGAAGCCCACGCCGTGGATACTAACTGAGATGAAGAAAGACCTGATTTAGATATTTTTGTTTTTAAAACTTCAATGTCTTTGTTTTTAAGTTTATATTTAGCTTTTGAAACTGGATCTTGCCATATGAGAATTTCTTTTGGAACATCTGCACCAAGATAATTGGCTTTTGGTCCCATATCACGATGAGTAAGTTTAAACCAAGCTCTTGCAAACGCATCCTCAAATTCAGCTGGGTTTTTATGAAAGTTTTCAGAAATTGGCTTGTACTGAGGGTCCATTTTTAAGGATAAATCCGTTGTTTGCATCATCGGAAGATTTTTTACTGATTTTGAGTGAGCATCTGGGGTCATATTAATAGCGCGTCCATTTTGCTTAGGTTGCCATTGATGAGCTCCAGCAGGACTTTTAGTTAATTCCCACTCATAACCAAATAGATTTTCAAAGTAGCCCATGTCCCATTTTGTTGGGTTAGTTGTCCAAGCCCCTTCAATTCCACTGCTTATTGTGTCAACACCTAAACCACTTTTATAGTCGCTATTCCAACCCGTAGATTGGTCTTGAATTCTTGAACTTTCTGGCTCTGGACCTTTATGAGATTCTGGTGCAGCACCGTGTGATTTACCAAAAGTATGCCCTCCAGCTACAAGAGCTACAGTTTCATAATCGTTCATCGCCATTCTACCAAAAGTTTCCCTAATATCATGCGCTGCTAAAAAAGGATCTGGATTTGCATCAGGACCTTGTGGATTCACATAAATCAAACCCATGTGCGAAGCACCAAGAGGTTGCTCTAAATCTCTCTTACCACTGTATCTATTAACTCCTAACCACTCTTTTTCCGAACCCCAATAAATATCTTCTTCTGGTTCCCAAATATCTTCTCTACCTGCTCCAAAACCAAAAGTTTTGAATCCCATTGTTTCTAAAGCAACGTTTCCAACTAATATAAAAAGATCAGCCCATGAAATTTTTTTTCCATATTTTTTCTTAATAGGCCAAAGTAATAATCTTGCTTTATCTAAATTTACGTTGTCTGGCCAACTATTCAATGGTGCAAATCTTTGGTTTCCTGTTCCTGCGCCACCACGTCCATCACCTGTTCTGTACGTTCCTGCAGCATGCCAGGATAATCTTATAAATAGAGGCCCATAATTTCCGTAATCCGCTGGCCACCAATCTTGTGAATCTGTCATTAATTTAGCTAAATCTTTTTTTAATGCTTTAAGATTTAATTTTTTGAATTCTTTTGCATAATCAAATTTATTCCCCATTGGATTCACTAATGATGAATGTTGACTAAGTATCTTAAGGTTTAAACTATTTGGCCACCAATCTCTGTTTGATGTACCTCTGCCTGAGGAAAATTTAGGTGGTGTACCTGCGCCAGTAACTGGACATTTGCTTTGTTCGCTCATAAATAATTTTATATCATTTTAAAAATAGCTGTCAAGTAGATTAGAATAATTATAAACTACTAAGAATCGTTCTCAATGTTAATAACAACATCAATATCTTTAACTAATTTTCCTTTAGGGGCTTTAGGAACATATTTAAGTTGAATTTCTTTTGGATTGATATCTGTAAGTTCATTATTTTTCATATCAAAAAAATGATAGTGAGGTCCTGTGTGGGTATCAAAATAACTTTTGTTATTTTTAGTTAGTATTTCTTTTAGATGGCCAGCTTTTTTGAAAGCATGTACAGTATTATAAAAAGTTGCGAGAGATATTTTTTCTTCATTAGTTTTTGAATTAATTAATTTATCTAGATCTTCAACAGTAAAATGAAAAGTTTTTTCCCTTAAAAATAAAAATTTTGCTATTTGAACTCTTTGTTTTGTGGGTCTTAGGCCGGAAGATCTTAGTTTGTCTTCAATTTTTAAATTTTTATTCATAATTGTTGATTTTACTTACTTTTACATTAAAATCGTTCTAGACTATTTATATTTAATAAATGTACTAAATCAAGTAAAAGTTTAATCTGATAACATGCAAAAAAATAGCTACAGCTACAATGAATTAATTGATTGCGGAAAAGGTATCCTTTTTGGCGAAGGTAATGCAAAACTACCGTTACCACCGATGTTGATGTTTGATAGAATTACAGAAATAAATCAAGATGCAGGTAAATTTAAAAAAGGTTTAATAAAAGCAGAATTAGATATCAAAAATGATTTATGGTTTTTTGGATGTCATTTCCAAGACGACCCGGTTATGCCTGGTTGCTTAGGGTTGGATGCAATGTGGCAACTAGTAGGTTTTTTTTTAGGTTGGTCAGGTGAGCCTGGGAAAGGAAGAGCTTTGGGGGTTAACGCAGTAAAATTTACAGGTGAGGTACTAAAGAAAGTTAAGATAGCAACATATGAGATTGAAATAAAAAGAATTTTAAAAAAAGAAGGTACAGCTGTTGGGCTTGCAAATGGCTCATTAAGCGCTGATGGTAAAATCATTTATACAGCTGAAAATTTAAAAGTGGGATTGTTTAAATCATGAAAAGGGTTGTTGTTACAGGTTTAGGAATAGTTTCATGTCTTGGTAATACTCAAGAAGAAGTTTATCAATCTTTGTTAAATTCTAAATCAGGAATTTCTTTCTGCGAAGATTATAAAGAACATAATTTAAGAAGTCATGTACATGGAAAACCAAATATTAAAGTTGAAGATTTTATAGATAGAAAAATAATGAGATTTATGGGATCTGGTTCTGCTTACAACTATATTGCAATGAAAGAAGCAGTAAAAGACTCTGGTTTAGAAGAAAAAGATGTAAGTAACAATACTACTGGAATAGTCATGGGGTCAGGTGGACCGTCAATAGAAAATGTGATTTTAGCAGCGGACAAAGCTAGAGCAAAAACTCCAAAACTAATGGGACCTTTTATTGTACCTAGAACAATGGCAAGTACAGCTTCTGCAACACTAGCTGTACCATTTAAAATAAAAGGAGTTAATTACACTATGAGTTCTGCATGTGCAACAAGTGGTCATTGTATTGGAAATTCTGTTGAATTAATTCAGGCTGGAAAACAAAAAATTATGTTTGCGGGTGGGAGTGAAGAATTACATTGGGCTATGACTGCAATGTTTGATGCTATGACAGCACTTTCTTCTAAATATAATGACACTCCTGAAAAAGCTTCTAGAGCGTATGACAAGACTAGAGATGGTTTTGTTATTGCAGGAGGTGGAGGAGTATTAGTTTTAGAAGAGTTTGATCATGCTAAAGCACGTGGTGCCAAAATTTATGCTGAAGTAACTGGTTATGGTGCAACATCCGACGGATATGACATGGTTGCCCCATCAGGTGAAGGAGCTGTAAGATGTATGAATATGGCCTTGAACACATCTAAAAATAAAATTGACTATATAAATACTCACGGAACGTCTACACCCGTAGGAGATATAACAGAATTGAGAGCTGTAGGTAAAACTTTTAAAGACGAAATACCAAAAATTAGTTCAACAAAATCTTTATCCGGACATCCCTTAGGAGCCGCTTCAGTACACGAAGCTATTTACAGCTTAATTATGATGAAAAATAACTTTATTACTGGCTCTGCTAACATTTCTGAAATGGATGATGAAGCTAAAAAATTTCCTATTATTACTAAGACTGAAACAGACATTAATCTAAACGCTGTGATGTCTAACAGTTTTGGTTTTGGTGGAACAAATGCAACTTTAATATTTGAGAAGGTTTAGTTAATGAGTTTAATGAGAGGTAAAAAAGGTTTAATTATGGGCGTTGCAAACGAGAGATCTATTGCTTGGGGTATTTCTCAAAAACTTGCAGAAGCTGGCGCAGAGCTAGCATTTACTTATCTTGGTGATGCTTTAAAGAAAAGAGTTATTCCTTTAGCACAAAAATTAAACTCAAATGCCGTTTTTAGCTGTAATGTTGAAAACAAAGATGAGGTAATAAAACTTTTTGAGGATATAAAATCACAATGGGGTCAGATTGATTTTGTCGTACATGCAGTTGCTTTTTCGGATAAATCAGAATTATCAGGTGAATATTTAAACACATCTAGAGAAAATTTTTTAAAAAGCATGCTTATTTCATGTTTTTCATTTACGGAAGTTACAAAAGAAGCTTCTAAAATAATGAAAGAGAATGGAAGTATGTTAACTTTAACTTATGAATCTACCAAAGCGATACCAAACTATAATGTAATGGGTGTTTGTAAATCTGCCCTTGAAGCAAGTGTTAAATATCTTGCAAGAGATCTTGGAGGAAAAGGAATAAGAGTTAACGCCATAAGCGCTGGACCAATTAAAACTTTGGCAGCTTCTGCAATTGGAGATGCTAAATTTTTGTATAAGTGGAATGCAGATCATTCTTTTTTAAAGAGAAATGTGGATATTCATGACGTTGGTAATTCAGCTTTATACTTACTAAGCGGTCTTGCAGCCGGTGTTACTGGAGAAATTCACTATGTAGATGCTGGCTATAACAAAGTTGGAATGCCCGATCCTAAAAACATTACTTAAATAACTTGAGATCATTATTAATATATTTATATAATTTAAAAAGTGGTTTCTTTAAAAGAATAATTCCTTCCATCTTAAGGAAAAACTTTTTTTTTTTAAAAACTCAAACTATAAATATTGGCTTTTGCAAAATAAAATTGAATCTTAGAAATTCAATTGACCGAGAAATATACTTAAAGGGATATTATGAAAAAGAGCAGATAGAGTACTTGGATAAAATTTCAAGAAATGCAAAAATAGAGTATTTTCTAGATATTGGTTCTTACATTGGATATTACTCCTTATTCTTTAAATATATAAAAAATGTACATGCCTTCGAGCCTAATAAAGAAAATTTTAAACAACTTCAAGAAAATATAAGAATTAACAATACAAATATTAATATACATAATATTGCATGCTCACAATTTTCAACTGATAAAGTTATTTGGTTCACAAATAGAAATAAGATGGGAGGATCAACTATCTATAACGAAAATGATCCCGAACTATTAAAGTATAAAAAAAAAGACTTAAAATTTGAAACTATCAAAGCTAAGAGATTAGACGAAGTACTGGATATCAAAAATAAGAACTTATTAATTAAAATTGATGTAGAAAGGCACGAAATTGATGTGTTAAAAGGTGCTTGTGAAAAAATTCTAAAAAATAATAATGTTGTAATGCAAATTGAGATACAGGAAGATTTAAAAAATGAAATATTTGACTTTTTGAAAAAAAATAATTTTATATTTATAAATTCAATAAGGCATGATTATTATTTTAAAAATTATTGAAAAATTAGGACAGAAAAAAACCCCCAAACTTTCATTCTAGGGGTTTGAGACTTCAATTTAATTTATTAGGCTTTAACTTTCGTATCAGTTGTAGTTTGTTTCATAGAAAGTTTAACTTTACCTCTGTCAAAACCAACAACTTTAACAGAAACTTCATCACCTTCTTTTACAACATCGCCAACTTTTTCAACTCTTTTTGCAGCAAGTTCTGAAATATGAACTAAACCATCTTGCTTTCCTAAAAAGTTAACGAAAGCGCCAAATTCCATAACTTTTACAACTTTACCTTTATAAATTTTTCCCATTTCAGGTTTTGCTACAAGACTTTTTATAAATTCTATAGCTTTATTTCTTGATTCCTCGTCTGGAGCTGCAACTGTAACTTCACCAGTATCTTTAACGTCCACTTTGGCCCCCGAAGTTTCTACAATTTCTCTTATAGTTGCACCACCTTTACCAATTACTGTAGCAATATCTTTTTTATCAACTTTAATTATTTCCATTTTAGGCGTGTGTTTTGAAAATTCTTTTCTTGATACTTTTAAAGCTTTATCCATTTCAGCTAGGATGTGCTCTCTGCCGCCTTTTGCTTGGTCCAATGCTTTCTCCATTATTTCAAATGTAATACCTTCAATTTTAATATCCATTTGAAGAGATGTTATTCCTGATTTAGTTCCAGCTACTTTGAAGTCCATATCACCTAAATGATCTTCATCTCCTAAAATATCTGAAAGTACTGAAAAATCGTCACCTTCTTTGATTAAACCCATTGCAATTCCAGCTACTGGTTCTTTAATCGGAACTCCCGCATCCATAAGTGCTAATGATGTACCGCATACGGTTGCCATAGAAGATGATCCATTTGATTCTGTTATTTCCGATACAACTCTCAAAGTATATGGAAAATTTTCGGGTTTTGGTAAAGATGAATTAATTGCTCTCCATGCTAGTTTACCATGTCCTACTTCTCTTCTTCCGGTTCCTATTCTGCCACATTCACCTACAGAAAAAGGGGGGAAATTGTAATGAAGCATAAATCTATTTCTTTGCATTCCATTTAAGCTCTCTACTCTTTGTTCG
>MDTF01018341.1_pt1 | contig 10166 bp, 9 predicted proteins | sample 811191 | NCBI WGS metagenome assembly MDTF01 (sample SAMN05326649, study PRJNA326480) | marine metagenome | isolation source: seawater | place: Southern Ocean | collected 2011 | reverse complement strand
CATATTGGTATGGCCGATACCAAAGGTGCCGCTTGGGCTTTGGCTCGCTATGCGGGGCAACCTCTGGGCTTGAGCCGTACTGGGGATGCTATTGATCAGGAGGCCCCAGCGACCCGATCCCTCGCCGTTAAGCGCCGCAATTGGGAGCGGGGCGGTCAGCCGTTGCGACTGCAGTCGAGCCAGGGTGGATCTGGCCGTATAGCAGCACCAGGGTTTACACGACAGGCGCTTGCCCCTTTGCCTGTGGCGGCTTTGCGGTTGGAGAATCATGTGATTATTTCACTCAACCGGTTGGGGTTGCGCCGTGTTGAGGATTTGATGGGTCAACCCCGTGCGGCCATTGCACGACGCTTTGGCAAGGGCACAATATACCGGATGGATCAGGCCTTGGGCGTGGCCCCTGAGCCGATTAGCCCTGCAAAGCAATCGTTGCATTTCGCCTGCCGGTTAAGTTTGCTGAAACCAATTGGTCTGATAGAGGATATGCTGGCTGCCTTGGATAAATTACTACCACGGCTTGCGGCTAGTTTGACAGCCAAGGGCCGTGGCGTCCGGCGATTGCGACTTGAGGCCTATCGGACTGATCAAACTATGCAGTCAGTGGAGGTTGGACTTGCCCGCCCTTCGGCCGATGTGGCCCGGATTCGACCACTTTTGGTAACAAAACTGAATGACATCAAAGCAGAGTTTGGAATTGATGTACTGCGGGTGGTCGCGGTGCAAACTGAACCTATTTATGCCCACCAGCATAAGGGTAAAATTGAAGCAGGCCCTGCGGTGGCCGCTTGCTTATCTCAAAACACCGAGCTTGATGACCTTATCGGCAAGTTGGGTGCACGGATTGGGCTAGAGGCGATCACGCGCCTGCATCCAGGTGACAGTCATATTCCTGAAAAGGCAGCACAGGTGCTTGCGGCAGCCTGGTCTATGCCACAGATAGATTGGCCTATAGTATTGCGCGCGCGGCCTTTAATTTATTTCCAGCCTGAACCTGTAGTTGCGGCTGGGGTGCCGAAGGTGCCATTGCACTTTAAGTGGCGGGGCCAAAGCCACGAGTTACAGAGCACACAGGGCCCTGAACGTATCGCCCCTGAATGGTGGCTAGAAGAGCGCGCATGGCGCAGTGGCACTCGGGATTACTGGCAGGTGGTAACTAAATCTGGAGACCGGCTGTGGCTTTATTTTGCTCATGGTGGTGCAATATCGGGCGGCTGGTTTTGCCATGGTCGGTTTGCTTAGAGCCTCCTAAATCCTGGCGTCCCAAGGTAAGAAAACAGGGGCCCAGCTCTGCGTATCTGAGTGGGGAGCAGAAATGTTACTCCCCGTTTTCTAGGGACGTAGATCGCCGGTTTAACAATGAGTTGTGGTGGCACGAAGTGATAACTGGAAAGGACATCTCAGTGCAGGGTGACGATAGGGTTGATTAAAAATGTATTTGACGCAAATGTGTCTCTATGAATGTCGTAAATATAAAACCAGAATCTCTTGGAAAAATACCAGAGAAAATTTCTTTTCATCGCTTGGAGCTAGCCCCCATTTTAAGCCTTTATGGGCGTATGGTGGCTGCTGGTGAGTGGCGTGATTATGGGATTTCGTGCCTGCGTGAGGTGGCGGTCTTTTCAGTTTTCAAGCGGACAACTGAAAACCCGCTGTATCGAATTGAAAAACGTCCTAAGCTGCGTAGTAAGCAGGGTATGTACGCACTGATCGGCGCGCAGGGCCAGGTGCTGAAGCGTGGCCATGATCTTAAGTCAGTTTTAGGTGTGTTGGAGCGGAGGCAGATCCGCATGGTGGACTGAGGGGGCTAAAGCCGCGCGCGATGGACGACGGGTCCGTCTCCAGAATCAGAAATACGTTCTATTGTGGTATTAATTCCTTCAACTGCTACAGCCATTGCATGGGCATTAGCATGGATCAATTCATCGGCACTGATGGTTAAAGCGACATGACCCGGCCAAAAAACTACCTGCCCCTTGGCCCAAGCTCCGTTAAAAGATGAAAAAAATTCTTGCTGTGGCTTGGTGTCACCTGGGCATTCACTGCCAGAGGCCAGACAAACGGCTTGTACTAGTCCTGAGCAATCAATTCCGGATACGGAGTTGCCTCCCCAAAGATAGGGCGCGCCCAAAAACATCATGGCGACTTGGATGGGATCAGTAAAAAACGTACCAATGGGACGCAGATGTTGGTGAGGGATAAAGCCCTGTGCGGTTTTACAAAATTTCCCACTTTGGGCTGTCACGGCCACTTGGGCGCCAAAGGGCAAGGACATTTGATCCGCAGATTTCAAATCTGGCGCTGCATAGGCATGGCTGGAAGGGTTACTTACCCAATGGGAATGGGGTGTAGCTGGCTCCAAATCTGCGGTTCTAACATAGCCTTGGTAGCCGTCTTTTTTGGCGCAGCCGCGGCTCCAATCCCCATCTTGCTCACTCAGGTGAAACTCGTCGCCCAGCAGTAGTTGCCGATCGCGTGGACCACCGGCGCTGCGGCACAGGTTGGTTAGGCCTGTTTGTATTTGATGCGTAGCCTTCATAAATTCAAAATTGCAGGCAAGGCTTGGAACAGAGCTCTCGTGCCTTGGCCAACTCCACCTTTGGGGCGGGCTGGGGCTGCAGTGGGTTGCCAGCCGTAGCAATCAAAATGCACAAATCGTACGGTGTTGGTTACAAAACGTTTTAGAAATAGCGCGGCGGTTGTCGCACCGGCGAAGCCGCCGGATGGGGCATTATCCAGATCCGCGATGCCTGGCTCGATCATAGCCTCATAAGGTGCATGCAAAGGTAATTGCCAGACGGGATCATCAACCACAGAGGCGGCTGTAGCGATGGTGTGACTGAGGGACGCATCTTCGGTGAAATAGGGCGCAATATCAGGTCCCACAGCCACCCGGGCCGCACCAGTGAGCGTGGCCATGCAAATCATAAGATCAGGAGGTGTTTCATCGGCCAAGGCTAAAGCATCTGCCAAAACCAAACGCCCTTCGGCATCGGTATTGTTGATCTCGACGGTGAGGCCTTTACGGCTAATAAGAATATCTTGTGGACGAAAAGCATCGCCGCTGATTGCGTTTTCCACAGCTGGGATCAACATCCGCAGTTGCAACGGCATTTTGCTAGCCATGATCATCTTGGCCAGCCCCATCACATGGGCGGCGCCACCCATGTCCTTCTTCATCAATCCCATTGAGGCTCCGGGTTTGATATTTAACCCGCCAGTATCGAAACATACGCCCTTGCCCACAAGCGTTAACGTTGGGCCATTGGTACCCCAAGTCATGTCGATCAGCCGCGGTTCACGCAGTGAAGCGCGGCCTACAGCATGGATCATTGGGAAGTTTTGCACTATGAGGTCTTGGCCCTTTATTACAGTAATTTGAGCACCATGGTCATTGGCCAAGTCTCGGGTTGCGGCCTCTAGCTCTTCTGGGCCCAGATCATTGGCAGGGGTGTTGATCAGATCGCGGGTGAGAAACTCACCCTCAATAATTGCTTGTAGGTTCTGTTCATCAAACCCGGCGGGGCATATAAGTTCAGCCTTTGGAGCGGCATTTGCAGCGTAGTGGGTGAAACGGTATTTGCTGAGTGCAAAGCCCAGAGCAAACTCCTGCGCAACATTAGGGTCTTGATCTGTGAGCTCAAATACAGCCTTTGGTAAGCTGATAATATCTGCAACTGCGCCAAAGCGCTTGCGCTTGCGGGCGATGGCATCGCCTAACCCTATGGCCAGTAATATGGGAAGCCCGTTTTCTGTGATGCAGAGTATCTGGCCGAGCCTGCCAACCCAGCTTTGACTGGCCGCGGAGTTTTGTGCCCGTGTACCCCGTGTCTTAATCCAGGCCTCTGCATCGGCACTCGCTACGAGATGTAGAGGTACGGCCTCCGACGAGGGCTTTGCGAAGATATTAGACGTACGTGGCATTGGGGATCCCTTTGATTGATTTTTGAACAAAGGTAACCATTGCGATTGGTGGAATGCAATGCAGCCTTAATATCTTATAGATTAAATCTAAATTTTTAGCCCCACAGGGCGTTGCTTTTGGAATAATAAGTTTTATCAACTATAAATAATGTTAAGTTTTACCTCTCGAATTTTGCATACTTATTTGCTAAGTTGATTCCAATAAATAAGTAAATAAGTAAATAAGTAAGTAAGTAATTAAGTAAGGGAGCCCATGGATTCTGTGAAACCTTTGCCGACCTACTTGGTACAACGCTACCGCGGTTGGAAAGACGGCACGTTTGAGGACAATCACTTGTGGTATCGTCGATTGGCTAGTGACGGCCAAAGGCCGAGTGCTATGGTGATTTCATGTTGTGACAGCCGAGTTCATGTGACTGCCATTTTTGGAGCTGAGCAGGGCGAATTTTTTATTCACCGCAATATTGCCAATTTGGTGCCGGCCTATCTGCCTGATGGAGAGCCGCACGGGACCTCGGCTGCGGTGGAATATGCGGTCACAGCACTTAATGTTTCACATATTATAGTTTTGGGGCATTCCAATTGCGGCGGTGTGAAGGGCTGCCATGATATGTGCATGGGCCTTGCGCCTGAGCTAGAAAAAAGCAGCAGCTTTGTGGGACGTTGGATGGATATTTTACGCCCTGGGTTTGAGCGTGTGAAACATATGCCTGATGAACTGGAGCGGGTGGCACGGTTGGAACGGGAGGCGGTTATGGTTTCAGTTGAGAATCTGATGACCTTCCCTTTTGTGAAGAGTGCCGTCGATAAGAACGAGCTGGCCCTTCATGGGATTTGGACCGATATTGGCGAAGGCACTTTGGAGCAGTTTGATGCAGACTCGCAGGATTTCATCCACGTTTAAACTGTTCAACAAAAAAGGCCCCGCATGGTGGCGGAGCCTTAAATAAATTATGTTGTGGGGCTCAGCCTTTTTTTAGAACTTTATTGCCCAAGACTTCGGCAATTTGCACGGCATTCAAAGCGGCACCTTTCCGCAGATTGTCAGAAACGCACCATAGATTGATGCCGTTTTCCACCGTGACATCCTGACGGATCCGGCTGATAAATGTGGCGTAATCGCCAACACATTCGACTGGGCTGACATAGCCACCATCTTCGCGCTTATCGATGACCATCAGGCCGGGAGATTCGCGCAGTATTGCCCGGGCTTCATCTTCGTCCAGAAATTCTTCAAACTCGATATTGATCGCTTCAGAGTGGCCAACAAAAACAGGAACGCGCACACATGTTGCTGTAACTTTAATGGTGGAATCAAGAATTTTTTTGGTTTCTGCTACCATTTTCCACTCTTCTTTTGTGTCGCCACTGTCGAGGAAGACGTCGATATGTGGGATCACATTGAAGGCGATTTGCTTGGTGAACTTGCGAGGTGGCTTATTGTCTACTGGATTGTAGATGGATTTGGTTTGATCCCAAAGCTCATCGATCCCCTCTTTGCCGGCACCGGATACAGATTGATAAGTGCTGACTACAACACGTTTAATTTTGGCGCGGTCATGCAAAGGCTTCAAGGCTACAACCATCTGCGCAGTTGAGCAGTTTGGATTGGCAATGATGTTTTTCTTGCTGTACCCGTGTATAGCATCAGCGTTCACCTCAGGAACAATCAACGGCACATCAGGGTCATAACGATAGAGGCTGGAATTATCGATCACTACGCAGCCAGCAGCGGCGGATTTAGGTGCATATTCTTTGGTAGCGTCCGAGCCCACGGCAAAAAGTGCCATGTCCCAACCATTGAAATCAAAGGTGGCTAGGTCGGTTGTCTTTAAAGTCCTATCGCCAAAGCTTACTTCAGTACCAATAGATTTTCGGCTAGCGAGAACCGCAATTTCAGAAATTGGGAATTCACGTTCATGCAAAATGTTCAACATTTCTCGGCCCACGTTCCCAGTGGCTCCCACGATAACAACTTTATAAGACATAGTCTCTTCCTTGTTTCAAAGACGGACCCATTTAGCGCGGTGTTTAAGTAATGGGAAGGGGGAGCTAGTCAGTTCGGTCCTGTGAAAACAGATAAATTGTTAAACCCAACAACATTGTCACACAAAACAGTAGGATCACGGCATTATATGAGACAATTGGCGTCGCAGCATCGGTTATCTTGGCTTCATAGATCCGCGCAGAAAGGCTTTGCATGACACCAACACCGCCGATGCCAAAGAGATTGATCAATGTGACTCCTCGGCCCATCAAATGCTCTGGAAAAAAGCTTCTCCCATGTGCCACCAAAATTGGGAAAGATGCCCCAAAAAAGCCGATAGCCGCCATTATGCCTGCCGCGGTCCAAAAGCTGTTACTCCCGAATAGGTAGAGCGTGATGCACAACGAAGCCCCGCTTAAGTTACCAAAGAAAATCACCCACTTTCGTGTGCCAAATATTCGATCAAGTGGGCCATAAAAAAAGTTACCGGCGATCATTGCCAACGCCATTACTGTGGTCACGGTACCCACCTGTGCCACAGTAGAGCCGAACACATCGGTAAAATAGGGGCCAATCCAGAGGCCGCGCAATCCTGCGGCTGGGGCATAATTGACTAATACTAGAGGCAAAATAAACCACATGGCGCGCATACGAAGCAAGTCTAATACGCTGCCCTTTTGTGTGGTTATAACTTTTGGCGGGTCTTTTACAATTAGGTAGCATAAACTTGCCACTACAATGGTAACTATGCCAATCATCACAATTGAAAATCGCCAACCATACAACTCAACAAGCATCGTCAGAGGTAATGCAGCCCCAATGTTGCCTAAGGAACCGATCCCCAAAATGAAGGCGGCCATTGTTGCGAAGGCTGCGGCTGAAAAGCTGCGCGCCACTACATAGTATGAGGCCATAAGCACTGGTGAGCAGCCAATCCCGATTAGGGCCATTGCAAGAGAAATATGCCACGGTGCGGTTGCTGCGGCAAAAACCATAGCGCCGCCACCGGCTCCGAGCGCCAATAGAGCAGCATTGGTGCGCTTTGGGCCCAATGTGTCCAGCGCCCATCCTACGGGGATCTGCATCAGCGCAAAGGCCAGAAACCAATAGCCGGACGCGGTGGATAACTGGGCTGCTGTGGCGCCAATCTCGGCCTGCAATGGGGCCGCCAATACCGCCAAAAACGCACGATAAAATTGAGAAAGGACATAGGCCATAGTCAGGATTATTAAAGTTGCGCGCATAGCTGCCCCCGTTTCGGGTTTGTGGTGTCATGGCTGGGTCGCGTGGTAAAGTGGGAAGTGTTAACTTGTGCGCTTGTCATCGCCGCGCTAGCTTGAACCCGACCAAGTTAAAAGGCAGTGAATCGATGATATTTTTAGGAAAAACAGTTTTGATCACCGGGGCAAGCCAGGGTATCGGAGCAGCCACAGCCCAACATTTTGCCTCCCTTGGGGCCAATGTTGTCTTAACGGCTCGTAGTGTTGCCGCCTTGGAAGAGCTCGCCGTCCAGATTGGCCCACAGGCCAAAGCCATTGCTTGCGATGTTTCAGACTATGACCAAGTAAAAGTCGCGGTTGATTTGGCACTCACACATTTCGGCAGCCTCGATGTTTTAGTGAATAACGCCGGGCTACTGGCCCCGGTACACCGCCTGGCGGATTTTGCACCAGCGGACTGGGATCGGGTGATTGACGTAAACGTAAAGGGTGTCTTTTACATGATGCATGCCGCCCTGCCTATCATGATCGGGCAGGGTGGTGGGACGGTTCTCAATATTTCTTCGGGCGCTGCCTACGGCGTACTTGAGGGTTGGAGTCATTATTGTGCATCCAAAGCTGCCGTATTGCAGCTAACCCGGTCTGGTCACGAGGAATATGGCGCGCAAGGAATTACCTGCCTCGGTCTTAGCCCCGGCACAGTGGCAACTGAAATGCAGGTTTTGATCAAGGCTTCAGGAATTAATCCAGTCAGCCAGCTCGAGGTCACGGATCATATTCCTGCCTCCGACGTGGCTCAGGCGGCTGCGTATCTCTGTGGGCCGGCTGGTGCAAAATACGTGGGTGAAGATTTTCATCTCAAATCACCAGAATCGCGGGCAGCCATCGGTTTAGCCATGCTGTAAAAGTTTCATGCGATGCCGCTGATAGCTCAGCGTCTAGTCTCAACTCAGCCCACCTTATCAGCGCGTTGTGCCCAAGGCCACGCGAGGCCATTGACAGGAAGGCAACATTTACTGCGTTTTATGGATTTGTACGCCCATAAAAATCCAGGTGCTCCTCGGTGGTGAATTAGCGGCCGGGAGCATCGAAATAGGTCAAAACCGCATTTATGCGTGGTGTGTCTCGCTCAACTGGTGTCACCCGATACGCTGTATTTAAGTAATGAAACACGTTAAGAGTGCCCGCTGCTTGTGGGTAAATTGTCGTTTCCAGTTGCCCGTTCAAAAGTGCCGCAACCCCATCGTAATTTGGATTATCGTCTGTCCGCAGATCGCGCAGATACTCAAACTCACGGCCGTTACTAGGCGCTTGCAATAGCAATGTTGTAGTGAATTCTGATCGGTCGAAATGCCAGTTCCGGGCTTCGCCATCATAATAGGTCATGACATTGGCGCCTGCGATGCGGTCATCCATTGGGTATAATCCTAATTTTTGCATAACATCGGCAAGAAAGCTAGCAAAGGCTGGCCAATCGTATAATTGCGTGATCGCGCTGCCTTCAATTTGATCAGCACAAATAGTGTGATTGGCGGTTTGGCGCAGCTGAAGGGCTGGGTGGTCTGGCGCAAGGTCTGGGATAGTTTTTTTGAAATAGATATTGTGTACGCGGGGGTGGACGAAAGCTTTTGTCGCAATCACTGGTTTGGCCAGCTCCAAAGTATCGTGCAGCGCGGATGGGCGCAGAAATCCGGGAAGATTAAATAAGCTGTTTTTTGCCAGATCCGCCTGGCATAGCGCGACAAGGGCGCTGTAACGGGAGCTGTCTGGTTGATCGATCGGGTAGTTGGTGGTGTCCATTATATCCATGAACTCATACCATCCAAATTGCAGCGCAGTGTTAAAAAGAAGAGCGCCAGGGAAGCCCGACGTTTTACAATTTTTATATTTAGTGAGCTTAGAGGCTGACAGTAAGAGCCTCAACGATGGCATCACCCATTTGCGATGTTGTCACAGCGGTGTCACCTTCGGCTTGCAAAAGATCCGCAGTACGAATGCCGTCGGCGAGAACTTTTTCAACTGCCGTCTCTATTCTCGTGGCCTCATCACCCATATCAAACGAGTAGCGCAGTGCCATCGCTAGGGACAAGATACAGGCCGATGGGTTGGCTTTGCCTTGGCCAGAAATGTCCGGCGCTGAACCATGGACCGGTTCGTAGAGCGCTTTTGGGCGGCCATTCTCCATTGGGGAGCCTAGGCTTGCAGAGGGCAACATGCCTAGCGAGCCGGTCAACATCGCGGCGCAGTCTGATAGGATATCGCCAAAAAGATTGTCGGTGAGAATTACATCAAATTGCTTCGGAGCTCGAACCAACTGCATTGCGCCGTTATCGGCATACATATGCGACAATTCAACATCGGCATAATCTGCTTGCTGGACTTCGGTGACTACGTCACGCCACAACACGCCAGCCTCCATCACATTCGCTTTTTCCATTGAACACACGCGGTTGCTCCGACGGCGTGCAAGCTCAAATGCTGCACGCGCTGCACGCTCAATTTCAGACTCAGTATAACGGTGTGTGTTGATGCCAACACGTTCATTTCCTTCCTTGAAAATTCCGCGTGGTTCACCAAAATAGCTACCGGAGGTGAGCTCACGCACAATCATAATGTCCAAGCCAGCTACAATATCTCTTTTGAGCGAAGAGAAGTCAGCTAAGGCATCAAAGCATTGCGCTGGGCGCAGGTTGGCGAAGAGATCCATTTCCTTGCGCAGGCGAAGTAACCCGCGCTCCGGTTTCACGCTGAAATCAAGATTGTCGTATTTTGGACCTCCAACTGCGCCAAGTAAAACAGCATCTACTGCCTGTGCCTTAGCCATCGTATCGTCATGCAACGGAACCCCGTGCACATCATACGCTGCGCCACCTACCAGATCTTCAGACACCTTAAAGGTAATGGCGCGATGGGAGCTAAGCCAATCAATTACTTTGCGCACTTCAGCCATAACTTCGGGCCCAATGCCGTCGCCGGGTAGAATAAGGAGGGAGTGGGTGCTCATGAAAAGCCCTTTCAATTATCTCAGCTTAATAACT
>MDTF01013048.1_pt1 | contig 10166 bp, 7 predicted proteins | sample 811191 | NCBI WGS metagenome assembly MDTF01 (sample SAMN05326649, study PRJNA326480) | marine metagenome | isolation source: seawater | place: Southern Ocean | collected 2011 | reverse complement strand
TTTTCTCCTTTTCTCATAAGCGCCGAGCCGCCTGTTGGTAATTCGATAATTTGATTATCAATTGAATACCATTTTATTAAATAATGTTCTTCTTGGCATGCAGAAGAAAGGTACCCTCCCGTGTTTCCACTAAAGCTTGGAAGGAGAATAAATAAACCGTAATTCATCTTAGAATTAAATATACGCGCATAGTACATACAGAACATAATTTTAATTAAATTATTATAATATATTCAGAATTAATCCATCTATAATGTTAACTTATAGAAACAACTTTTCCTTTTAGGTTCTTATACTCTTTGACCTTGAACTAACAGCTTACGAGCTTGTATACGGTAATTTATTTGTGAACCAACAAGTCCGGTCCCAACTGGGCTCAACCTACACATGATAATATTTTCCCTTAACCCTAAAAGCCAATCTTTTCTACCTTCAATTGTCGATTCAGTTAAAAGTTGTATCGTACGTTGGAAGCTAGTAGCAGTTAAAAAACTTTCAGTATTTGTACCAGCTTTTGATAAACCTAAAATAAGTGGCCTAAACAATGGAGGATTACGCTTTAGTGTTAAAAAAGATAAAATTATTAATTCAGCGTCCTTCAACAATATTACTTGTCCGGGCATTAACATACTATCTCCACTATGGCAAATCATGAGTTTAGAGGTCATACTTTTAACAATAATTTCATAGTGTTTAATCGAAGTATCGATTTTTTGCTCAATATAAACTGTTATTATATCATGTAATATATAGAAATGTAGGCTTCTTAAACTTTTTTTACACGCTTGAAGCGGCGTTGTATGTAATAAGTTCTGAAAAAAGGTATTACTTAATCTTCGGTGATAATCCATAACACCTGATGTTAAAGGTTGTGAAGCCTTAATTTGGTTACCGATTCCAACAATTAAATCAGTATAATTTTGAGACATAAGCTCAAAAAAAATAATAAAATTAGTGAGAGACTCCGTTAAACTATATCTAATAATATATCTTATTAACCTACCTGCATAATTCGCTTCTTGAATTATTCCAGTCATAGGTGAAAATATGCATGGATTTTCTTCGTTTCTTGCTTCCAGAACTCTTGTTGCCTCTAAAACTCCGTAGGTCACATCTTTAATTATAAGTTTTCTTGGATCGATATTATCTCGTAATTCATAAATTATTTTGGAGTTTCTATCTACTACCTTATAGCTACCGTTAATTTGGTTTTTCCTTAGTCCAGTCAATGACCGGTGATTTGGATTTGCTGGTAAGATAAGTATTTGAGTCGGACAAATTTTGAGAATCTTCCCATCATAAGGGGAACGTTGTCGATTTGTTAAAAATTCCCCTTTTTTGATAAACTGATTTATTTGTATTATGGGTTCTTCTAAGTTTGAATCAAAGTTATAATATTTAATTGTCGTTATAAATTGTACGGCGAGCTTTAGGTTGCACGCATGAGACTCGATTGAAATAACTTTAACTATTGTTGATATGTAAATACTAAGGGAAGCTATTATAACCCCTTTTGTACTATATTGGTTATCCTTAATTTTTCGTTCCAGAACCATCGTAAGAAACGAATCTTTATTCATGGAAAACATTGGAAGTCGGACAGTCATGTATAAGTAGAAGCCTAGCCAATAATATTTGCTTCCCACTATCTTAGGTAAAACGCGATTAAACTTTGCTTCTAATAGTAAGTCACGGTGTGTACGTTTAATGAATATTTTTAAGGAAGTCTTATATAAACTGGTACTTATACTTTGTTTAATTTCTTTACCATTTGGGTAGACCAAAGTGGTAACTGGTTGGGTTAATATCTTAGGATTACGCACGTTTGAAAGAATTTGTCGTGGTGCTAAAACTTGCTGGTTAGTTAATGGAAGATAACGAATAACAGGTCGTAATACTATGAAAGTCTTATCTTTTTTAATAATTTCCATATAGATCCAAGTCTGACATAATATACCTAAGGGCTTTAATTCAGTAGGATGTAAAAACCTACTTTTTCGTCCTAATAAATGCCATGTGTTAATGTTACATTTGTATCGTAAACTTGGCTTAATAATTAATTCTCGCTTTTTCATATTCATGAAAATTATACCAGATAAACGCGGGTAAATATTTTGTAGGATAGGGTCACCAGCGTATATAAAATCACCGTTACGGACAGATAACGTTTGTAGAAACCTTTTATCTAACTTATAAATTTCTGCAGGTAACCAATAATTTATTCGTGAGAATAATTTATTTAGTCTTCGAGGAATTTTTTGATAAAACCTACCCCCTGTTTTAGTATAGTCATATTTTTCTTTTATGCATGCAATTTCTTGACCAGATATAAGAAACTGGGTATGCTGGACCGTTAAACAAAATAAAGTTATTCGCTTAATAGTAATTAATTTTAACACCATAGATGTGTTCTGAAAATTTACAACTTCCCCGTTATAGAGGATTAATATAGTATCAATAATATTCACCACTTCAACACTCTTTAGACGTTTAAAGTCCATAATACTAGGTACAGACGTTTTAAACTCTAATAATCCGATGATACTATTTTGTCTTAGTACTTGATTTTTAATTATTATAAAAGGGAAATTCTTTGGGAACATATACACCTAACAGTAAGTACCCCAATAGATTGAAGAAATAAGCCCATTAAATACTTTGGGATTCGAAATATTTGCGCTTAATCCACTATTGAAAACTCGGAGGTAACCATTAATGTCCAATAGGTACGACGGACTTAACATAGGTTTTGTATTACTTACTAATCCATTCCTAGTAGACACCTGAGAATTATTATTTATTAATAATATTGAACCAAACGGTAAGTAGCCAGAATAACGAACTTTTCTAGTACTAAAAATTGTGATCGGTATATCGTCTATTAAAGTATCGTATTGTTTAATGTTTGAACACAATTTAATTAACCCTGGTATGGGTGGATATATCATATTATTAGCTTTTAAAATCATTGTGTTATTATTTTTGTTGCTTTTTCTTCGTTCTAGAAGAGTATAAATTGCTGTAAAATTTTCAGTTGTTGGATGTAAGTAATTAGATTTAATTGTTGGCGTTTTTTGAATAAAATTAGTGAAACCAGGGTTCACGAGACTTCCCTTTAAGAAACTCGTAAACATAGAAATTGATGTAATTTTAATATTTAATACTTTCATACGTTGTAAAATATCATCATTCGCATTATCCATAAGCCAGGGTTTTACTACATGAGAGATTTTTGTAGAAACTGAGCCTAATGCGTCTTGTTCATATCTTTGTGTTTTAACTTTTTTAACGACACCACCAGTATGAAAAGTCCGTAAAGTTAGTTGTGTACCAGGTTCTCCAATAGATTGTGCGGCTATAATACCAATTGCGTCGCCTATATCAACTAAGCTCGATTGACCCAAATTCCAACCATAACATTTGCTACAGATACCTTTTACTGCATTACAGGCCCAAACAGATCGAACATTTAGTTTTGATAGTTCATCATAAGAGAATTTTTCCAAAATATTATCTGTTAGTTCTGTCCCAAAAGAAATTATATCTTGTGTAATTTCAGCAGGCGTTGTTAAAACTCTACCACGTGCATGCTGATAATATAACTCATCATAAGACGTCATCAATGTATAACTAAATAAGGAACTTAATGTTAAACCTTCCGTCGTTCCACAATCATATTCATACATAACCAAGTCTTGTGCGGCAAAAATTAAGCGACGAGTTAGATAACCAGCATCGGCTGTACGAACAGCTGTATCAACAACTCCTTTACGCGCCCCAAACGCAGATATCAATAAATCACTGATAGTTAGCCCGCGGGATAAACAGGAACGTATAAAAGTGCGTATAATTTTTCTATTGGCCGACATCATCAGTCCTCTATAGAGCATAATTTGCCTAAGTTGAAGTAATGTTCCACGTGCGCCTGTTGAGGAAAATAAAAAAAGTTCATTATAATTATCTTCGATACCAGTATATTCGTCAAATTTAGTACCGTAGTAATTTTTATAAAGAAACCAAAAAAGCGCTGTACTATAACTTTTTCTTCGGGTTTGAGAACTTCCTAAGGTCCGTAATAAACGCATAAACATTTGCGTATTTAATGAGGTTACAAATTCATCTAAGCTCAAAGAAGCTCCTGAATAAGCTGCAACGGCAAATCCCAGACCTGTTATACGTTCGCTTTGTACCAAACTGTATCCTTGATCTTGAATCGCATTTCGTATAAGAACATTTATAGTTGTACGCTCGATCTCACAATTAAAAAATGGCATTCAAATTTGTTATTTTTAATCCATATTTTATGGTACATTACATATTTTTAATTACTTGATATTAATAATTCTTCTTTCAACAGTTTACATTTATTAAATAGAAGTAATTCGCGCAAGAAAGAAAGCCCAAGTAGTTCCAATACCTCCAAGAAGATAGTGAGCTAAACCCACGCCACGTCCTTGTGTAATACTTAAAGCGCGAGGTCTAATATATGGTCTTAATTTTAATTTACCATGAGCCCATACAATAGATTCGATTAGTTCCTGCCAATAGCCACGTCCACTGAAAAGGAACATCAAACTGAATGCCCAAGTAAAGTGAGCTCCTAAGAAAATTAAACCGTAAGCTGATTCTGATGAGCCATAAGATTGGATAACTTGTGAAGCCTGTGCCCATAAAAAATCACGTAGCCAACCATTTACTGTTAAAGCGCTATTTGCAAAATTACCTGCTGTAAAATGAGATATTCTTCCTGTTCCTGAAACAGTACCCCAAACGTCAGATTGCATTTTCCAACTAAAATGAAATATAACAATAGAAATACTGTTATACATCCAAAATAATCCAAGGAAAACATGATCCCAAGCTGAAATTTGACAAGTTCCTCCACGACCAGGCCCGTCGCATGGAAAACGAAAACCTAAATCAGCTTTATCAGGAATTAAACGTGAACTACGTGCAAATAAAACTCCTTTTAGAAAAACAAGTACTGTAACATGTATTGTAAATGCATGAATATGGTGAACTAGAAAATCTGCTGTTCCCAAAGAGATAGGCATAATTGCAATCTTTCCATTAATGGCAATTATGTCGCCACCAAACACATAACTAGGCGTTACCAATACATTTGGAGCTGTATTACCTGGTGCTAGTGAATGCCAAGATTGTATCGCTTGAGCAAAAATAGGTTGCAATTGAATTCTACTATCAGCAAATGTATCTTCTAAACGTCCTAAAGCACGCATCGTATCATTATGAATATATAATCCAAAGCTATGAGTACCAAGAAATATACAAACCCAATTCAAATGTGATATTATTGCATCACGGTGTAATATCATTCGATCTAAAATGTTATTAAAAGAGTGGCGTGGGCTATAATCTCTAACCATAAAAAGACTTCCATGAGCACCTGCTCCAGAAATACAAAACCCGCCAATCCACATATGATGAGTAAATATAGAGAGATTTGTAGCATAATCAATGCTTATATAAACATACGAAGGCATGCTATACATATGGTGAGAAACAATTATAGAAATAGACCCCATCATCGCTAAATTTATCGCTAGTTGTGCATGCCAAGATGTAGTTAAAATTGAATAAAGAGCAATATGCCCAATACCCGTAAAAGGTCCTTGATGTCCAGTAAGTATTGCATCTATGCCATGACCTATAACCCAATTAGTTCTATATAGATGACCTGAAATTAAGAATATAACCGCTATGCTTAAATGGTGATGGGCTAAGTCATTGACCCACATACATCCTGTCATCGAATCAAGTCCTCCTTTAAATGTAAGAATGGATCTATAAACTAAAATATCAACTGTGAAAAAAGGATGCAACCCAAACTTAAAACAAGGTAGAATTCCTGTTAAGATTTCTATATTTAAAATGAACTCATGTGGTATTGGAAGTCCGGCAGGAGCTAATCCAATCTCTAAAAGAGCTTGTATCGGAATACTCACATGAATTTCATGTCCAGACCAGCCAAGAGAACCTAACCCGAGTAGACCCCCAATATGATGATTCAATATAGCTTCAATATTTTGAAACCAAGCTAACTTAGGTGCTAGTTTATGGTAGTGAACCCACCCCGCTAAAACAAGTAAAAAAGATATAAATAAACCTCCTATTGCTGACCAATAAAGTTCTGTTTCAGTTGTAATACCACAACTTGCCCAAAGCTCAAACCATCCAGAGGTAATACGAACACCTGAAAAACCGCCCCCTAAATCGCCGTTTAGTATCTCTTGACCAATAATTGGCCAAACTACATGTGAACTGGGCTGTATAGTAATTGGGTTTACTAACCAAGATGCGTAGTTCGAAAAACGAGCTCCATGAAACCACATTCCACTTATCCATAATATAATAATCGCTAGTTGTCCGAAATGGGCGCTAAAAATTTTTCTAGAGATATCCTCAAGAGAAGTAATTTGTGCGTCAAAATCATGAACATCCGCATGCAAATTCCAAATCCAAGTAGTAGATTTTGGTCCTTTTGCTAACGCTTTCGCAAAATAACCTGGTTTACCCCATTTCTTGAAGGAGGTAAAAACGGGATTAATATCAACTTTAACTTTAACTTTAACTTTAACTTTAATTTTCATCACACAAAACGTTTGTCTACATACTAGTTTAACTAGACGTTGATAACATATAGTATTAGAACAGTGTAAAATATTGTTAATCACTTTCTTAGTAGAATTAATTGATTTAATGTAGTTTTTTAGAAAATAAAAAAATTTTAAATTAAACAAGAACTTTATTTTAACGGAATGTTTATATATTATACGCCTCTTACAACTTCTCGTTGCCTTTTTAATGGGAAAATATTTTTTCATTAAATACGGGGGGTTATTAAATAATATTGGTTTTGTGATTACATTTCGGTAAATTTTTTTTAGATATTATTTATTCAGAAATTGTTATTTAATAAAAAATTATAAACGACAGTGAAAATAAAACGCTAAAAACTATCGTAAAAAGGTCAAGATATTTACTTCATCTCAAAATAATACTTAAGAAGCATAAGCATTTGATTTGATTAATTAATATCGATACGTGGACTCTTCCGTTGTTATACCGGACCTACTATTTTTTAAAATTTCGGGATGACAGGATTCGAACCTGCGACTTTCTGCTCCCAAGGCAGAAGCGCTACCAAACTGCGCTACATCCCGAATTCAATACAACAACTTGTATATATTTCATGCTAAAAGTATTGATCAAGATTAAAAAACTCCCTCACTTAAAATTAGCTCGAACCTTTAAATAATTCTTAAAATTTTTAGTTGATCTTTTATAATGATTTAAAATTTATTAACAACACATAAAATCACTTTTTATAATCTTTTAGTACCGTACTTTGACCTACTCGTTTTACGATCTTTTACACCGGTTGCGTCTAATGCACCTCGAATTATACGGTGTTTACATCCCGGTAGATCACGTACTCTTCCACCCTGAATCATTACAAGACAATGATCGTGAATTGTATGACCTATTCCTGGTATATATGCTGCCAATTCAACTCCATTACATGTACGTACTCGCGCTACCTTTCTTAAGGCGGAGTTTGGTTTTTTTGGAGTAACGCAATAAGAGCGTAAGCAAATAGTTTTTCTCTGAGGTGAACCTGCAAGTGCTATTGAACCTCCACGTCTTTTTTTAGTTTTACGACCAGAGAAAATTAACTGGGTTAATGTTGGCATCGTTAATTCATTAAGTTAGAAGTAAACCTATTAAACCCCCTTTGTTCAAAGTTACTATTTATTAAGCTAGTGTAAAACGTTTATATTTTCGAATGAATCGGGCTACTCTTCCTTCAGTGTCACGCGATTCCTTAATATTTAAATAAAATGGATGAAGTTTAGACCAAATCTCAACTATTAGAACTACACGAGTAGAGCCTATTTTTAAAATAGTAGAGCCATCGCAATAGACTTTTGAATAATTATACCAGATAGGGTGGATATTTATTTTTGGCATGCTTTAATAATCTGATTAGAACAAACCTTAATTAACTCCCTGCTATTTTTCTATGCAAAGTATTTAGGATCTTTATTAAAGGCCCCTTCGACCGCTTATTACCATCCCTATAGAAAAAGAAAAAGAACTAAGAAGATTAGACCAAACTAGCAATAATAAAGACACACTCCGTTATCTAACCTAAAAAGTAATAACAGAAGTCATACGACCAGATGAATTAGGAAAAGTAATATCATAAGTAATTAATATTGCGAATATATTTTTTTAAACGAGGCGCGTTATCACGTAAAAAATATAGTTTTGAGCGACAGGTTTTCACATAGTGCTTGAATTCTATTTGTTTTATCCATGGTGAAAAAGCAAAGAAAACTTTTTCAATACCTTCACCATAAAAAATTTTACGGACGGTAAACGTACTTGCAATTCCCGAATTATGAATGGCAATTATTATACCCTCGAAGCGTTGAAGACGCTCTTTCCTTTTTTTCTGTTCTCTAATATTATCTTGAGGGACTTTATCTGGAGCATCTAAATAGCTTAAGATTTTTATATTATCTCCAATCTTTAGTTTATATTTATAATTTAATACGTGAAAGCACATTGTTAATTTTACTATAATTACCGCGTTCTATATGAATTCTAAAATAAACTACTAATGTTTAATGTCTAAAATTGTACCAAGATAATATTTTTAGTCAGTCAGAATTTTAATAATCTTCTTTAAAATTTTCTCAAATTTTAATAGATTATCTTAGCTTATACGGTTAGAATTTAGTGTAATTAAATTAAAAAATGAGAGTTTTATGCGCAAACAACTTCTGTATACAAGCATTGGACGGCGTAAAAAAGCTGTAGCTCGCGCGGAATTAACTATTCAAACTAGTTTTCTTTCAGTTGAATTTAAGGTTAAAAATAAGATTCTGGTAAATAACTGTTCGGTGGAAAAATATTTTCATTTTAATGTCACATATATCCAAGAAGTAAGCCAACCGCTAAGATTATTGGCACAGTTACAATTAAAACGAATTTTTTACTTAAAGTCTCAGTTTAACTGTATGTTAACCATACACGGCGGAGGTCTATCTGGTCAGGCGAGTGCTATAAAATTAGCAATTGCTAGATCAATACTTAATGCTAGCAAAAATAATCTTATTATATCTTCTTTTAAACGTTCTGGGTTATTAACCCGTAATGATAAATGCAAAGAGCGAAAAAAATATGGTCTAAAAAAAGCAAGAAAAGCGTCACAATATTCAAAGCGGTGAAAGCTAAATCCATTGTAGTTCTAGAATAGAAAAAAGGAAAGAGCGTCTTCAACGCTTCGAGGATATAATAATTGTCATTCATAATTCGGAAATTGCAAGTACGTTTACCATCCGTAAAATTTTTTATGGTGAAGGTATTAAAAACGTTTTCTTTGCTTTTTCACCATGGATAAAACAAATAGAATTCAAATACTACGTGATAACGCGCCTCGAATACATTCGCAAATTAATTATAAATTGATAGGGTTTCTATCACGTAAAAAAATATCTAATAATATACCTTGAGGTATTTTTGCAATCAAAAAATGGAGAAAGATAACTAAAGATCCAGGAAAACCTAATTTTTCGAATATGATTTCATCAAAATTTCTAGCTTTATGGAAGCAATAATATATGTAGGTTTATTATTTGGAACTCTGATTGTGATTTTCTTCGCTATTTTTCTTCGTGACCCACCGCGAGTAGTATGATGTAATAATTTTAAGGACTTATAATATTAAATTGATTTTACTTACGATGGATAAGTAATCGCAGTCTCTTTCAAAAAAGGATCTTGTTAAATAACTAAAAATCTTTAAAGTTTCCGAGAATAATGTTCCATTATTAGTAATTCTTTTGCCGTAAAGACGAAGCCATCGCTCAACTTTAATATTTCTGCCTCTAAAATAGGATTTTTAAATTTACGGTTAGTACATTTTATATGTTGAGGGTTTTGCTCAAGATGAGAAATCTCCAATCCTTTTATAATAAGCTCGACCGAAACCGTCAAATCTTTAACCGAAATTATATCGCCTTTGTGGCATAAAAAGCTAGGGACTGATACTATTTTCCATAGTTAACTTATTTATTAATTTCGAAAATTTCTCTTTTTACGTTAGTAAGACTTTTCTATTAAGGTATAGTTTTGTC
>MDTF01009603.1_pt1 | contig 10166 bp, 13 predicted proteins | sample 811191 | NCBI WGS metagenome assembly MDTF01 (sample SAMN05326649, study PRJNA326480) | marine metagenome | isolation source: seawater | place: Southern Ocean | collected 2011 | reverse complement strand
TTATCGGTACTAAAGAGGATTTAATCACGCATCAATTACCATTGATTGACATTCTACAGCCTTGGCAGCGCAAAAAATGGAAAATAATAACTGGTACTTGTTCTTGTTATAATAAGGAAAGTATTCAAAAAATTCTCTTGAACTCATTGGAATTCTTCTTGTCGGAATCAATTCCTGTAGAATCGATCTTCTCACTGACTGATTTACAAACAATAAAAACACAAAAAAGATGCTTCGCTAATATATGTTGCACATAATCCACAATTAAGCAGGAAATGAAGTATATAAGGACAAACTACTCTCTCAAATGTCAGGAACTACTCTCAATTCTTCAAATCAACCAATTAAACAAAGCAGAAAAGAACGTCGCAATCAAAAAGAAGTCCAACTCCTTCAGGAAAGAATTACTTCAATCTTACCTAAAACCACCTTTAAACGTATTGTCACTCAAGAGGCTACTAACATTAGTTCTCAACCTCTAAGATTCAATGCTAATGCTATCGAGGCGTTACAAGCGGCAACCGAACAAGAAATGACGACTATTTTCCGTGGTGCTGCATTTTGTGCCAATATCGCAAAACGTGAAACGATTACAATTGAAGATATGCAAAATTTCCAAAATTTGCGTCAGATCTATTAAAATAAAGTTATTCTATTAAAATAAAATTTTTTCTATCAATATTTTTTTTTTTGAGTGTATGAGTATTTAAAGAGAACGGGTGTAAACAATGCATGAGTATACTGAATTGTTCTACACGGTTAACTGTTGTGAATACTACTGGATTACCGGCAGTTTTTACAATTAAATCTATTGATGACAATTATATGAGAATACAACCAATTAAAGATGCCAATTTAGATGCAGATATTGCAACTAATGCCAGTTCGTTTTCGGAGTGGGTTCAGGAGTGGTTTGATCTGATCCGATATGGGCCCACTTATGATTCTTTTCGATGGTCACTATCGGGTGCGGCGACGGAATCTACTCGACTACAGTTATTAGGTGGAATGTCTATCACAGTGACCTGGGGTGATCAATCTGTAAACTGGCAATCGCAAATCGATGGCATATGGAATGTTGATATTTCTAAAGTTTCAGAGATAACCGTGTTTTTAAAAAGTGATATAGGTGAATATGAGAAGAAACATACTAAAAGTGGCCCTGCTTCCTTTTCTTCTGTTCAATTAAAACCGTTTTTAGAGATCGCATGTGATGAGAGTGTACCATTTTCACTGGAACAACAGCCAATCTCTAGCTTATATTATAGTAAGACCATTAACTTACAAAATATAGTAGCTCCGAAATCAATTTAATATTGGATACCTTTCAGTCTTAATCCATAAGTCTAGCGGAGGTTTCTCTATGTGTTTCTTTTCTAGTTTTTTTTCTATGCGACTCTCTATCGATAAAAGATTGGCTAGTTTGAAAGCTTGTTCTTTATTTGTACTTAATTCTGATAATAGAAATTCAACTGTTCTGTCTTTATCAGCAGCCTGTATGAGTCCTGTATAATAAGCCCCAAGTATATTGCCCAGAAGTACAGCCATATATATATACAAATTGTTGCCAGTAACAAAAACAATATTGCATACCCAAACAATTGTAGCAATACCTGTCCACAGCACCGAATCCCAAATTAATGGGCCTCTTCTTATATCATCTATTTTAATCTGCAGAATTTCACGTGATATTTGAGAATTCTTGATACCAATTGCAAACGCGATTAATTGTAAGACCAATGCAACTATTACCATACCAATAAATAACCACTCTCCTTCAAATTTAATCCCAATTATTGTAATTTCGGAAGTACATAAAAATGCAGAACAGTTGGACATATTGTTTTAAACAAAAAAAGGTGTCCATATATACATCAGTTTTTTCTTTCATTTTCAGTATAAACAGAAGCCTCTTAATTAGAACCATGTCTATTGACAAATCAATAGAAAACGTGATCAATGAACTATACAAGTCACAGTTTGCTACTGAAAACGTTGATCTACAGATAGAAGATGTAGGTAAATTAAATTATACAGTTGGCAGGAAACTACGTTTAAAATATGTAGATGTCTTTGAAAATGAAGATGTTGAAGAATGGATTACTATTGCTTCAGATAATGGTGCCAATATATCATTTGTAGTCAACACATCGACTGGGAATATTGATCTCAATGTTGAGTATGAGTATATAAAGCATAAATCTCATATAAACACAGCATGGATATTCAAATTCTCAATGACACTAGTATTGATGGTCTGGTCTTATCAACAGCTCCACGAAATGAACCCAACCAGATACCAGATACCATGGTAAAGGGTGGAATTGCGTTGAATAGTAGTGAAACTGCATTTGTTGAAAAAACTCTACACTATATTTCATCTATTGATGGTTGTATTCCAAATGAACTTACTTTACGAACAAATACTAAATACCCCAGTCGATATATTATTCAAATAAGTGGATTACCTAAGATATCGTTGCATGATTTTGTACAAATTTGTACCACTAATGCAAACATTCGAGAAATTACCATTAATATATATGAAGCAACTATCAATATTGATGTTTGGCGGCAAAACAAAAACAAAAAGCAAAAAAAGAAGCGAAAACGGCAAAGAACTGTAGCATTGGATTTAACCAATACAACAGTGGATTTATCGAATGTAGCTACACAAGATAAAAGCTGTTTGAAAAATTTGGTTGAATCATTTTCCAAAATGAAAAATGTACAGACACAGTTCGATTGTAGTGTCGATACAACCGAACCAGAGATGTATATGGTGGAAATGAAAATATTGGATAATATTACTGTCAGAGATGTAGTTTCAATACAACATCAATGTCGGACATTTTGTAGAGCAATTTATTTCAATTTTCCACAGAAAAAAATACAAGCTTCCTGTCTTCACCTTTCCGCACCTCTAAAACGCCGAGTTTTAAAATTGGCTAATAGATAACTACAAAAGTACTTTGTAAATTGAGTATGTCCGAAGCACGACCCGGCACGTCGTCTGATAGAAATAGGAAACGAAAAAGAGGTAACATATCAGTTTTGTAGTATATACTCCAATGTTTTTTTTTCAAAAATGCAGGGGAAACAAAAGTACAGCAATATTGATAACTTGGATAAAGATTTGTGGGTTTGTCCTACTGTAAAGGTGAAAGAAATGTATGATCTATATTTAGAAACTGTTCGGCAATATAATCACGCGACATTGGCGAGTAAATATATCAATTGTGGTGTCCATTGTGAAAAAATTACCAAGACCTTAGACACAGTAGTACTTGGCAATTTAGAAGATATTGAGAAATTGAATTTATGTAGGTGTTTAAGATCCAAGATCTTAGAAAGTGTAGGGGTTTTACATCATAAATGCTTAAATAAACTTCAAGAATTACGGAAAAAAAACTAATCTTATATCTAACTGAAACGTTGTGCTATTTTATGTAATTGGTCACACAGGTGTGTATACACCGTTGTGGTCGACGAATCTGAAACTATATTTTCTATCCAAAGTTCTGCTTCTGAATTGAATAATCCGGGGAAAAACGTTGTTTGACAGTGCCTTGCAATTAAGGATATCGGACGTTTTTTATCTTGAAATACTATTGACTCTGCACTTATCAAGTGAAAAAATAAGGAGGAATATAGTCGAATTGCTCCGTAACTGTTACTTATCAATTCAACAAATTGTTTATAACCGGTAGAATCTTGACCACCCATTCCTTCTATCATACCAGATGTAATTCGCATTTTTGTATTGAGATATTTAGGATCATTTCCTAAAATATAACCAAAATCAACATGACATAATACAGCGTTTTTTTGTATCACAATGTTCTGGAGATGTCGATCTCGGAGACCAAGTACAAACGCCAATAAAGAAGCACCAGCACAGGATTTAATGAACCGAGAACGGACAGTTTTGATGTTTTCATCTTCATTGTTGGCCAAAATGTAGTTTAAGACCGTTGTAGTTGATTGGATCGTATATAATGTTTGAACATTTGGAATCATACAAATACAACCAAAACCCATTGTTAACGGACACACAATATACGTTTGGACGATATCAGATGCTATTGTATTTATAAAGTAAGCAACGGTCATTGCTAATCGATCTGTCCGTACATCTTCCTTCTTTAATAAACATTTGAATGAAGTTCCATTCGTTAGTGTCAATAAAACAACGACCGGTTGACATGAACTGGTTAATTGGTCTAATACATCCACTCCACAGACGAGTTTGGATGGATCCCATGGTAATCGGACGGCGGGCATACCACTATAGGAGGCACGTTTATAGATAATTGATAGTTTCTCCAATGATTTGGCGAATTCTATCGATTTTAGAATATCCTCCTTCCAAATTTGAGGGACAATTTTATACAATATTTCTTGCATATTAGTTAAGAGTGAGAAAGTTTTTTTGTTTTTGATGAGTTCACATTCGAAAATCAAAGCATAAAATAACTCAATCCTTTTTGAACATAATACAATAAGACCCTCACGAAAAAGTCGTGGACATTCTAATGCAATATTAACCCACCAAAACATCATGTGATAGTGAATAGTAATACTTAAATGTTGCCACGTTTGAACTATCCATCGTTGAATTTGGACATTATGTAAGACATGCCGTAATTGAATAATTCCACCAATAGAAAGTTGAGGTAAACATGTCCTACTACACAGTAATAACCTACATGGTGTTGGTTGACGCATATATTGAACCAAATAATGTGGTTGTTTAAACTGATTTAAGGCACAAATAGCATGGACAATCCAGGTAGAATGTTCATTGAATTCATGCCAATGTGTCTGTAAAAAAAACATTTCATTGAGTGTATAACGATCACAGGGTAATTTGTACTGTATACCTCTATACATACTAAGGACATGGTTTACAGCATAATTCCAATTTTTATTGATTAGTCGCAAGGTATATAATTGTCTAAAACTCAATGGTAAATGAAGACAGGTAATAATAAATATTTTATTGACTTCATTTTGATCAATTTCGACAGCACATTCTACACAGACACGTTGAGAGATCCGGGTTATCTTTCTTCTTTCAAGTGTACAGTTTCCACAAAAAATATGTCCACATTTCCGACAATGATGTTTCCGTAATATAATTGTAAATATAGTTGAACAACTTTTACAATTAGTCGTATGTTCATTTGGAACCCAAAGATTTGGTTTCCGAGCTTTAATCGTATAGTTACTTTGTTTTTTGTTTTTATCTACCATCATAGAGACAGACATTGTGTTTTCTTTTTTCATACATATTTATATTCGAGTAATAGGTTTAAATACTCTCTACATTTATTTTTGCGGTACAGGTACAAAAATTAAGACTATAAAAGTTAGACGAATTGTCTTAATGACATCGATGAATATTCAACAGTTAAATATATTTGATAGTAATAGTGATGATAGTGATACTCAAAGTGAGAGCGATAGCATAAATCCATTTGATAGTGACGATAGTAATGAATCAATAACTTGCGATCGGGAACAGGAATTTCGGGAACGGGAACAGAAACTTCGGGAACAGCACCAGCGAGAAGACCACCTTTGTGCCCAAGGCCCGAATAGGTACACGCTTAGTAAGTACGCAACAGTAATCAAAAAAGACTCTTGGTGGAAAGTAGGAGACCAAACAATCAACAAGGTTAGGTCTACTAGGTCTCCTAGTAGGTCTACTAGGTCTCCTAGTATGTCTCCTCTTCATACAATTTGTAGAAACAATGAAGATTTAATACACGACGACCGAACCGACATCGAGCGATTACAAGGACAGGTTGATGTCGCTAATATCTATCCAGAACATTTAGACATTGTTGTTGTAATACCTCGTATATTTGGGTGGTCAGAAGCTGCTAAAGCAGCATTTACCTGCCAAGGAAGACCCGCTAAAATTGCTGAACAAAGTAAACTAAGAAATGGAACCATAATTATGAGTGGGGATTTTATAATAATTTGGCGCCATATAACAAAAGATATATTCGAACATTTTGTTAAAACAAAAGGGTTTACTGCAGATCTAAATCAAGTAGATCCAAATGTATTAATATATGAATGTACTGGGAAAATTCCAAAAAAAAATTGACTGTATTATTATAAATTTTTGTTGTAACAACATTGTGAACAAAATTTACAATAGTACAATCCGGTGGTCTTACCAACTAGACCGCCGAGACTTACCGCCGAAGGACTTGTCTTTTCAAAAAGTTAGAAATATCCATATATAAACACTATCATTGCACTTTGCGAAAAACTTGAATACTTTTTTATAGCGAAGCGTAGTGAAGCGTAGCAAAGCGTGGAGTTTACCAAAAGGCCGTAATTTCCTCATATGTAGAGAATATATTTACGGAAACACCCAACCAAAAATTCGATGTTTCTGTAAATATATTCTCTACATATGAGGAAATTACGGCCTTTCATTTTGTTCAGAAAAAAGTATTGAAGTTTTTTAATCAAACCCAATCACTTGACACTAATCAAATTATTTTTAATAAATATCTATATATAAACACATATTACCTTATTATTTATGAGAAAACGTTCGTTATCAACTGATGGTCGACAATTATACCTCGATAGTTCAGAATTAAGGCCAAGAAAATGGTATCAACGCTTGTTTTATAATCTTTTCACTACTGATTATGATGAACGTTTATTTGATGTAGTTAATAAGAGTAGACTTTCTACAAGAGCATTATGTGCCCATTTTTCTGACCCAAAGCTTTCACTATGGTTGGATGCAGCTATTTACAATACAATCAATCTTATAATACAACAGAAATCCGACTATAATTTCTTTTTAGATGTAATGATAGCAGCTTTTAAGAAATATGATCATCAAACAGCACATCTTATGTATCTTGTGTTAACTAATACTGCTTTAGATAAACTCAATATTAAGAAACCGAAACGGGCTGCAGCAAATCTACTACGACTTGCAAATGTGTATGGCGCCCCATCATATGAAAAACATGTCCATTTCTGGCGAGGTGTCCGCTCGGATTCGGTTTTACCATCTGTAATTGCCTTTCATAATTTTGTACGACGACGACAATTTATGAAACGATTCGCAGATGCACAAGAAGCTATTGATTTCATGGAAATTTATAAATATTTAGAATACCATAAGAATGATATTTTACCTGTGTATCTTTGATTGAAACTCACAAAATTATCAAAGATCGACTATAAACAGGTCGATAATATGTTTGCAATGGAATTAAGTGAGCCTCCAGAAGAAGAAATCGAAGAATTAATAGCATCTACAACTAAACTAGATTTAAATGAGATACTCTGTCCAATTTGTCGTGATGTTTTTGTATACCCAAGGGTTTACGATTGTGGACATGCTGTCTGTGAAACATGTATGTACGAAATTGATATTCGATCCCGTTCTCCGGACACTCACACAGTTGAGATTCACCGTTGCCCCGTTTGTAGACATCCAACTCTTAAGAGTTGGAATAATCGACCGCTTTCATTTTTAATTGAAAGAATTGCATCGACACACCCTGATTATGCAAAAAGAAAAAAAGAAGTCATTGAGTTAAAGGATAAACGAAAGAATACTCTTATGATTATTCCGGATATAATTGACCTCGCCAAAGAATGTTATAACACTCGAATTAATTTAGCATTAGATTTATATGAAATTCTCCTTGAAAAATTATATTTGGCTGCTAAAGAAGGTAAAAACCATCTGATTATTAAAGAATTAGCAATCGTTTCTGAAATCGAAAAGGTTGGTGATATTTTATCCTTTCAACTTTTTTCTAAACATAATATCTATCGATTAATAGTTACACGCGTGGAATGTACTATATATCTGACTCAAAATGCATTCATTTGGCGGCGAAACTTTGAAAACAATGGATGGGTAGATCCAACCGACCCCACTAGAGAGGAAATGTCCAACAACCGGCCACCGCCACCGCCACCTCCAATAACCCCCCATAGTCCTCTTATTCATCGACGAGGATACCAACGTAGCAATGTTTCATCGCCAGTTAGAAGTAGTAATGGTGGATTTTCTTCCAGAAATTAACATATTTGCCTACAAAGCAAATAAAGTATAAAGACCCACTCCAAAATAGAACAAATGAACCGTTACCAACAAAAAAAAATCATTAACCAAGAGAAACAACGAGTTTGGAATCAAAATTACCGAACGTGGATTTCGATTGACCCTAACTTTGCCTCCAAATATGAACTTTGTTATTCCTATGTCTATGATGGTATACCGGGCGGGTGGTTCTTACGAAAAATCTCAAATGAATATTGATCTCCGCCGTCGCCAATGATTACGATCTTATTCTACACATATATTATATTTATTTAATATTTATAGTTTAGGGGTCAGAAATGGTAACTCTTATTGCTGCTCTTGCATCAAATAGGACTATTTGTTTTAACCAACAATTCTCTGAAAAATTGCCTTTTAATTTGAAATGGTTTCAAATGCACACAGCAAATGGAGCTGTCATTATGGATCGACAAATGTTTGAATCATTTCAATGCGAACCACTACCGAATTGTCTAAATATTATATTAAGCAGTAGACAACTACCACCGGACAAATTGGATGTTATTTGGGTCAGTTGCATGTCCGAAGCTATTGATGTGGCGGGTAATATAAATACTTTCATTATCGGCAATGGCAAAATACTCGATAAATCTCTACATAGCTCATTTATTAACAGAACGATACTGACATACCTCCATATTCACATAGATGGATCCAAAACTTTAACCCTACCCCATTTTACAAATGTTTATAAAAGCAAAGTTTTTACAGAAAATGAGATACCATTTCATTTCGAAATTAGTAAAAGAATAATAGACCTTTAAAATTTGATTAAAGTTTGTTTTTCCATTATATCTGGACTATCTGTTATATCGATTTCCGCTCTAATCGGTCTCTCTATCTTTTTATTTATTTGTTGATTGATCCAAGAAATCAATTTTTCCTGTGTTATTTGTTCTTTATCCCAAATAGCATCTGCAGCAAATCTACCAACCGGAATTATCCATAATACAAGCCCATTCATTAACCAGAAAGTTATATATTCAAGAATATAAAACCACGAACAGTTCCATTCTGGTTCAGTATAGTTGAAGAAGCCGTATAACATCCATACAGTCCATATATTCCCAAATACAACTACAGAGAGCCAATGCAAAATCCAATATGGTCGATGCCATGATCTCGGCCTACATTCATACATCACTAATAATGCAGAAGTAAATATAAGAAAATCATGGGCACTTGTTTCAAACATAGAGACTAGAAAGGCCGAGAAAAAACCAAAAAAAGCAGTGGTTAAAACACTGCTATTAAATGTAAATGAACCTGCTATTGCAAGTAGGCTATAGGCAAGAGTCATACCCCGCCAAGGATCTGTTGTTAATGCTCGTGACAATAAGATGGGGACAAAGGGTTTACCACAAGTACCTTCACTAACAACGAAAACTGCCACCAAATTAAAAATAATCAGTGTAAAAAGGCCCAGTATCCACATATGCCATAAGGTCAAATATGGAATAACCTTTTCAATAATCTTTTCATATCTCTTACTCATATTTATGGGGGAAAACATCTGAATATTTATACCGTTTTTATTTAGCTTTTGCATACGCGATGGTTTGAGAATCTAACCATACGTAGGAGGAGACATGTTTATTAAAAAACAAACGCTCATATTTAATTGGACAACCCTGGTTCTGAGATTTCTCATCAGATTGCAAATATTGACGAATTGCACTTGACCAAATTTCTAACTGGTTATTCGATTTTTGTACGATTGCTTTAGCAATCCGCTGCGAACCACAATATAAATAAATTGCTTTAGTATCCGAATATTTAGTGTTTCCCAAACCAAAGCAATAAATCTCATGCTTTAAATAGGAAAGTGCTTCACCGTCATCAATATCTCCCAAAATCACAACAGGATCTTGAACCCACACATCATTCGACAGCTGTCTTCTATAAATATAGTATTTAGTATCAGAAACAAGTGAATTTCCCATTGATATTATTTCAATAAGCATTCCTTTTATATTCGTTTTTGAGATCCTTTTGAATATTATATGTTTGACATATTATAAAATTATTCTAAATAAACCTATAAAGG
>MDTF01016084.1_pt1 | contig 10167 bp, 9 predicted proteins | sample 811191 | NCBI WGS metagenome assembly MDTF01 (sample SAMN05326649, study PRJNA326480) | marine metagenome | isolation source: seawater | place: Southern Ocean | collected 2011 | reverse complement strand
ATATTAAACTTAATTTTATTGGTGATATTAAAAAATTGCCATCTAAACTAAGAAAACTAATAAAATTCTCTCAAAAAAAAACTTCAAATAATTTAAAGTTACATCTCAATATAGCTTTAAATTATGGATCAAAAAATGAACTGATAAGCACTATAAAATTAGTTAACAAAAAAAATATTCCAATAAGTGAAAAAAATATTGATAATAATTTATTTACAAAAGATTGCCCCAACCCTGATATTTTAATTAGAACTGGTGATACTCATAGGTTAAGCAACTTTTTACTGTGGCAACTAGCTTATACGGAGATTTTTTTTGAAAAAAAACTTTGGCCTGACTTTACAAGTCATGATCTTAAAAAAATATTAAATAAATTTAAGTATATTAAAAGAAATTTTGGAAAAATATAATGGGTGCTGAACTGACAAAAAGAATATTTACCTCTATAATTTTATTATTATTGTTATGTGCAATGTACCTTTATACTTTTGTAATGATTTGCTCGTTGATCATTATAGCAATGATTGCATGGGTTGAGTTTTATGCATTGATATCTAAAATAATAAAAAAAGATTTATTTAAAGATAAATTTCTTCGATTTTTATATAAATCCATGTCCCTAATCTACCTTTTCTCTCTAGTTTTTTTAATTTTTGCCATAGAATCTTATTATTTTGATTTAAAAATATATATTTTGTACTCTGTATTAGTTGCGATACTCTCAGATATTGGAGGACTTGTATTTGGTAAAACCTTTAAAGGAAAAAAACTTACAAAAATAAGCCCTAATAAAACTATATCTGGGTCTATTGGATCTTTTTTTTTTTCTTTCTTATTAATTCCTTTCTTTTACAGGGAATTAGTTAATCAAGATTTATTACTACTACTTATTGCTACAATAATAATATCAACAACCTCTCAACTAGGAGATCTTTTTATTTCATATCTTAAGAGAAAGGCAAAAGTTAAAGATACTAGTGATATTTTACCAGGTCATGGTGGTTTTCTTGATCGTATTGATGGAATAATTTTTGCAATACCCGTAGGAATCATAGCACTTAATTTTTTGATATGAAAAAAATAGCAATTTTCGGATCAACAGGATCAATAGGATCCTCACTAATTGATATTATAAAAAAAGATAAAAAGAATTTTAAGATAGAGCTATTAACTGCAAATAAAAATTATCAAAAATTAATAAGACAAACTAAATTTTTTAATGTTAAAAATATTATTATTATTGATAAAAGTTGCTTTTTAATTGTAAAAAAAATTTTAAAAAATAAAGATGTAAACGTTTACAACAATTTTGATTCATTAACAAAAATATTTAAGCATAAAAAAATTGATTATGTTATGAGTGCTATTTCAGGGTTTGAGGGTTTAATACCAACACTAAAGATCATAAAATTTACAAACACTATTGCAATTGCAAACAAAGAGTCAATTATATGTGGATGGCCTTTGATTAAAAAAGACTTAAAAAAATATAACACAAAATTTATACCTATAGATTCTGAACATTTTTCTATATGGTCATTACTTAATTCTGCTAAAGCAAATAATTTAGATAAAGTTTTTATTACAGCTTCAGGCGGTCCTTTTAGAAAACTTCCCTTACATAAATTTAAAAATATTAAGCCCAAGAATGCATTAAAACATCCAAATTGGTCCATGGGAAAAAAAATATCTATAGACTCCGCAACAATGATGAATAAAGTTTTTGAAATAATGGAAGCAAAAAAAATTTTTGATTTAAAATATGAACAATTAGCCATTCTTATACATCCGAAGTCTTACCTCCATGCTATAATTAAGTTTAATAATGGATTAACTAAATTATTAATACACGATACTAATATGAGTATTCCAATTTTTAACTCTCTTTATTTAAGTTCTGAAAAAAAAATTAAGTCTGAAAATATTAATCTTGAAATACTAAACAACCTTAGTCTCAGTTATGTTGATAAAAAAAGATTTCCCGTTGTGCAAATAATAAATAAATTAGAGGATAATTGCTCTTTATTTGAAACTGTTATTGTAAGTGCAAATGATGTTTTGGTATATCGATTCTTGAAAGGTGAAATTAGATTTACTGATATATCCAAAACACTTGTTAAAATTCTTAACTTTAAGGAATTCATTAAATTAAAGAAAATTACCCCTAAAAAGGTTGAGGATATTAGTGATTTAGCTAAATATGTAAGTTTAAAAATTAACTCCATGTGTGTATAAAGCCTTTATGTTTAATTTTATTTTTAAAATATGTCTAATTTTTTTGTTTTTAGTTAACCCCTCTTTATCAAAAAATTTTAATGATGTGTTAATAAAGGGAAATTTAAGAATATCCAATGAAACAATAATTGTTTTTTCAGAAATTCCACAAGAGAAATTTTTAGATGAAAAATCATTAAATTTAATTTTAAAAAGACTCTACTCAACTGGTTTTTTTAAAGATGTCATGCTTGAAATTGAAGATAGTAATTTAATCATAAGTGTGGTTGAAAATCCAATAATTCAAAATGTATTTATTCAAAATATAAAGAGGAATAAAACTAAAGATTCTATTTATGAAATTTTATCTTTAAAGGATAGATCCTCATTTAATTTAACATCATTTAAAAAAGATGAGATTTCTATTACTAATTATCTTAAAAATTTGGGCTATTATAGACCCAAAATTACAGCATCCTTTGAAGAGCTTGGTGAAAATAAGATTAACCTTTTTTATAAAATTGACACCGGACAAAAAGCTAAAATTTCTAAAATTTCATTCATTGGAGATAAAAAATTTAATAATAACAAACTTCGAAGCATCATTGTTAGTGAAGAATATAAATTTTGGAAATTTATATCAGGCAAAAAATTTTTAAATGAGGATTTAATTAAATTTGATGTCAAATTATTAACTAACTTTTATAAAAATAAAGGTTTTTTTGATATTATTGTAAATTCATCTTTTGCTAATTATTTAGGTAATGACGAATTTGAACTTATTTACAATATTTCTTCTGGAAAAAAATATTTTTTTAACAATCTAAGTTTAAATCTACCCAGTGATTATGATGAAGCCAATTTTAATCAGTTAAAACTAATATTTAGTGATCTCAAGGGTAAAAATTATTCTTTAAATGCTATTCAAAAGATATTGAAGGAAATCGATAAAATTGTTTTATATGAAGAGTATGAGTTTTTAAAGTCAACAGTTAATGAACAAACCAATGATAATTTAATAGATTTAAGATTTACCATTACTGAATCTGAAACAAAATTTTACGTTGAAAAAATCAATATTTTTGGAAATGATGTAACTCATGAAAGTGTATTAAGAGATAGACTGTTTGTTGATGAGGGTGATGCTTTTAATGAATTATTACACACCAAATCTATAAATAAATTAAAATCTTCAGGTTTTTTTGGTGATGTTACCTCTGAGGTTCTAGATGGTTCAATGGAAAACCAAAAGATTTTAAATATTATAGTTAAAGAAAAACCTACTGGAGAACTCACAGCAGGTGCGGGACTGGGCACTGATGGTGGTAAATTATCTTTTGGTCTTAAAGAGAATAATTTTCTTGGAAAAGGTATTGCTTTTGGAACTAGCTTATCCTTGGGATCAGAGTCTGTTAGAGGTTTAATTTCTGTTGATAATCCAAATTATAACGGTTCAAACCGATCTTTAAATTTTTCAGTAGAAAGCACAATTACTGACCGACTTAAAAATTTTGGTTATAAATCAAGTAAAACGGGATTCTCAATAGGTAGTGGCTTTGAATATTATGATGATTTTTTTTTAAATACGGGCATATCTTCATATGTTGAGAAACTTGATACTGACTCAACTGCTTCTACGAATATGAAAAAGCAAGATGGTTCATATTTTGATACATTCTTTAATTATACTTTAAGTTATGATAAAAGGAACCAATCTTACCAAACTACAGATGGCTTCATTAGTAGATTCACTCAAAAGGTACCATTGTTAAGTGATAATTACTCCCTAACAAACACTTATGATTATAAGATATTTACCGAGTGGTTAAGTCAAAATGTTGCTTCTTTTGGATTTTATGCAAGATCAACGAACTCAATAACTGGGAAGAATGTTAAGCTATCTGATCGATTATTTTTACCATCCAGCAGACTAAGGGGGTTTGAGTCAGGAAAAGTTGGACCAAAAGATGGACTAGATTATATTGGTGGTAATTATGCTATTGCTGTCAATCTAGCGTCTACACTTCCTCAAATAATGCCAAATTCTCAAAATACTGATTTTTCAATTTTCCTTGATGCAGCGAATATATGGGGAGTAGATTATAGTTCTGGTTTACAAGACTCAAGTAAAATACGATCATCCTTAGGTATTGCAGTTGATTTTTTTACCCCAATTGGTCCTTTGAGTATTTCTCTATCTGAAGCAATTACTAAAAGTAATAGCGATATAACAGAATCCTTCAGATTTAATTTGGGTACTACTTTTTAATGAAAAAAATATTTTTAATTGTTGTTTTATTATTTTTGCAAATAAATTATGCGTTTGCAAATATTGCTTACGTTGATATGCAAAAAATTTTATCCACATCAAATCCGGGTAAGTCAATTTTAACACAACTTAGTGAACTTAATAATAAAAATAAAAAAAATTTTAAAATTAAAGAAGAACAATTAAAGATAAAAGAACAAAAAGTTATTTCTCAAAAAAATATAATTTCTGAAAAAGAATTTCAAAGTAATATTAATAGTTTAAAAATAGAGATTGCTAATTTTAATAAAGAAAGAAATGATATTTTTTCTAGTTTTAATAAACTAAAAATTGATAATACAAATAAGCTTTTAAAGCTGATCAATCCAATACTAGTTGAATATTCTCAAAAAAAATCAATTACTATGATTTTACGAAAAAAAAATATAATAATGGGAAAAACAGAATTAGATATTACAAATGAAATTATTACACTTATTAATACGAACATTAAAAAATTTAAGATTAAATAAATGATAAATAATTTCCTTAATAAAAATCAGATTGTAGAATTATTACCCCATAGAGAGCCCATGCTTTTAATAGAGGAACTTTATGATATAAAAAAATTATCTTCTGCCACTGCCATCGTTAATGTTAGAACTGATAGTTTTTTTGTTCAAGGTCACTTTCCTAACAATCCAGTTATGCCGGGAGTTCTAATTGTTGAGGCCTTTGGGCAATCAGCAGCAGCTTTGACAGCTCACGGTCTAGATAAAGAAACTTACGATAATAAATTAGTTTTTCTTATGGGAATCGAGAAAGCTAGGTTTAGAAATCCTGTTATTCCTAATTGTAAGCTAGAGCTTAAGATACAGGCCATAAGAACACATGGCAGAGTATGGAAGTACAAAGGTGAAGCCTTTGTTAAAGGAATAAAAATGGCTGATGCTCAATGGTCAGCTACTATTGTTGACAAGAAATAATTAGCAACAAATATTGATAATCAATAATTTATTATTTTGATAAAATAAAAATAATGAACAACCCCTTCTTCAAAAATAATGGTCCTTTAAAAATATTTGATATAATTCAACTTGATGCTAGTTGCGCATCTTCACTTGAAAATTTAGAAAAAAATAATCAATTATTGTATGATATTAAAAATTTAAATGATGCAACTCCTAAGGATATAACTTTTTTTCATTCAATTAAATATAAAGACCTAGCTATTAAAACTAATGCCTATGCATGTATTACAAAAACTGATTTTTTTCATTTATTGCCTGATAGTTGTATAAAAATATCTTGTGACAATGTTCTTTTACTAACAGCTATAATCACAGCCAAATTTTATCCAGACTCCATAATTGATGATAATATTTATGATTTATCTAATATTAGTGAAACATTTAAAAATATAATTTCTGGAAAAAATACTCTTGTTGGTAACAACGTAGCTATTGGTGAAAATACTAAAATTGGTCATAATACAATTATTGAAAATAATGTTAAAATTGGTAATAATTGTTTTATTGGTTCTAACGTGTTACTTAGAAATTCTATCATTGAAGATAATGTCCATATTCTTGATGGAGCAGTAGTAGGAAAAAAAGGCTTTGGTTTTATTCCCAAATATTTAAAAAATTTTAGGTATCCGCATATTGGCTATGTTCATATAAAAAAAAATAGTGAAATTGGATGTGGTTCTACAATTGATAGAGGCTCATTATCCGTAACAATCATAGGTGAAAATACATACATTGATAATCAAGTTCATATTGCTCATAATGTTAAAATTGGAAATAATTGTATTATAGCAGGACAGGTTGGAATTGCAGGAAGTAGCATTTTAGGAGATAATGTTTTAATTGGAGGGCAGGCTGGTATTTCTGGTCATTTGAAAATTGGCAATAATGTTCAAATAGGTGGTGGTAGCGGTGTTATTAAGGATATTCCTGACAACTCTAAAGTAATGGGTTATCCCGCAAAAGATTTTAAGAAGTTCATAAGAGAAAGTAGATAAAATGATACACAAGACTGCAATTATTGATTCTAAAGCAAAGATATCCGCTAATGTCAGCATAGGAGCATATACTGTTATTGGTCCAAATGTTTCAATCGATGAAGAAGTAAAAATACATGCTCAAGTTAATATTAATGGACACACTAGAATAGGTAAGGGGACTGTAATTTACCCATTTGCTTCAATAGGAAATGATCCTCAAGATTTAAAATATAATGGAGAAGAAACTAAACTGATTATAGGAAATAATAATAAGATAAGAGAGTATGTAACAATCAATCCAGGTACAGTTGGTGGCGGTGGACAAACTAAAATTGGAGATAACTGTTTGTTTATGGTCTCATCACATGTAGCACATGATTGTGTTGTTGGTAACAACGTAATTATTGCAAATAATGTGCCATTAGGTGGTCACGCACACATAGAAGATAATGTTGTAATTGGTGGAAACTCTGCTGTTCAACAATTTACTAGAGTTGGCAAAATGGCTATGATTGGTGGTATGTGTGGAGTAGTCAAAGATGTCATTCCTTATGGAATGGCTTTTGGTAATAGATGTGTATTACAAGGATTGAATTTAATAGGCTTACGAAGAAAAGATATTTCAAACAAAGAAATATTCTCTCTTTCCGAAGCATACAAAGAAATCTTCAAAACTGGAAATTTATCAGAAAACTTGGCCAACCTTAATAATAAATTTAATGATAACATCTTGGTCAATGATGTTATTGAATTCATAAATAAAGATAAAAAAAGACCAATTTGCACTCCTTACTCAAACTAAAATTAAAGACTATCAAATTATGATTTGTTTAATATTGGGCGATACTGATTTTTCAAATAAAGTTTTAAAAAATATTATTAAGCGAAAAGTCAAATATTTTATAATTGATTTATCAACAAAAAATTTTTTTAAGAGTGATAGCAATTCAAATAGAATTAGTATCGGTCAATTTGGTAAAATGATTAAGTTAATGAAATTACAAAAATGTAAAAAAGTTTTATTTGCAGGAAAAATAAATAAACCAAAGTTTTCCTCTTTAAAAATGGATATAAAAGGCTTCTATTATTTGCCAAAAATATTAAAAGCAGGAAAACTAGGTGATGCAGCAATTATTAAAGTAATAATAAATATATTAAAAAAAGAGAAAATTAATGTAATTAGTTCAATAACCTATAATCCCGAACTTTCATTAGAAAAAGGTAATCATTCAAAGGTAAGGCCAAGTAAAAATGATTTATTTGAAATTAAAAAAGGAAAAGCACATCTTAATAAACTTAATGCTCACAATCATGCTCAAGGACTAGTTATTAGAAATGGAAGTATTCTTAAAACTGAGACATCGACTGGAACTAAAAAAATGCTTAGAAAAATTAAACCTGATAAAAAAAAAGAAGGTATTCTAATAAAACTTCCAAAATTAAAACAGGATTTACGTATCGATTTACCTACAGTCGGATTGGATACCCTTATTGATTGCAAAAAAGCTGGTCTTAGAGGAATTGTTTTAAAGCATAAAAAAAATATTTTCTTAGATAAAGAAAAGTGTATTGAATTTGCAAATAAAAACAAAATTTTTATTTATATAATATGAAGAAAGTATTTATAGTAACTGGTGAACCATCAGGAGACAAGCTAGCTTCAGAAATAATTTCTCAATTAAAAAAAAATAATCCTGATATTGAATATTTAGCAGTTGGTGGTTCCCACCTTCAATCACTGGATATTGAGTCAATTTTTGATCTAAAAGAAATTACATATCTAGGTTTTACTAGTGTTTTATTTAACATATTTAAGATTAGAAAAAAAATTAATAAAACAGTGGAAGAGATAATCAAGTTTCAACCAGACATCTTATTCACTGTGGATAGCCCTGATTTTACTCTTAGAGTTGCAGAGAGGGTTAAACAAATTAACAAGAATATCAAAACAATTCATTATGTTGCACCACAGGTGTGGGTATGGAGAAAAAATAGAGTTAAAAAAATGAAAAAATTTATTGATCATATTCTCTTATTATTTAATTTTGAAAAAAAATATTTTGATAAAGAGAATTTAAACAATACCTTTGTTGGACATCCTTTGCTTGAAAATGAAAATATGGGAAAAACAGATCTAAATAATTTAATTTCAAAAGATAAAAAAATTATCTCTTTATTTCCAGGTAGTAGGAATTCGGAAGTTAATGTACTTTTACCAATATTAATTGATTTTGTTAAACTCATGAATAATAAATCAGAAGATTATTTATTTGTATTTCATGCTACTCCAGAGAATAAAAATTTAATAGTTAATGCTGTCAAGAAATTTAGTATCAATAATATTGATGTTATTTCAGATGAAAATATAAAATTACAAACTTTATTGAAATCAATTTTTGCTGTGTCAAAATCTGGCACTATATCTTTACAAATATGCAATGCTAATATTCCATCCATAATAATTTATAAATTAAATTTCATTAATTTTATGCTTTTTAAACTTTTAATTAATGTAAAATTTGCAAATATTATTAATATTATTAATAACAGAGAAGTTATTCCTGAACTTTTACAAGACGAATGTAATGCAGAAGAAATTTATAAAAGCGTATCCTATTTGCTTAAGAAACCAGATCTTATAAATGAGCAGTTAATAATTTGTAAAAAAACAATAGATGAAATTAGATCAAAAACATCTTCTGCTGAAGAATCTGCATTTATATTAAGTAAATATCTTGCTTCCTAGTCTTTTTTGGACTTCGTTCTTACCTAGAGATACAATGATATCATAGATACCAGGTCCAAATTTAGAACCAGTTAAAGCAACCCTTAACGGTTGTCCAACACCTTTAAAATTAGTTTCATTCTCTTTAATTAAATCATTTACTATAGGCTCTAATAATTCTTTATTTAGATTCGTTAACAATATAATTTTGTCTGAAAAATTAGATATAATTTTTTTTGCTTTTTCATCGATTAGTTTCAAATCGTCTGGATTAAAATTAACTTCATCAAATATAATGTACTTTGAGTTATTATATATGTCCTCCAAAGTTTTAGCTTTGTTTTTTAAAAATGTTAATGATAATTTAATTTTATTTTCTTTTTCATTTGGAATTTTTTCTTTATAAAGTTTGCAGTATTGTGTCAGATGACTATAAAGTTCATCTTCATTAATATTCTTTATGTAATGTTCATTTATTGATAATATACGGCTAATATCTAATTTTGAAGGCGATTTACCAATACCATCAATATTAAAATGCTCAATACTTTCATCTAAAGTAAATATTTCTTTGTCTTTATAGGACCACCCGAGTCTTAATAGATAGTTTCTTAGAGCATCTGGCATTATTCCAATTTTAGAATAGTCATCAAGTGTTGAGGCATTATCTCTTTTTGATAGCTTCTTACCTTCTAAAGTATGAATTAATGGAATATGTGCAAAACTTGGCAAATCCCATTTCATTGATAAATATATTTGCATCTGTTTAAAGGTATTTATTTTATGGTCATCACCTCTAATAATATGCGTCATGTTCATTTGATGATCATCAACTGTAGCTGATAAATTATATGTTGGAGTTCCATCATTCCTTAGAATAATAAAATCTTCTATAGTAACGTTATCTATCTCAACATCTCCCTGTACTAAGTCTTTTAGTACTGAAGAACCTCCGATTTTACTTTTAAATCT
>MDTF01007293.1_pt1 | contig 10167 bp, 9 predicted proteins | sample 811191 | NCBI WGS metagenome assembly MDTF01 (sample SAMN05326649, study PRJNA326480) | marine metagenome | isolation source: seawater | place: Southern Ocean | collected 2011 | reverse complement strand
TGGGTCGCCAATCAGCCCGGTCCCAGGATGCCTCGTCATGAAGAAAATGTAGACACATTGCGACAAATGCTGCCTGCACCGCTGTTGGGCGATGTTCCTTTTCTGCCGCGCTGGGATGCTAACGAAGCCGCCAAGCACTTTAACATACAACGTTTGATTGAGTAGCAGGCGTTCACTGGGGCAGTCTGTCACCTGCACCTCATAACCATTGATAGGGATGTTCATTGAGGTGTGGTGCAAAAGATATTTGACATCCCAGCGCATATCAGCAAAATGTTATCGTTGAACACATGGCTTGGGCAGACGCGCACCGTTTAAGTATCCAAGCTGGAATTATCGAGAGGAAGTCAGCATGCCAGATTATAAAGCTCCAGTACGTGATATCCGATTTGTGGTTAACGAAGTATTGGAATCAGAGAAGATCCACCAGACCCTGCCCGGCTACGAGGAGGCCACAGAAGATCTCATGAATGCCATCATTGATGAGGGGGCGCGCTTTGCCGAAAACGTGTTGGCGCCACTGAGTCGTGTCGGTGACGAAGAAGGTTGCCAGTGGAATCCTGAGTGTGTCACTACCCCTGCCGGGTACAAAGAAGCCTATCGTCAATACGTCGATAATGGCTGGCCGGCGCTGAGCGCAGACCCACAGCATGGAGGTCAAGGCATGCCTACGCTCCTGGGGATCATTGTGAGCGAGCTTGCAGGAACGGCGGATTGGGCTTGGGTTATGTATCCTGGCTTAAGCCATGGCGCGGTAGACACCGTTGCCGAGCACGGCGATGCTGAGCAAAAAGCGAAGTATCTGACCAAGCTCGTCTCTGGTGAGTGGACAGGCACTATGTGTCTGACGGAATCCCAGTGCGGCTCCGACCTCGGCTTGCTGCGCACTAAGGCAGAGCCGCAGGCAGACGGCTCTTATGCCATCACCGGTACCAAGATTTTTATCAGCGCTGGTGAGCACGACATGGCTGACAATATTGTGCATATTGTACTTGCACGGCTGCCGGATGCGCCCCCAGGCACCAAGGGCATCTCCCTGTTTATTGTGCCCAGGTGCAATGTCAATGACGACGGCAGTGTGGGCGAGCGTAACGCTGTCAACTGTGCATCGATTGAAAAGAAGATGGGCATCCACGGAAATGCCACCTGCGTGCTCAACTTCGACGGCGCTAAAGGGTTTCTGATTGGTCCACCTAACCGTGGGCTAAACGCCATGTTCACCTTTATGAATACCGCTCGCATTGGCACGGCGGTGCAGGGCTTGGCCCATGCTGAGCTGTCATTTCAAGGTGCGCTCAGCTATGCCAAAGAGCGGCTCGCCATGCGTTCTTTGACGGGCCCCAAAAACCCTGATGGCCCCGCAGACCCAATCATTGTTCATCCGGATGTACGGCGGATGTTGCTGACGCAGAAGGCTTTTGCTGAGGGCAGTCGAGCATTCCTGTATTTTCTCGCACAGCAGGGCGATATCGTCGCAAAGGGTAGTGAGGAAGACGCCAAGATAGCCGATGATCTTATGGCGCTGCTGACGCCTATCGGAAAAGCGTTTGTGACCGAGGTGGGTTTTGAATCGGCTAATCTCGGTGTACAGGTTTATGGCGGACACGGCTTTATTCGTGAGTGGGGCATGGAGCAAATTGTGCGTGATGCCCGCATCGCTATGCTTTACGAAGGTACCACGGGTATTCAGGCGTTAGACCTGGTGGGTCGCAAGGTGTTGGCTACCGGCGGCAAGTTGTTAATGGGTTTCACCGGGATGATCGATCAGTTTTGTGAAGAGCACGACGCGGCAGAATATGCTGAATTTGTAACGCCACTTCAGGCGCATACGCAGGAATGGTTGGATCTGTCGATGAAACTCGGCGAGCAGGCGATGGCTAACCCCGATAATGCCGGTGCTGGTGCAGTCGATTACCTGATGTACAGTGGATACGTGACGCTGGCGTATTTTTGGGCGCGAATGGCTGTATTAGCAAAACAGAAAATAGCCACAGGCGAAGGTGATATGTCTTTTTACGAGGCAAAAGTTATGACAGCTCGTTTTTATTACGAGCGTCTGTTGCCACGTACCGAGTCATTAAAGGTCACTATGCTGGCAGGTGCAGACAACTTGATGGAGATGCGCGAGGAAATGTTTCAGCTTTAGGGAGAGATAGTTGCCTTGAGTTGGATGACTTTTTGGGACTAAGAGAAGAGAATAAGGATGTTCTCTTTTTCTTGTAACATTACGTGCGCTTAAATATTATGACTGAAGAAACTTCCGACCAAGCTGACCGCAGTTACGGCAACAGCCTCTACCCTGAGGACCAGAAAAAGGTCGACGACTTTGTTAGTCGTGGCATTAATTCTGTGGAACGCAAACCGTTCCGCCCCATGCGACTGATACTCATGTTGATAGTGGTGGTAACGGCCCTGAGTATTTTTAGTCAGTTTTTGGCGCGCTGGGCGGGGGCCTATTAGGTAGCAGTGTTGCTGCGCTGTTTGGCCTTCTAATCGGATAACGTCTATGACTCAATCAAGCCATTCTCTAGCAAGCTCTGCCTAAATCGCTCACCTGGCTTCGACCCTGTTTTATAAAAAACGGCGGGTGTTCCAATAGGCGCTGCAACCGTAATCGATTTGCCCTGAGTGTGTCTGTATACCTCACCCGTAAACAAATGGGTCCAGTCTCCCTTTGGCAAATAGACATCTACTGATGACGTCTCGGGGTCGAGTACGGGCGCCACCATAAAGTCAGCTCCAACCATAAATTGATAGTCTAATAATCTTACGGCGGCATCATTTGGGTAATGCACCCACGGATGCCTTACAACAGGATAGCCTTTTTGTGCGGCTTCTTTTACTAGCTGCTTGCGATAACCGCCCCACGCTTTATAGATGTTGGCGAATCGAGCAAAATGATCAAGAGTTTCTTCGTCAGTATTGAATTGATGGTTAGCCTCTGGGCGGTTGCCTTCGTGGGTTCTGAAAATGGTGGTGAAGGCATTCAGTTCAGTCCATCGCTGCATTAATTCCTTAGAACGATAACGATGACCGATCAACCAACTTGCGGGTGACGGTACGGTGGTATAACCACCAATATCACTATGATTTAACGAATAACCGGAAAGCCCGCTGGACAGTAAACCCGTGACTGCCGTTTTAATGCCATCATACTTGTCCCACGTTACCAGTTGGTCTCCCAGCCAAAACAACGTGGTCAAGCCAGGACTTTTTGTATAGCCAGAGCGACTGAAGAACACAATATCATCACTGCGTCCTGCCTCGTCTATGGCCTCGCGGTTGACCTGCTGCCATTCTTCAGCGTATCGGTTATGTGATTTAACAGGCGTTCCGCTGTGTAATTTTGCATCATAGGGAAGCGCCTCACCGAAATCGGCCATCCAGCCTGACGCACCACTGGCGATCAACTCGTCTTTAATCACTTGCTTAATCCAGCTTCTGGCTTCGGGGTTTGAGAGGTCAATTAAGCCCGCTGAAAAACTGGTGTTTTCAATTAAGTAAGGTTCTCCATTCTGTGTTTGAACAAGGAAGCCTTCTTCAAGTAATTCGCTAAACTGATTTCTTTTTACATGAGGCTTGTCATCAACCTGCGCAAAAAAAGGGTTGATGTAAGTCAAAACATGGACATCATCCTTTTTTAAACCGGCCAACATGTTGCTCCAATTTTCATAGCGATTATTATCCAGCTCCCAATTCCACCAAAGCTGCTTACCGAATGACGTTTTACGCTGACCTACCCAGTCTTGTAGCCATAAGCCCGCCACCGCACCCTTCTTATCTTTCATTTGCTGATAGCGGGCCATGACTTTTTCTGTCCCCCCTTGCATGCCTAGAATCGCACCGTCATGAATCCAGTCAGGTAGCTCACGCATGCGGCCCGAATACGTTGTATATTCTTCTATTAACGCTAATGGTGTATCGCCATTAATAATCCGGCCCTTTATCGAATGAGAAAACAAGGCGACTTGCACCTGATTGTCTGCTGTCATATCAAAGGACGAGTACTCCGAGGTTTCTAAAAATAGTGATCGCATTTTGCTGGTCATGTAGTGCGGCACACCCGCATACGATGTATGCCACTTGCCGCCCGCACTTGCATTGATGTCGACGAGCAAAGTAAATGGCTGAGATCCCCGCCCTATGCCTTGCTCCATAATAAAAATCGGCAGCTTTTTACCTTTTTGATCAAAATAGGTAAATTGCTCGCCAAAGCCATAAAAGCTTTCGTCTTTTTCTGAAGCGTAATTTAAGTAGATGCGGTTATACGATGTATCGTCTAATTCAGCCGAGAAAGATAACTGATTGCTGGAATGCGGCTTAAGCGTAAACACATAGCCAATAGACTTGCCTGATTGACAGGCTAAATCGCCGCGGAAGACTAGCGCATCATTGATGACGGTTAGGCGAGTAACCGTTTGATCCTCACAGAGATCTTGAGTCTCGTCATCAATAAAGAAAGAACCTTTAACCTCGTGAATAGTCTCTTTGCCTTTGCCACCCATAACAAAACTTTCGCCAGGCACGGTTTGCCACAGTACTTTATTTTCAGACTTATTATGAGTGATCTTAAGTGCCGGTAAGCTCGCATCAGTGGCTTGATAGCGCACCAAAAACTGTCCTAGCGGGATGGACGCTGAGCGTAATTTTTCATCGTGAGTGATATGTCCAGACAACATATCGGAACATGCGGACAGCAGTAAATTAACCACTAACAGTGCTACAGCGCGACTGCCATACGTTCTAAAGTTGATTGCCATGTATTTTTCGTGCGCTCTTTCAGGTGAGGTGACTCACAAGGCATAAAGCGCAGAGACTGCTTTAAAAATTGGCGTATTGCAACGCCTTGTGGATGCCGTTCATGCTGATGCACGTGGTGGCGATCCTGAGTATCCTTGACGAGCTTTTTACGTGCGGGGCTGGAGTTGATTGGCTGCACTAATCGTTCGTCGCGGCCGATCAGTCGGTGCTCACTGGGGCGAAATCTCTGACCGCTATTAGCGTAAGGTTTGACGTTGGCCGCATTTTTCCCAGCGTAGCCGGTGCACGCTTAATAATCTTTTTGCCGGCAGCGAGTAACTTTTTGGCCGCTTACATTATAAATGTAGGATTGCGGGCTTTATGCAGTGGGCTTTACGTTACAATTGTGGAGCTAATTTAGCAGGTGGATCTGGGCAAGTGATAACCTCTCGAAAAGTAACAGGACGTGAGCGCGGCTTTAGTTTGCTAGAAATGGTCGTGGCTGTGGCAATAATGGGTTTTTCTCTTGGGGCTCTTTATCAGGCTGCGGGCGGCGCTATACGCATCGTCCGGACCGATGAGCAAAGGGGCTATGCGGTTGAGTTGGCGCGTTCACTTGTGGCCTTATATGCAGTGGTTCCTAGTGCTGGTTTAAACGAAACAGGAGAAACAGAAGGCGGGTTCTTCTGGAGCGTTGTGGCTGAGCCCTTAGTGTTACCCGAAGGTGTCTCTCTGGCGGAAGGTGCATTGCAGCGTGTGAGTGTTGTGGTCAGTTGGGATGATGGCCCTAAAAAGCGCGAGGTCTCTCTCGATTCGGTGGTCGCTGGCAAGGAGGGGACGCAGTGAGCCGGCAGCGCGGCTTTACTTTGTTGGAAGTGATGATCGCCTTGGTCATCCTGTCCATGATTATGGTGGCGACAATTGCCGCCCTGCGTGGGTTTGGCAATACTAAGGCCACTGTTACTCTGGTTACAAACCGGCTTGATGAAGTGCGGGTCGTGAGTGGTTTTTTGCGTAATTCGCTGGGCAGTGCGATACCTGTGCGTCTGGGTGAGACGGGTGTCCCTACCTTTGGTCGGCCCGAGCCCTCCGCAACCTATTTTCGCGGGAGTTCTTCCGAGGTGGTGTGGGTGGCACCCCTAGTCGCGGGTGCAGATCTGGGTGGGGCTTTTGTTATGCAGCTCAATTATATAGACGAGAGAATTGAGTTCAAATGGCACCCTTATCGGGCGTCTATGGAGGCGCTGAATTGGGCCGAAGTCGAGCCCCGTGTCTTGTTGGAGGTTGTGGAGGAGTTCACGATTGGCTATCTCGACAATTACGGAGGCGATTGGCTGGACGAGTGGCCTGAATTACCGGCAAACCCGGTGGCTGTGCGTCTCAACATCAAGTCCCGGAATAAATACTGGCCTGAACTGGTGGTGCGCCTAGATCCGGGTGAATTGAATCAGTGATGACCGTGTCCCTCAATGCCATGTCCCGGATACAGATAACGTGAGTGGCCGCGGTGATCTTCGGCTCGCTAGGTACGGTGGTTCCGAGGCCGGCGTCGCGCTGGCGATACTGGTGTGGTTTCTGGCTGCAATGTCCTTATTGGTGGGGGGTATCGTCATGCAGGCCAGGGTGGATGCCAAGCTCTCAGGTTTACATCTTGCTACGGCTCAGGTTGAGGCGGCGGGTGATGGTGCGATTCAGCTGGCGCTCACTGACCTGCTGATACTTGAGCGGGATGGCGCGTTTTCCAACCGCTCGGCCCATTACGAGGCTCACAGCCTTGGCAAACTCGAAGTGGGCGTCGTTCTCACGCCGTTAAGCGGGCTGATAGATCTTAATACGGCACCGGAAGGTCTCTTGTCTAGGTTGTTTTCTTCAATAGATGGCATAGACGAAAGTGCAGCCTATGCACTGATTACCAGTGTGGTAAAGTGGCGCTCTGCGGCTTCACAAGAGCCAAGTGGCAGCCCCGGTGGCAGGTTTGAGGTTATGGAAGACCTGTTGATGGTAGAGGGCGTTGATAGAGATATTTTTGAGGCTGTACGGGATTCCCTTTACGTTGCCCCGCAGGGTAGCTCTGGGGTGGACTGGGCCTCAGCCCCAGCGTCCGTTCTTCAAGCATTGGGGGAAATAGACGAAAAGATGGTATTGGGGTTGGTCAAGTCACGTGTGACGGAAGACATCGAGTATCTGGAGCCGCCAATGGATATAGATTTGAGTTATCAAGAAGTGGTGCCGTCTGATTCTTATCGCGCCGACGCCCTGGTTGTTCTCGATAACACTGTGTATTTGCGCCGGCGCTGGGTCAATCGCGCGCAGAGAGGGGCTGATGGTCTGCCGTGGCTGTTTTTTCGAACTGAAGCGGTACGAGCGGTGCCGAACTTGAACGAGGCTATGTCGATCATCAAAGAGGGCGGTTATGCTGCAGATTAGTCAGTCTTGGAATCTGTTTGGTTACGATTTACGCCGCGGGCCGCACTATTTTCGAGCGGGTTGGCGCGATTTTTTGTGGGGCAGCGAGTCACCGGTGCTGGGCGCTTTTGACGAGGTGGTGGAGGTGCATCAGGAAACAGGTGAGGTACTCCACTATCAGGCAGGTCACTCTGTTGCGGCGCCAGTGGTCGCAGACGCGCTAGTCGCGCGTGCTGTTTTGCTCCCTGATCGTCTGGTGTTGGTTAAGACCCTGCGAGTGCCGGAGGCTGCCGAAGCCGACTTGGAGTCTGTGGTAATGCTGGAGGTGAACTCCAGTAGCCCCTTTCCTAGCGCAGATACCTGCTACGGTTGGACCGTTGATAATCGCCGAGAAAAGGATCTGGATGTGCAGCTGGTTATCACATCACGAAGCGCCGTAATGTCGTTTATTGCGACACGGATGGATTGCCATGATGTTTTAGCCTACGAGGTCTGGGCTCGGGCGGAAGGCCGCATGGTGTTGCTGTCAGGTTTTGGCGAAGCTGGCCGACAACAAAGGAATCAGCGCCGACTGACCCGCATGGCCGTTGTGCTGGCCTATTGCCTAGCGGTAGTTTTGGCGCTGTTTGCGTGCAGTGCTGGGGCCAAGTATCTTGAGCTGCAAAAAGTGCAGGCCATTCAGGCGCAAGCAGACCGGCGGGCGAGCGACGCAGGAGAGCTGCGCACTCGGCTTGCGTCGGCTAAGGCCTATATTGCCACCGTCAATGATCTGCTGGCTGAGTATCCAGATCCTCATTCTGGCTTGAACAAGCTTGCGATAATGCTAGGGGATGACACCTGGGTTGAGGCAGCGGATATAAAAGGCACGCGAGTCAAAATTGAAGGCCTGTCTCGAGATGCCGCAGCCGTGATGCAGCAGTTGTTGGACGATCCGGCCTATGCGCGCGTTGTGGCGCCTGTTGCGATCAAAAAAGTGAAATCAGGTATGGAGTATTTCGTGTTAAACCTGACTCTGGCTCCGCAGGATGGCAGCAAATGAGGCCCAAGCTCAAAGCGGACAGGCCGACTATTGTTGTGGGCGCTACGCTGGGCTTGGTTGCACTATTGGCTTTTTATTGGATACTGCAGCTCTGGTCATTGCGGTCAGATTTCGTCGCTGAGATAGCGTCAATTCAGCCTCGCACGGCACGCCTGCTTGGGATCGCTGAGAGCTTTGACCAGCTGGAGCTCGCCAGCAATGGCGCTGATGCTGTACTGCGGGATCTCACCTATCCGGCCGATCGGGACAGTCCTACTACAGCGGCCGCGATGCAGCGCGATATCCGAGAATTGATGGTAAATGCGGGCCTTTCGGTGTCGGGTAGTCAGGTTTTACCTGTGCAAAAATCCACCGGTTTCGATCGCTTAAATCTTGATATTACTGCTCAGGGGAATATCGATGAACTGGACCAGACTTTTGCTGGCATCGAGGCGTTACGGCCGCTGGTGTTTGTCGAGTCTGTTAATGTGAAACCCATTCGGGTGCGGCGTAGCCGCCGCGCACCGGCGGCGGAGGATAACGCGAATGGAGATGATCCGCGCAAGCTTACCGCACGATTTCAATTGTTTTCTTTAAGGTTGACAGAGTGATTGCGAGCATTAATGATAGCGCTTGGCAGCGTGCTTTAGGCCTTTGCTGATGGTGAACACCACTGAGCGACAGCTGCGCGCCTTCGCCCTTATATTAACTGTTATTTTACTGCTGCAGTTTTTGTGGAGTGGTTTGCGCCTATTGCAAACGACCGAGCCACAGTCTATATACCCGGCAGCGGCATCTTTGCAGGTCGACGACATAGAATATGGCCTGAACGCTGGGGACGAGTCGCCGCAAGCACTGGTTAATCGTCCCTTGTTCTGGGAGGGCCGCCACGCGTATGTGCCTGATCCCGCGAAAGGAACCACAGCGCCGGTGGAAGCTCGAGGTAGTGCGGCCATTGACCAGATTACGCTGCGGGGGTTATATACGGGAGGCATCATTATTTCTTATCAAGGGCAGGGCCGTCGATTACGACTGGGTGAGTCTGTGGAGGACTGGAAGCTCATGGAGCTGCGGCCTGGGGCTGCGGTTTTCAGAAGCGGAGAGGACAGCAGAACGGTCAAGCTGAAGTATGCGTTCTCCATTGCGAGCCCTTCTGAGGACGCCGCAGCCGATGAGCCTGTCGCTGGAGTTAAAGACGTATCGGGTGTGGGTAATAAAACAGAGTCAAGTGAACATAACAAAACTACAGGCGAATAGAATTGCAAAATCCCTATAACTGGCCATTGGTGGTGGCCGCCGCTCTCATGCTGGCCAGCTGCACGGCCATGCAACAGGAGCAACAGTCTGCCCTCGACAGGCAGGAGGATAATGCCGCCAATGAGCTGGTGGCGACCGCGGGGGGGGCAAGCGTGCCTGGCGGCGACTCTTCCGGGTCAGGGCGTGACTCGACGAATGAGTCTTCGAGCGGGGCTGCGGAGCAGTCCGATGCCTATGTGAAGTCTAAGCCGACTATCTACAAAGGGACCGATAGGGTCGTGCAGATGCCTCCCGCCCAGGCGCCGGTAAAGTTTTATGGCGACGCGGTCAGTCTTGATTTTGAGCAGGCGCCGCTGACGGAGGTCATCCATGCCATTATGGGTGATATTCTGGGATTGGACTATATTGTTGAGCACCCGATCAACGGTGAGGTAACCGTTCGAACCCGCACCCCGGTGCCCCGAGATCAGCTGCTTGATATATTGGAATCGCTACTGCGGGCCAACAAGGCTTTGATGATCCGGGATAGGGACGGACGCTATTTTATCAGCGGGTCCAGTGAAATGAGTAAATTGAACCCAAATTTTAGCGCAGCCTCGACCAATACCGTCGGCTATAGCAATGTCATAGTGCCTTTGCAGTATATCGGCGCGCAAAACATGGCTGAGATCCTCCGCCCGGTAGCCGATGAGTCCGCCTTTGTACTGATCGATCCGGTGCGCAATCTACTGGTATTGGCCGGCACC
>MDTF01007468.1_pt1 | contig 10171 bp, 10 predicted proteins | sample 811191 | NCBI WGS metagenome assembly MDTF01 (sample SAMN05326649, study PRJNA326480) | marine metagenome | isolation source: seawater | place: Southern Ocean | collected 2011 | reverse complement strand
TAATAAAAAAATACTTCTAATAATTGCTGGTGGTATATCAGCCTATAAGACTTTAGATTTAATAAGGTTACTAAGGAAAAGCGATGTTGATGTTAAAACGATACTAACTAGAAGCGGGAGAAAGTTTGTTACGCCTCTCTCAATCGCTTCTTTGACTGGCAACAAGCCGTATGAAGACATTTTTAGTGTTAACAATGAAGCTAACATTGACCATATATCTTTATCAAGGTGGGCAGATATTATTTTGGTAGCCCCTGCAACCGCAAATTTTATGAGCAAACTAATATCTGGTAAAGCAGATGATTTAGCTACGACTGTTTTATTAGCCTCTAACAAAGATATCTTTTTAATTCCGGCAATGAATGTAAGAATGTGGCTTCATAAAGCAACACAACGAAACTTAAAAGATTTATTAGATATTGGATATAAATTTATTGGGCCGGCTAGTGGTGAAATGGCTTGTGGGGAATATGGTGAAGGTAAAATGTCTAGTCCTAGACAAATCTTCTCATTTTTAAATAATTACTTTAAAAATAAAAATTTGGTAAAAAAAAATAAGATTACAGCTTTAGTAACGACGGGTCCAACAAGGGAATACATGGATCCCATAAGATATATCTCAAATGAATCTAGCGGAAAACAAGGGTATGAAATAGCGCTCGCTTTATCTAAACTTGGAATAAAAACAACTTTAATCTCTGGCCCTACAAATATAAATTTTTCTAAAGAAATTGAAGTAAAAAATGTAGTTAGTGCCAACGAAATGATGAATGAAGTAAAAGAAATGTTACCAGTAGACATAGCGGTTTGTGCAGCGGCAGTTTCAGACTTTAGGCCAAAAAACATAAGCAAAAGTAAAATAAAAAAACAGGCGGCTGAGTTAAAAAATTTAGAATTAAAAAATAATAATGATATTTTAGAGCATTTAGGTAAAAATAATAAAAACAGACCAAAAATAGTTGTTGGATTTTCAGCAGAAACTGAAAATTTAATTGAAAATTCAATACTAAAACTTAAAAATAAATACTGCGACCTTATTATTGCAAATGATGTTTCAAAAAAACATACCGGGTTAAATGTTGATTATAATAAAGTTTCTTTAATTCAGAAAAATGGAAAAATTGAAAACATCTCAAGAAACAAAAAAAGTTATATTGCGTCATTAATAGCAAAAAAAATATTAGATAAGTTTTTAATTGATGATAAAAATATTAATTAAACGCCTTTCCAGAAATGTTTTGATACCTAAATATGAAACTCCAGGGTCCTCTGGTATGGATATAGCCGCACATATTGAAAAAAATATAGAACTAGCGCCTGGAGATAAAGTAATAGTACCTACAGGATTTTCTCTCTCTATCCCTCAAGGATTTGAAGTGCAAGTGAGACCAAGATCTGGGCTTGCTGCGAAAAAAGGTATTAGTGTGCTTAATACGCCAGGTACAATAGATGCTGACTATAGAGGTGAAATTAAGGTAATACTCATTAACTTGGGAAAGGAAAAATTTTTAATAGAAAATGGTATAAGGATAGCACAAATGGTTGTTTGCCCTGTAATTCAAGCAAAGATTGAAGAAACAGAAAGTTTATCAAAAACATCGAGGGGCGCCGGGGGCTTTGGGTCTACAGGAATAAAGTAGTTTTATAATGCAAATTACCAATAGAGATTTAAAGCGATACTCAAAACAAATAATTTTAAAAAAAATTGGTTTAGTTGGTCAAAAAAAAATTTTTTCTTCGAAAGTTCTTATTGTGGGTGCGGGTGGACTAGGGTGTCCATTATTACTGTACTTAACAAACTCAGGTGTGGGTAATATTGGTGTTGTAGATAATGATAAAATTCAAGAGTCTAATTTGAATAGGCAAATACTTTTTACTTCAAATGATGTTGGTAAATCTAAAGTTATTCAAGCTAGAAAAGTTATTAAAAAAATAAATAAAAAGATAAAAATAAAAATCTATAATGAAAAAATAAATAAGAAAAATATTAAGAAAATAGCAGGTAATTTTGATATTATATGTGACTGCACAGATAATTTTAAAGCTAGGTATTTAATTAATGACTACTGTTTAAAATATAAAAAACACCTAATTTCTGCGGCCATCAGTAAATTTGATGGTCAAATTTTTAGTTTTGATTTTAAAAAAAAAACCCCTTGCTTTAGATGTTTTGTGCCAGAAACACCCGACCTAGATAATAACTGCGAAACGGATGGAGTAATGTCAACATTAGCAGGAATCGCTGGAACGCTACAGGCAAATGAAGTAATTAATACTATTCTGAATAAAAATAAATTAGAAGGTAAAATACTTGTTTTTAACTCTCTCTTGACTGAATTTAGAAAAATTAAACTCTTTAAAAACTCTAAATGTATTGAAGAATGTTCAAAAAGATAATTATTTTCTATCTTCTCTTAATCGCAAGTGCGTTTGCAGATGATGAATATTTCTTAACTTTACGAAATGATACTGTTAATTTAAGACAGGGGCCGTCGTTTAAATATCCAATTAAAATTTTTTACAAGAAAAAGTTTCTTCCAGTTTTAGTTCAAGACGAATCTTATAATTTTAGAAAAATTAAAGACCACGAAAACAATTCAGGCTGGATTCACCGATCACAATTATCCAAGAAAAAAGCTGGTATAGTTATAAAAGATAATATTTTAGTCTTTAAAAAATCTTCTATTTACTCAAAGCCATTGTTAATTTTAGAAAAAGGAAGGCTTTGTCTAATCAAAAATTGCAAAGGAAATTGGTGTAAAATTAAAGTTGATAAATATGTTGGGTGGGTAAAAAAAGAAGTTTTATGGGGAAGGCTTTAGTTAAAAGGACTTTCTAAAATACATGCTACTAAATGAATACGCGCTTGCTCTCCACCATTAAAAAAATTATGATATTTTGTGTTGTTAGTGATTGTAACTTTGCCATCGGCAGGGAGATGTTTTGCGACATTTTCTATCACCATCGAGCATCCCGGATTTGTAATTATCGGAATATGAAGTCGGCACTCTGGATCTTTATGCCAACTTAATGTTGATCTTGGCTCCTTAAGCAGCAACCTAACTCTTCCAAGTTTAAATCTTTTTTTTAACGTTTCGTATACTTCCTTAAAATAAGTATTTTCGAATTCAGGCACTAACTGTGTATATTTAGCCTCATGAATATCCACGTCTCTTGATACCTCTTTTCCTGTTTCGTCTGCAATAGTCCAATACTTTCCTCTTATATTATGACCTTTAACCGAAGATTCATCATTTGGTATCTGACTCAATGGTATTGCTCCAAAATGAGTTACACCCGGGGTATTAAATGTTCTTTTTTCCAGCACTAGCTTTAAGTCTTTTCTTAACTTTGATATATCAAATTTTAGATCAGGAACTGAATGAAAATCATCAAAATTTATTTGAGACATATATATTTTTATTTTAAATCGAAACGATCAAGATTCATTACTTTTGTCCAGGCAGCAACAAAGTCAGTTAGAAATTTTTCTTTAGAATCTTCACAAGCATAAACCTCTGCTAGCGATCTTAGTTGAGAATTTGAGCCAAATATTAGATCGGCTCTAGTACCTGTCCATTTCAATTTTCCTGTTTTACGTTCTCTACCTTCAAAAAGTTCTTCAGCTTCATTAGTTTCTTTCCACGTAATATTCATATCAAGCAAATTTAAAAAAAAATCGTTAGTTAGTACTCCTGGTTTCTTTGTAAATACTCCATATTTAGAGCTATCGAAATTAGTGTTCAAAACTCTCATACCTCCGATAAGAACTGTCATTTCTGGTGCTGTTAATTTCATTAAGTTGGCTCTGTCAATTAACATCTCTTCTGCTGAAAGAGAATATTTTCCTTTTAAATAATTTCTAAAACCATCTGCTCTTGGTTCAAGTAACCCAAACGAATGTATATCTGTTTGCTCTTGAGTAGCGTCACCACGCCCAGCTAAAAACGGAACTGTAATTTTTTTGCCTGCTTTATTTGCTGCTTTTTCGATTGCTAAATTTCCACCCAGTATAATTAAATCTGCTATTGATACTGATTTATTTTTTGCATCAAATCCTTTTTTAATTTTTTCAAAAACTTTTAGTGATTTAGATAATTCAACTGGATTGTTAACTTCCCAATCTTTTTGGGGAGAAAGTCTAATTCTACTTCCGTTTGCACCTCCTCTTTTGTCCGAGCTACGAAAAGTTGAAGCTGATGCCCAAGCTGTAGATGTTAATTGTGAAATAGACAGACCAGATTTTAAAATTTTAGTTTTAAGCGATTGAATGTCTTTATTCTTAAGTTTGTGTTTATTCTTAGGAACAGGATCTTGCCAAATTAAAGTTTCTTTTGGAACGTCGATTCCAAGATAGCAGGCACGAGGCCCCATATCACGATGGGTAAGTTTGAACCAAGACCTTGCAAACGCATCAGAAAATTCGTCTGGGTTTTTATGAAAATTTTCTGAAATTGGCTTATATTGAGGGTCCATTTTTAAAGATAGGTCTGTAGTTTGCATCATTGGAAGGTTTTTTACAGATTTTGCATGGGCGTCTGGTGTCATATCAATAGCACGTCCGTTTTGTTTTGGTTTCCACTGGTGAGCACCAGCAGGACTTTTTGTAAGCTCCCATTCATATCCAAATAAATTTTCAAAATAACCCATGTCCCATTTTATTGGATTAGTAGTCCACGCTCCCTCTATACCGCTACTTATAGTATCGATGCCTTTGCCGGTCTTATAATCACTATTCCAACCAGTGGCTTGTTCCTGAATTTTTGCCCCTTCTGGTTCTGCTCCCTTATAAGATTCTGCGGCAGCACCGTGGGATTTTCCAAACGTATGCCCACCCGCTACTAAGGCGACAGTTTCGTAATCATTCATTGCCATTCGACCAAAAGTTTCACGAATATCATGGGCAGCTAAAAGAGGGTCTGGGTTTGCGTCGGGTCCTTGTGGATTTACATAAATTAAACCCATGTGTGAAGCTCCTAGTGGCTGCTCAAGATCTCTTTTACCGCTGTAACGATTTACACCTAACCATTCTTTTTCCGAACCCCAATAAATGTCATCTTCAGGTTCCCAAATATCTTCTCTACCTCCGCCGAAACCAAAAGTTTTAAAACCCATTGATTCTAGAGATATGTTTCCAACTAATATAAACAAATCAGCCCATGAAATTTGTTTTCCATATTTTTTTTTAATAGGCCAAAGCAGAAGTCTTGCTTTGTCCAAGTTAACATTGTCTGGCCAGCTATTTAATGGTGCAAATCTTTGATTACCTGTTCCAGCACCGCCACGTCCGTCTGCGGTTCTATATGTACCTGCCGCATGCCAAGCTAAACGAATAAATAAGGGTCCATAATGCCCATAATCAGCAGGCCACCACTCTTGTGAGTCTGTCATTAACTTATGCAAATCTTTTTTAAGTGCTTTGAGGTTAAGTTTTTTAAATTCTTTTGAATAACTAAATGTTTTATCCATAGGATCAACCAAAGAAGAGTGTTGGCTTAGAATTTTAAGATTTAAACTGTTTGGCCACCAATCCCTGTTTGACGTGCCTCTGCCGGCTGAAAATTTAGGTGGTGTTCCTGCTCCTGTGAAAGGACATTTTGATTGTTCGCTCATATAATTATATAAAATTTATAATGATTTTAAGATCAAGTCAATAGTTTAGAACCATTATAAACTACTGAGATTCATTCTCAATGTTAATAACGACGTCTACATCTCTAATTTTTTTTCCAGACGGAGCTTGTGGAATATTTTTAAACTTAACTTCTTTCGAATCAATGTCTGTTAGAATATTATTTTTTAAATCAAAAAAATGATGGTGTGAACCGACATCAGTATCGAAATAACTTTTGTTATTACTGGTCAGTATTTCTTTTAAATGCCCAGACTTTTTAAAGGCGTGAACAGTATTATAAAAAGTTGCTAAAGATATTTTTTCTTTATTAGCTTTCCTATTAATTAATTGATCTAAATCTTCGACTGTAAAATGAAAAGCTTTTTTTCTTTCAAACAAAAATTCCGCTATTCTAATTCTTTGTTTTGTGGGCCTGAGTCCAGATGACCTCAATTTATTAGCAATTTTAAAAATTTTCTTCATTATGCTAGATTTTACTCATTTATTGTCTAAAATCGACAATTATTTTTAATATGATAAATAGTATAAATCTTGTAATAGTTTAATTAAAAATCATGCGAAAAAATAGCTTTAATTATAATGAACTAATAGAATGCGGAGAAGGTAAGCTTTTTGGTGAAGGAAATGCAAAGCTACCTCTTCCTCCGATGTTAATGTTTGATAGAATTGTCGAAATAAACCACGATAAAGGGGATTTTAAAAAAGGAATTGTTGTAGCAGAACTGAATATAAAAGATGACCTGTGGTTTTTTGGTTGTCATTTTAAAGGCGACCCTGTAATGCCAGGCTGCCTGGGACTAGATGCGATGTGGCAACTAGTGGGTTTTTATTTAGGTTGGACAGGTGAACCAGGAAAAGGCAGGGCCTTAGGAGTTAATAGCGTTAAGTTTACAGGCGAAGTTCTCAAAAATGTCAAAATAGCAACATATGAAATTAATATAAAAAGAGTTTTGAAAAAAGAAGGTACTACCGTAGGATTAGCAAATGGGATTTTAAACGCAGATGGTAAAACTATATACACTGCAGAAAACTTAAAAGTAGGACTGTTTCAATCATGAGAAGAGTGGTAATAACTGGAGTTGGCATAGTGTCTTGCCTTGGTAACAACCAAGAAGAGGTTTACCAGTCTTTGTTAAATTCAAAATCAGGAATATCCTTTTGTGAAGAGTATAAAGAACATAATTTAAAAAGCCACATTCACGGAAAACCAAAGATTAAAGTTGAAGACCACGTCGATCGAAAAATAATGCGATTTATGGGCTCTGGCTCTGCATATAATTATATTGCCATGCAGGAAGCCGTGAAAGACTCTGGGTTGGAAGATAAAGATGTAAGTAACATTTCAACTGGAATTGTTATGGGATCTGGAGGTCCTTCAATTGAAAATGTGATTTTAGCTGCTGATAAGGCTAGGGCAAAAACTCCAAAATTAATGGGTCCATTTATTGTGCCAAGAACTATGGCAAGTACAGCATCGGCAACACTTGCTGTGCCTTTTAAAATCAAGGGAATCAATTATACTATGAGTTCTGCATGCGCAACGAGTGGTCACTGCATAGGAAATTCCGTAGAGTTAATTCAGTATGGGAAACAAAATATAATGTTTGCAGGTGGCAGTGAAGAATTACACTGGGCTATGACAGCAATGTTCGATGCTATGACTGCTTTATCTTCTAAATATAATGACTTTCCTCAAAAAGCTTCGAGAGCTTACGATAAAACAAGAGATGGGTTTGTTATTGCTGGTGGCGGAGGTGTTTTAGTTTTAGAAGAATATGAACATGCCAAAGCAAGGGGTGCAAAAATTTATGCAGAAGTAACGGGTTATGGAGCTACATCTGATGGATACGATATGGTGGCCCCTTCAGGTGAAGGTGCTGTAAGATGTATGAATATGGCTTTAAGCACAGCCAAAAATAAAATTGACTACATTAATACACATGGAACATCTACACCCGTTGGAGATATAACAGAATTAAGAGCTGTGGGAGAAACGTTTAAAGGTGTGGTTCCAAAAATTAGTTCAACAAAATCTTTATCTGGTCATCCTCTCGGTGCCGCTTCAGTACATGAAGCGATCTATAGTTTAATTATGATGAAAAATAGTTTTATTACCGGGTCTGCTAATATCAACGAAATAGATGAAGAAGCAAAAAAATATCCAATTGTTACAAAGACAGAAAAAAATGTAAATCTTAATGCAGTTATGTCTAACAGCTTTGGATTTGGAGGAACAAACGCAACATTAATTTTTGAAAAAATTTAAATGAACTTACTTAAAGGAAAAAAAGGTTTAATAATGGGGGTGGCAAACGAAAGATCGATTGCTTGGGGTATATCTAAAAAATTAGCAGACGCAGGAGCAGAACTAGCATTTACTTATTTAGGAGACGCATTAAAAAAAAGAGTTATTCCATTAGCTAAATCATTAAACTCAGATTTCACACTCAGTTGCAACGTTGAGAATAAAGAAGAAACAATAAAACTTTTTGAAGACATTAAAGTCAAATGGGGTCAATTGGACTTTGTTGTTCATGCAGTTGCGTTTTCTGATAAATCTGAATTATCAGGCGAATACTTAAATACAACGAGAAATAATTTTTTAAAAAGTATGTTGATTTCATGTTTTTCTTTTACCGAAGTAGCTAAGGAAGCCTCTAAAATTATGAAAGAGGGGGGAAGCATGCTGACATTAACTTACGAGTCTACAAAAGCCATTCCTAACTATAATGTCATGGGCGTATGCAAATCAGCTCTTGAAGCCAGTGTAAAATATTTAGCTAGAGACCTTGGCTCTAAAGGCATTAGGGTAAATGCGATTAGTGCGGGCCCTATTAAAACTCTTGCTGCCTCCGCCATTGGAGATGCAAAATTTCTTTACAAATGGAATGCAGATCATTCTTTCTTAAAAAGAAACGTAGATATTCACGATGTTGGAAATTCAGCTTTATACCTAATAAGCGAACTTGCAGCTGGTGTCACAGGTGAGATTCACTATGTGGACGCTGGATATAACAAAGTTGGGATGCCAGATCCAAAAAATATTACGTAAATCCAATAAAACAACTTTATATGAAAACTATCACAAACTTTGAATGGCTTTGTAAAAAAACTTGGCAAAGAAGTGCAAAAAATACTTCTTGGTGTTTATTAGGCTGCGCGATTGGAGACTTTGGGACAATTCTTTTTTTTCAATTTACTAAAATTCCATTTCCATTATTGGGAATAATGCTTTTAGCTGTTATCAACGGATTAATCACAAGTATTACACTTGAGACTTATATTTTAATGAAACAAAATTTTAATTTTTTAAAGTCTTTAAAAACAGCATGTGGAATGAGTTTTATTTCAATGATTAGTATGGAAATGACTATGAATTTGACTGACTATTTCTTATCTGGTGGAGCAACTTTAACATGGTGGATTGTTCCAATAATGCTGATCGTTGGATTTTTAACACCATGGCCTTATAATTATTGGAGATTAAAAAAATATAATCAGGCTTGCCATTAGAAAAATGGCAAAACTATATTTTTTAATCAGAATTTTACCAAAATTATGAGACTAAAGCTTGTTTCATAGAAAGCTTAACTTTACCCCTGTCAAAGCCTACAACTTTAACTGAAACTTCATCACCTTCTTTTACAACATCTCCTACTTTTTCAACTCTTTTAACGGCAAGTTCAGAGATATGGACTAGGCCATCTTGTTTACCTAAGAAGTTTACAAAAGCACCAAATTCCATAATTTTAACAACCTTACCTTTGTAAATTTTTCCCATTTCAGGTTTGGCTACAAGGCTTTTGATAAATGCTATAGCTTTGTTTCTAGATTCTTCATCTGGAGCTGCTACAGTTACTTCTCCTGTGTCTTTTACGTCTACCTTTGCTCCCGACGTTTCAACAATTTCTCTTATTGTCGCTCCGCCTTTACCAATAACAGTTGCAATATCTTTTTTATCAACTTGTACGATTTCTATTTTAGGTGTGTGCTTAGAAAATTCTTTTCTTGATACTTTTAAAGCTTTATCCATTTCAGCCAGGATGTGCTCTCTTCCGCCTTTTGCTTGGTCCAACGCTTTCTCCATTATTTCAAATGTAATGCCTTCAATTTTTATATCCATTTGAAGAGACGTTATTCCTGATTTAGTTCCGGCTACCTTGAAGTCCATATCTCCCAAATGATCTTCATCTCCTAAAATATCTGAAAGTACTGAAAAATCATCACCTTCTTTGATTAAGCCCATTGCAATTCCAGCTACTGGTTCTTTAATCGGAACTCCCGCATCCATAAGTGCTAGTGATGTACCGCATACAGTTGCCATTGAAGATGAGCCGTTGGATTCTGTTATTTCTGATACAACTCTTAAAGTATATGGAAAATTTTCGGGTTTTGGTAAAGACGAATTAATTGCTCTCCACGCTAGTTTGCCGTGTCCTACTTCTCTTCTTCCAGTTCCTATTCTTCCACATTCTCCCACAGAAAAAGGTGGAAAGTTGTAATGAAGCATAAATCTATTTCTTTGCATTCCATTTA
>MDTF01008447.1_pt1 | contig 10172 bp, 14 predicted proteins | sample 811191 | NCBI WGS metagenome assembly MDTF01 (sample SAMN05326649, study PRJNA326480) | marine metagenome | isolation source: seawater | place: Southern Ocean | collected 2011 | reverse complement strand
CGGTTAATTCGGGTTCCGAATAATAGCTGTACAGGCGGCCGATGGCATCGCGTTTGCTGCCGGTGCCCAGTTTCATTGCAATGTGGAATTGACCCCCCGATTTTAGCCCGGTGCCCAAGGCGTTCAGATGGCGCGGCATGGCTTTTTTGCTGGCGTGTAACAGACAGAAATTAGCCCAAATGCCATCATAAATCCCTATGCCTTTAATGTCGTCAAACGTCGCCTGCCAAGCTGTGACCCCGGTATGGCGGCCCGTCATGTCGACCATAGCTGCAGATCCGTCAACCGCATCGACCCTCAGCCCGGCGTCTGCCATTCTGGCCGCCGCAGTGCCCGGACCACATCCCAAATCTAGCACTCGACCACCGTTGGGGAGTATTGCAATAAATTTCTCGAGATATGGGTTTTCTTCTTGATCGCCTGCGATGAGCCTGGCGTATTCAGCGGCCTTGTCATCATAGATTTTTAGCGTTTTAGTATCGGTCATCACACAGGTCCTGTATTGAGGTCAGATCGGTGGCAGAGGGGTATGGCCGTCTGATTACAGCTCTAATACAGCTGGCGTGGAATGTCACCGCTGGGTTTAGAGCGGTGTCCCAAGCCAGAGGCTGACACAGACAACAACCGTCAGGGGCAGGCGCAGGCCGGGCCACCAAGGCGGGGCCAGCCGAAGCCGCCAATAGATCAGGTCCAGAACGAAAACTGCCCCAAACCCATAGATCAGATCAATCGCCGTGGTGACGTAGAAAAACACATAAAGCGCGGGCAGAATGGACAACCCGTAGACCAGCAGTTCTAATTTGCCTTTCGCCAACGTTGCAAAGCCCCATAGAACGCCTGCCATAAACACCAATATAATACCGCCATAGCTGAGCATTAACGCTGCGCTATCATTCCAATACGGTATCCAAGGTTCCAGTGCGCGGATTGGTGGCAGGCCCCAGTTCAGTAGCGCTGCATAGATCAAGGGCAATGTCCCGGTCAGCGCCAATGCCAGTGGCAGGCGGGGCGGGGTCACAGCCGTTCAACCGCTAACTTGGCGCCAAGTGCGAAGAACAGCGCTGCAAAACTGCGGTTGAACCAGCGCATCACGTGCTGGCTGGTGAGTATGCGGTCATGGGCAATAGCATAAGACACGCCGTATAATATAAAAACAAAAAAGGTCATCACCGTAAAGATTGCACCAAGTTCTATCATTTCACGGTTAGCGGTTTCAGGTGCGCCTGATAAAATGGTGGCAGTAGCGCAAGAAAGTAAATTGAAAGCTTGGGATTGCGGATATCGATCAAGCCGCCCTGTCATGCGATTTGCCAACCGCAGTGGTGTTTGGGCGCGCTGGAAAGAGCCAACGGTCCCTGTGATCTCAACATTTGCCATCCAAGATATAAAAGATAGCTGACCCCGGCCTATTTACGATTGCGAAAAGCAGGCTGCTCTGGTGCAGCAGGGTTGTGAGGCCAAAAATAGCCGCAAGCAGATGTGGTAAAATTCCCATGGCACAGCCACAAGCCGCCATGGGGACGGCCCGGTGGCCTTGGCCCAATCCGATTGCCAACATATAAAGGACTTCGGTTCCTGCAGCAATGACTACGACAAAGGCTGTTATAAAAAAATAGACAGTCATTGAATTATCCTGCGGGTTCTAAATAGATGTGCGTGTTGGATAAGATATACTTGTGCAAGGTATTACTATTCACATCATCGTGGTGGGTGCAACCGTCCTCTTGGGGGGGTGCCATTTTGAAATCGCAAAGTAACGGAATTCAACGAGCTGGTGGATTTTAGCGTGGTGCGTATTGCAGGGGCAGTAGTCATATGGAGAGCAGAGATCACGCCGCAGGCAGTCTAGCCTGTATGTTCTTGAAACCCCGCGGTATTAAATGATCAATGAATTCAAATATTTTTATACTTTTCAAAAAGCAATAATTTTGACATTGATAATAATTATAAACTAATGAGAATGTAAAAACAGAGGTGAACCTGAGCTAATATCGGAGCTCAACGATCAAATGCTATGCAGCTTCGCTAACGTTACTATTTGGATCTTACTATTTATTATTAGGTATCAGGCTAAGTGTTTCAGAACTTTCCTATTCGGCTTTAATCCCAATTGCTGGATCGGTTGCAGTACTTGTGCTGTCTAAGCCCAAGCACAGCCTTTTGGGCATCAACCTCTGGTTTTTATCTGGCGCTTTGAGCGTCGGATACTGTCGAACATTTATTCACCCCGCCGCAAATCTGGAATTATTGTTGTCAGTTAATACCATTGGCCCCTTTCTTTTATTTTCACTAAAAGATGAGAAGTTATTTGTCGGCTTAATTATTTTAATTAACTTATTTATTTATCGTTACCTCTCTTCCAGCTTAATACTTCACATGTTTGGTTGATTGAAGAAGATATGGCCTCCCGGCACATTTCTGGTCCGGTCAATTTCACCACATTTATCGTTATCCATATGGAATTTTTGGGGTTTGCTGTATTGTCGGCGGGCTAAATTACAAAGATGCAGTCCTATTTAAAAATAGCTGAAGAAGCGATCACCGTAAAATCGCTATTTTTGCGACGATGAGCCATGAAATTAGAACTCAAAGGAATGGCATTTTGGGTATGGTTGATCTGTGAGATTCGAGTGAATTGACCTTGGACCAAATGCGGACTGTCAGAACGGCCAAACATTCCTCAAACGCGTCGGTTCGGATCATTGATGACGTGCTCGATTTGGCTAAATTGGAAACCGCCAAACTTGAAATGCAGATGGAACCTGCACAATTGTTACCGTTTCTGGAAAGTGAAATTGACAGCTTTCTGTCTTATTATGCCACAAAAAAAGTTGTATTAACATTTTGGTATGATCCAGATTTGCCAAATTGGGTGACATGTGATGTTGGTCGGTTGTGGCAGATTGTTCTGAACCTGCTAAGCAAGGCGATAAAGTTTTCCACCACGGATCCAAACGTTCCGGAGGGCAATATCACTTTTCATATTCAGGCCAATGGTTTGCATCAGTTTGCGATCTCTATTCAAGATGATGGTGTGGGCATGGATGCAAAGACGCAATGCCATATTTTTGAGCCGTTCAGCCAAGCCGATAACGTGTCAATATATAAATTATGGCGGCACCGGTTTGGGGTTGCAAATCGTTCATAATCTACTGGCCAACATGCAGGGCCAAATCGATGTAGAAAGCCGCCCCAGCGAGGGCAGTTTATTTGTTGCGAGGTTGCCCATAGTGTCGCCGTCAGGTCAGTCGGATATCCCGGTTCTAAAGGGGTGACGAATTTTGTGTTTTGTGACGTACCAGAACACAAAAGATATGTTGTTGCCCACCTTGCAGGCCACTGGTGCGGTGATCGATTGGGTGGAAAACGCAGATGGATTACATCCAAAAAATTTCAAATCAACCACTGCGCTCTATTGCGCTCGTACTGAGTTTGGCCAGTGACGAGAGCCCACTGAATAAAGTACTGTCCGAAAAATTTCCCAATCAGCACCATATTTTTGCGGTACCCTCCAATGGACTGGCGGTGGGAGAGGATTTTACAAATATCACCTGCATTAAGGGCTATCCAATTTTGCCATCAGAACTATGGACCGCCCTTATGGCGACGGCTGGGGCTGCGACTGGAGCCAAAGTTGGGGCCGTGGCGCCAACTGATGCGCTGGGGCACTCGGTGCAGTGGCTTGATGCGTCTGACACGCAAAGCGCCCCTTTTGGGCTAACGGATGCTGTTAGTCCTGCGTCGGTTAACATGCTAGTAGCGGAAGATAATGCAGTCGATCGCGAGGTTATGTAGCAGTATTTTCACGAGCTTTGGTATGGGGCTGAGATGAGTGAAAATGGCGTTCAATATTTGGTAAAATGGAAAAATGGTGCCTATGATATGCTGCTAAAAAATTGTAAAATGCCCGATTTTGATGGTTATGAATTGACTAGCCAGATCCGCGCAATCCATGCTGAAACCGGCCAGCACCGCACCGTTGGGATGGGAATAACCGCCAACTTGACGCGGGAAATGTTCGATAGCTGTGTGTCCGTAGGAATGGATGATTGTCCTCCCATACTATCCAACTTATCGACGCTTCTTAAACTTAGGGTCCCCAGAACTGCAGAGTGTTCAAAAAATGACGGACAGCCATAAAAAAGGCCAGCGTTTCAGGCTGGCATTTTTAAATTGTTCAGAACAAAGCGGTCGTTAGGCGACAGCTTCGCTGTCACTAGGAGTAAAAGGCTCTTCGCGGCTTGGCCGTCCCAGAACATCTTTGAGTTCGTCCAACTCAATAAAGTTGTCCGCCTGACGACGCAATTCATCCGCGATCATTGGTGGTTGGCTGCGGATGGTCGAGACCACAGACACACGCACACCTTGGCGTTGCAGGCTTTCAACTAACGGGCGGAAATCGCCATCGCCGGAAAATAAGACGATGTGGTCGACCCGGTTGGCCAGTTCCATCGCATTGACCGCCAATTCGATATCCATGTTACCCTTAACCTTGCGGCGACCCTGACTGTCTGTATATTCTTTGGCAGGTTTGGTTACCATTGTGAAACCGTTATAATTCAACCAATCAACCAATGGTCGAATCGGTGAATATTCTTCGTTATCAAGTAGTGCTGTGTAGTAAAACGCGCGCAACATCTTGCCGCGACGCATAAATTCCTGACGGAGAAGCTTATAGTCGATATCAAAACCCAGTGACTTGGCTGCTGCGTAAAGATTTGAACCGTCTATGAACAGCGCCAGCCGTTCGTCTTTGTAAAACATTAAAAATGCCCTTCTGAATAAACGCCTTACCTATTAATTATTAGGTGACTATAAATAGTGGTAAACCGTGTGCTGTAAATTGGATGAAACAACATGTCTCATACTATTCAATTAGAGAATAATGAAGGGAATGCCATACTATCAAACGTTGGGGCTAACGCTGTAAAGGTTTGTGCACACATAACTATTGGAGGTAACCACAGTCCAAGAGTGAGCGATATTGTGACAAAAATTAGTCTAGCTGTCTCTGATTTCGCAAAAAGTGACATAAAGCTCACATCTGTGAGCAGATTCTTCACCACCCCATGCTTTCCAGTTGGCGCCGGCCCAGATTTTGTCAACGCGGCTGTCTCTGTCAACTGGACCGGAACCGCTAATTCTTTGTTGCGAGCCCTGCACAAGATTGAGGCGCAGCATGGTCGGGAACGGACCCGACGCTGGGGCCAACGCACGTTGGATCTTGACTTGATTGCGGTTGGCTCAACGTTGGTCCCTGATCTGGCTGAATTTGTGCAGTGGCGGGACCTCTGCCCCGAGCAACAGCGCATCAAAGCCCCAGTACGATTGATTTTGCCTCATCCGCGCCTTCAGGACAGAGCCTTTGTGCTTGTTCCCTTGTGTGACATCGCCGCTGAATGGTGTCATCCGGTGTCAGGATTGAGTGTAAGGCAGATGTGTGACGCGCTGCCGCCAGATGATATCGGGGCGATCCGGCCGCTGTGATGTGGCTATTCCGATCTAATGCAGAAACCGCTACAATTGATGGTATTCGTCCTTGTCAACTGGCCTCCATGTCGCTAATAAGTGGTTTTTCTGTGCTAGACCTTACCTATGGAGAGACCTATGGCCCGCGTTACTGTCGAAGACTGCGTAGATAAAGTCCCAAATCGGTTTGATCTCGTCATGTTGGCGGCGCATCGGGCACGCGAAATTTCCGCTGGTGGGATGATCACGGTTGATCGCGACAATGATAAAAATCCTGTGGTAGCACTGCGCGAGATTGCCGATGAAACCCAATCTGCGGCTGAGTTGCTCGAGCGGTTGGTGGAATCCAATCAAACTCAGATCGAGATTGATGAACCAGAGGAAGATCAAATGGCGCTTTTGATGGGTGCTGAAAGCGAAAAACCGGCGGATGAAGAAATGTCGGAAGAAAAGCTTCTGCGTGCGCTGATGGAAGCTCAAACGCAAACCTAACGTTCAGAAAGGTCGCACCTCATGATAGCGGCTGAAGATCTGATCACTCTGGTCCGAAATTACAATCCAAAAACAAATGCCGCGCTGATACAGCAAGCCTATGATTATGGCGGCCTGATGCATGACGGCCAGCTTAGACATTCCGGCGATGCCTATTTTTCCCATCCAGCGGCGGTGGCGGCTATATTGACAGAGCACCGGCTTGACGATCACACCATCGTTACAGCCCTGTTGCACGACACCATCGAAGATACTAAATCCACCTATAGTGAAATTGAAGGCCTGTTTGGGGAAGATGTGGCGCGGCTGGTTGATGGGGTTACCAAGCTAACCAATTTGCAGCTCTTATCGTCGCATACCCAACAGGCGGAAAACTTTCGCAAACTGTTGATTGCGATGTCAAAAGATGTGCGGGTAATTTTGGTCAAACTGGCTGACAGGTTGCATAATATGCGCACGATTAAATCCATGCGCCCTGATAAGCAGATCCAGAAATCGCGTGAAACAATGGATATCTATGCGCCGCTTGCGGGGCGAATGGGCATGCAGTGGATGCGGGATGAATTAGAAGATCTGGCGTTTAAAGTGCTCAATACCGAAGGCCGCGCCAGCATCATCCGGCGCTTTATCACCTTGCAAAAAGAAACTGGTGATGTGATCAACCGGATCACTGGGGATATGCGGCTTGAATTGGAAAATATCGGCATCGAGGCCGAGGTGTTTGGCCGCGCCAAAAAACCCTATTCAATCTGGCGCAAAATGCAGGAAAAAGACCTAAGTTTTTCGCGCCTGTCCGACATCTATGGATTTCGTGTTATTACCCGATCGGAAATGGAATGCTATAGGGCGCTGGGCACAATTCACCAGCGCTGGCGGGCGGTGCCAGGGCGCTTCAAGGATTATATCAGCCAGCCTAAGTCTAACGGGTATCGCAGTATTCACACCACGGTTTCGGGCCGGGATGGCAAACGCGTCGAAGTGCAAATTCGCACCCGTCAAATGCATGATGTGGCTGAAACCGGCGTCGCGGCGCATTGGTCATATCGCGATGGCGTGCGAAGTGGCAACCCGTTTGCAGTTGATCCGGCAACTTGGGTGGCCTCTTTAACCGAACAGTTTAATGCCGATGAGGACCATCAGGAATTTCTTGAGGTGGCCAAACTTGAGATGTATTCCGATCAGGTGTTTTGTTTTAGCCCTAAAGGCGATGTGGTGAAATTGCCCCGAGGTGCCACCCCGCTGGATTATGCCTATGCAATTCACACCCGGATCGGCAGTGCTAGTGTTGGCGCCAAGGTGGACGGGCTGCGGGTGCCGTTGTGGACCCGCCTTAAAAACGGTCAATCGGTTGAGATTGTGACCGCTGAGGGCCAGATCCCGCAGGCGACTTGGCTGGATATTGCGATCACGGGCAAGGCCAAGACCGCAATCCGGCGGGCGTTGCGCGAGGCAGATCGCGGTCGTTATATCAAACTGGGTCAGGAATTGGCGCGCTCAGCATTTGAGCAGATTAGCAAGAAAGTCACCGATAAGGTTCTGGACACTGCCGCCCGGCATTTGCGCATTAAAGACCGCCAAGAGGTGCTCTATCGGATGGGCAGTGCCGAATTGACTGCAAGTGAACTGGTCGACGCGGTCTATCCTGATCTAGCGACGGATGGCACCGATGAGATTGATACCCGCCGGGCGGTGATTGGCCTATCGCCTGATCAGCATTTTGATCGTGCGCTTTGCTGTCAGCCACTACCTGGCGAGCGGATTGTCGGCCTGACGTATCGTGGGCTGGGCGTTGTGGTGCACACCATCGATTGTGATGTGTTGGTTGATTTTGAAGATCAGCCCAAGCGCTGGCTTGATCTGCATTGGCAAAGCGGCACTCACCCGGCGTCTTATGTGGTGACTTTAGAAATGACCATCGGAAATGATTCTGGTGTACTGGGACGTATTTGCACATTGATTGGAGAACAAAAGGCCAATATCTCTAACTTAGAGTTTTTGGATCGGAAACCTGACTTTTACCGTCTTCTGATAAATGTGGATTTACGCGACGCAGAGCACTTGCACTCGGTCATGTGTGCATTAGAAGCGGAAAGTGATGTTGCCGCCATAATTAGATCCCGCGATGTGTCCCGCCACGGGTTGGAAGTCGGGTAAGTAGAGGAAAGCGCCTTGGTGTTCAAACGCCGCGATAAACGACCAGTTTGGAAAGTGGTCTTTGACGCGCTCTATCCCAAAGGGGGGTGGAGCCGGGCGTTTCAGTATATCAAATTTCGCGTAAAGAGGTTGCCAGATTCACCTGAAAAAGTCGCGCGCGGCATCTGGGCGGGTGTGTTCACCACCTTCACCCCGCTTTATGGGGTGCATTTTTTCATAGCAGTGCTGATTGCGCGTCTCAGTAATGGCAATATATTGGCGTCGTTGTTGGGCACGTTTTTTGGCAATCCGCTGACCTATATCCCGATCGGTGTGGTGTCGATGCAAACTGGGCATTTTTTGCTTGGAACAAAGCTGCAAAGTGAGACCAAGCGCTCGTTCATTGGTAAATTTATCGATGCTTGGCGCGATCTTCAGGACAATTCCATCGCTTTTATGATTGGGCAACCAACTGACTGGTCCAAGCTTGTGTTGTTTTATCACGAGGTGTTTTTCCCCTACCTGGTTGGCGGTATTCTGCCCGGTATGATCGCGGCGACTGTGTGTTACTATCTGTGTATTCCACTGGTGCGGGCCTATCAAAACCGCCGCAAAGGCGTTTTGCTGGCCAAACTGGCCGCGATGAAAAAAAAAGCAACGCGCAAAAATGACAGGTCAAAGAAATCAGGCTAAAAAATTAAAGACTTTAGCGCATATCAAAGGCGAAATCTTATGACAAAATTACGACTTGGGGTGAACATCGATCATGTTGCCACCGTGCGCAATGCACGGGGTGGCGCCTATCCTGATCCGTTGCGGGCCGCCACCCTGGCTGAGCAGGCAGGGGCAGATGGCATCACCGCGCATTTGCGCGAAGATCGTCGTCACATTTCGGATGCCGACATCGATGGTCTAATGGAGGTGCTGACTGTGCCGCTGAATTTTGAAATGGCGGCCACACCAGAAATGCAAATGATTGCGCTGCGTCATAAACCCCACGCGGTCTGCCTAGTGCCCGAAAAGCGCGAAGAGCGCACCACCGAAGGCGGTCTGGAAGTTGCCAGAGAAGAAAACCGCATCGCGCATTTCATCGCGCCGCTGCGCGAGGCCGGATGTCGAGTGTCGATTTTTATCGCCGCTGATCTGCGCCAGATCGAGGCAGCGCACCGGATTGGCGCGCAGGTGATCGAATTGCATACTGGGGCTTATTGCGATTTTCACGCCGAGGAAAATTTTTCTGCGCGGGATGCTGAACTGGCAAAACTGGCCGAGATGTCGGCAGTGGCGCAGTCTTTAGGGCTTGAGGTGCATGCCGGGCACGGTTTGACGTATGACACGGTGGTGCCGATTGCACAGCTGCCCGAGGTCCAAGAACTCAATATTGGTCATTTTATCATTGGCGAGGCGATTTTCCGTGGCTTGACCCCGGCGATCGCCGAAATGCGTTGCCTGATGAATGAAGCGCGTGCCTGAGATGATTTTGGGGATCGGGACCGATCTGGCAAATATCGACCGCATAGCGGCAACGCTTGAGCGGTTTGGTGACCGGTTTCGCAATCGGGTCTTCACACGAAATGAACAGCACAAGGCTGCCCGTCGCAAAGATGAGGCTGGCACCTATGCCAAGCGCTGGGCGGCAAAAGAAGCCTGTTCCAAAGCGCTGGGGACGGGACTGCGGATGGGCATTGCGTGGAAAGACATGTCGGTCAATAATCTTGAAACTGGCCAGCCGGAAATGCACCTCACAGGTTGGGCAAAAACCCGACTGGATCAGATCACCCCCACAGGCCATGCCGTGCGAGTGCATGTCTCTCTGACCGATGATCACCCCTGGGCTCAAGCTTTTGTGGTGATAGAAGCGCATCCGATGGTGCAGCCGCCAACCCGATCCGTAGCCCGTGCTCGGGTTGACACCTCAACACCACCGTTCCATGTAGAGACCGGAGACAACCTTAAGGAAGACGAATGGCGAAAGCATCAGAAGAGTCAGGCGGAATCGTCGAAACCATCAAGACGGTGGTCTATGCGCTGTTGATTGCTGGTATATTTCGAACGCTGTTCTTTCAGCCGTTTTGGAT
>MDTF01006994.1_pt1 | contig 10172 bp, 11 predicted proteins | sample 811191 | NCBI WGS metagenome assembly MDTF01 (sample SAMN05326649, study PRJNA326480) | marine metagenome | isolation source: seawater | place: Southern Ocean | collected 2011 | reverse complement strand
CCAACTCTTACTCGTTTTTTTAGTCTTCATTATTTAATTCCATTTTTAATATTAGGCCTAGTAGTTTTACACATATGGGCTTTACACATACCTGGAAACAACAACCCTATTGGGATAGATATAAAGAAACCCTCAAAGGACACAGTGCCTTTTCATCCTTACATTACAATAAAAGATGTTTTTGCTTTATTAATGTTCATGATTATTTTTGCTGGCTTTGTATTTTTTTCGCCAAACGTTTTAGGACATGCGGACAATTATATTCCAGCTAATCCACTTGTAACACCAGCTCACATTGTTCCTGAGTGGTATCTACTTCCTTTTTATGCAATTTTAAGATCAGTACCAGACAAATTAGGTGGAGTTTTATTAATGTTTGGCGCTTTATTTGTTTTAATTATTTTACCTTGGTTGGACACAAGCAAAGTAAGATCTGCAATATTTAGACCTATTTATAGACAGTTTTTTTGGATACTTGTAATTGATGTATTGGCACTTGGTTATCTGGGAGCAATGCCTGCAGAAGGTATTTATTTATTACTAGCTAGAATAGCTACTATTTACTATTTCCTTCATTTTGTCGTTATATTGCCGGTTCTAAGTTTTTTTGAAAAAACAGATCCATTGCCAGCAAGTATTTCAGAGCCAGTGTTAACTGGTGGATTCAGCACCGCAATGGCTAAGACAGATAAAATAATTAATGAACAAAAATAACTTTCTAAAATTACTGATAACTGTTTTTTTAGTAATATTTTTTTTTGGTAAAGCATATTCGTCAAGTAAAGATTTACTAAAAGTTGACTGGAGTTTTGCCGGCCCCACAGGCAAATTTGACAGACCTTCTTTGCAAAGAGGTTATCAAGTTTATAAGGAAGTATGTTCATCATGCCACTCGATGAAGTATTTAAGCTACCGAAATCTAAGCCAAAAGGGTGGGCCGGAATTCACTTTAGAAGAGGTTAAGGCCATTGCAGCAAGTTACGATGTAGAAGATGGACCAAATAGTGAAGGTGATATGTTTGAAAGGCCAGCAAGACCCTCAGATCATTTTGTAAACCCTTACCCAAATGATAACGCTGCTATAGCTGCTAACGGTGGTGCTTACCCACCTGATATGTCTGTGTTAGCCAAAGCAAGACCTGGTGGTGCCAATTATATTTATTCGATATTAATGGGCTACGAAGAAAAACCAGTAGACTTCGTTTTAGATGAAGGTGTCTACTACAACAAATATATGGACGGCAATAAAATAAAAATGATGAGTCCTCTGTCAGAAAATTTAATTGAGTATTCAGATGGCACGAATGCAAATGTAGATCAAATGGCAAAAGATGTTACCACTTTTCTTACCTGGGCAGCAGAACCTCATTTAGAGGCAAGACATAGAACTGGAACTAAAGTTATTATTTATTTAATTATACTAGCTACGCTTGTTTATTTTAGTATGAAAAAACTGTGGTCAAGGGTTGACACGGAAAAATAGTACATCTCCATCTTTTACTACATAATCTTTTCCTTCAATTCTTAACTTTCCATTTTCTTTGCATTTTTCTGAGCTTCCATATTTTATAAAATCTTCACAAGAAACAGCTTCAGCGCGTATAAAATTTTTTTCAAAATCTGTGTGAATTACTGCAGCTGCTTGCGGTGCTAGAGTATTTTTTATTACAGTCCATGCTCTACTTTCTTCTGGCCCTGAGGTAAAATATGTATCTAGATTTAACAGATCGTAACCTTCTCTAATTAATTTATTTAAACCAGTTTTATTTAAACCTATTTCTTTCATAAAAGTTTCTCGTTCACCCTTATCTAGTCCCATAATTTGATCTTCTATATCAGCACAAATAATAACTATTTTTTCTTTTGAAAAATTATTTTTTACAGTTTCAGTATATCTGTTTCCTTTAGAAAGACTTTCCTCATCTACGTTACATACTATTATTTTAGGCTTAATACTCAAAAGTCCCAATTGATTTAAAATTTTTAATTCTTCTTCATCTAAAGAATTGGTATTTTCTTCACCTTTATTTAATGAATTTAATTTTTTTTCTAAAGTATGTATTTCTTTAGGACTCAGTAATTTTTTTTTTCCTTTTTCTAGTTTTTTTTGAATTATATCTATATCCGACAGAAGGATTTCTGTTTTTATAATCTCTAAATCATCAAGAGGGTTAATTTCTAAATTTACATGTGTAATTTCTGTTGAATCAAAACATCTAACTAAATGAATAATGGCGTCGACTTCCCTAATATGTGAAAGAAACTTATTGCCTAAGCCTTCTCCTTTTGAGGCACCCTTTACCAATCCTGCAATATCGACAAAGGTTATATTCGTGAATATTTTTTTTTTTGAATTAGAAAGCTTAGAAAGTTGCTCTAATCTTTCATCGGGAACGTCAACGATACCTATGTTTGGATCAATTGTGCAAAAAGGAAAATTAGCTGCCTGTGCATTTTTGGAGGCGGTTAAAGCATTAAATAAAGTTGATTTACCCACATTAGGTAAACCTACGATTCCACATTTAAATCCCATTCAAGCTATGATTAACTTTACTTGAAAATAAATCTACCTTTTTTTCTAAGAGGGCAGGAATTAATTTAACAATATTATCTGCAATTTCTTTAATTTGATCTTCTTCATCTTCTTTAAAATCCTCAAGAACATGGTTATTAACTTTCTTTTTATCTTTGGGGTGTCCAATACCAATTCTAACTCTAGAATAATCTTTGCCAATAAATTTATCTATTGACTCAATACCATGATGACCTGCGCTACCACCACCAATTTTTGCTTTTACTTTTCCAAAATCAATATCTAAATCATCGTGAAAAACGATTACATTTTTTACATCAATTTTAAAATAATCAATTAGTTCTTTTATTGCAGTACCGGAATTATTCATAAAAGTTAAAGGTTTCATCGCATACACTTTATGTTCACTTATAATTCCTGTTGTTAAAAGTCCTTTAAATTTAGGTTTCTGTTTAGATAATTTAAAATGAGAATTAACAGCATCGATAATTTTAAAGCCAATATTATGGCGATTATTTATATCTTTAGGACCCGGATTTCCTAAACCAACAAGTAGCAACATGTTTAATTATTTCTTTTCAGGCTGTTTTTTATCTGAAGCTTGTTCTTTGCCTTTTGCTTTATCATCTTTTTTAGCTGCATCTCCTTCTTTGCCTGCAACAGGTGTAGCACCTTCAGTTCCTGCTACCTCAGCACCTTCAGCACCTTCAGTTCCTGCAACTGCTTCGCCCTCAGCTGGTTTTTCAGGCTCTTTCAAGACTGTTGGAGCAGCTACTGTAGCGATAACGAAATCTCTATCAATAATTGTTGGAGTAACATTTTCTGGAAGTTTAACAGAAGATATTTTTATACTAGTACCAATCTCTAAGCCTTTTAGATCAATAATAATTTCTTCCGGAATATTTTCAGCAGGACACTTTAGTTCTATTTTTCGTCTAACAATGTTCAATACACCACCTACTTTTAATCCTGGGCAATCATCATTGTTAATAAACTTAACCGGAATTTCTAAAACAATTTTTGTTCCAGAAACAACCCTCATAAAATCGATATGAATGGGTTCATCAGAAATTACATTGTAAGTGATATCTCTCGGAATTACCCTTAGTTTTTTGCCGTCAATATCTAATTCAAGCACAGTAGATAAGAAAGAATCTGAGTTTGAAAAATTTTTAAAAAATTTTTTATCAATAGAAATTTTATCGTTAGGATCTTTACCCCCATACAATATAGCTGGAATAAATCCACTTTCTCGTAGCTTATTTAGTTGTCCACCCGTGACAGTTTCTCTTTTTGTAGCTTTTAAATTATTCATGTTTATATTTGGATGTGCTATTTAACTCAAGTTTATTGATAAAACAAGCACTAATTGAACAAGTCAGATACCGAAGTAGAGTTTGAAATTCTATACATTGCCTCAGCCATGAGAGGGGCAATAGAAATGACCTCAATTTTACTATTATTTTTTACTTTTAAAGAATTGTCTATCGTGTCCGTAATAATCAATTTTTTTATTTTGGATTTTTGAATTTTTTCAGCAGCGTCACCACTTAAAACAGCGTGCGTGATAAAGACATAAACATCGATTGCTCCAGCTTTTTTTAAAGCTTCTACGGCATTAACAATTGTTCCACCACTATCAATTATATCATCGACTATTATACAGTTCTTTCCTTTAACCTCGCCAATAATGTTCATGACCTGTGATTTGCCTGGCTCAGGTCTTCTTTTATCTATAATTGCTAAGTCGGCCTTTATTTTAGTGGCCAGTCCTCTTGTTCTTTGAACACCACCAACATCAGGTGAAACACAAACTAAGTTTTTGATTTTAAATTTTTTTTTAATGTATTTAGCAAACAAAGGAGTCGTAAATAAATTATCTACTGGAATATCAAAGAACCCTTGTATTTGTCCCGCATGTAAATCTACTGTTACAATTCTGCTTGCACCAGCATTTGTAATTAAATTTGACACAACTTTTGCAGATATAGAAGTTCTTGGGGCAACTTTTCTATCCTGTCTCGCGTATCCAAAATAAGGGATTACTGCGGTAATATTTTTCGCCGAAGATCTTCTAAGAGCATCAATACACAAGAGTAACTCCATGATATTATCATTAGCAGGAGTTGATGTTGATTGAATTACAAAAACACTATTACCTCTAATGTTCTCGTTAATTTCAATATAGATCTCTCCGTCGGAAAATCTTTTAATGTTTGTATTGATAAGCTTAAGCTTAAGTTTTTTAGAAATTTCTTTACTTAATCTGGGATTACTAGTTCCGGATAAAATTTTCATGAAGTTGATTTTGTTATACAATTAATCATTTATACTTTCAAATGAATTAAACACCCACCAAACCTATAGTAGAAATACATCTACCATAGTCATTTTCACCTAATTTTCTTGATCGACGAAAGCTAAAAAATTTTTCTTTTTCTGAATATGTGTCTAAATCTATATTTTCGACGTGTTTTATATCAAATTTTACTATTTTAGAGTTAACATATTTTCTTAGATCAAATAAAAATTTACTATTTTCTTTAGGAATAAAAAAATTTTCATTTTTTTTATTTTCGTTAATAAGCACATCATAAAAATCTTTCTCAACTTCGTAATTTATTAAATTTATGCAAGGACCAATCGCCACATAAATCTTATTATTTTTACTCATGTTAATTATTTGGTCAAGCGTATTTTCTATAATACCATTTACTGTTCCTTTCCAACCCGCGTGAATACAGGCGACAATATTATTTACCTCTTCATAAATCAATACAGGAACACAATCTGCAGTAAGAACTGAAACGGCAACATTTTTAATTTTAGTAATCAATGCATCAGCATTAACTCTTTGAATATTTTTATTATGTTCATCAATTATTACAACTTTATTACTATGCGTTTGATTCATTAAAAATAAATTATTTCTATCGACTCCTATTTTTTTTGAGACAATAGATAAATTATTTAAAATATTTGCTTTTTCATCGTTAGAACCAAGACCACAATTAAGACTACTATATATATCGCTTGAAACACCTCCGTTCTTTGAAAAAAAACAATGTTTAATATTATTAAATTTACTAAGTTTATTAGAAAAATACATTAATTAAATCCCAGTGAAAATTTTTTTTTTAATTTAAATGCAGAAATGACTTTAAATAATTCTCCCATTTGTTTTGGATTAATTAATCTTTGTAATCTAAAATAAAGATCAGATTTTTCTTTAAAATTCATCTTTTTGCTTGCTATTTCAGCTCTATTCATAATTCCCATTTTCTTTAAAAAAAATTCTTGAGTAACAATATTATTTACTTTTAGTTTTTTTTTTTTTAAATAATTTTTAATTAAATTAAAATTTACCAGAGAAGTAATGTCTGCACTACCAACATTTTCAAAAATCTTATTTGATTTATGATTTTTTATGGACTGTAAAGTGTCTATACTTTTCTGTTTTAAAAAACCATAATCAATTAAAAGTAAACCACCATTTAACTTTTTTATAGTATTTACGACCAAGTCTAACTCAGCCAAACCTTGTTTTGGAAACTCAATAAAAGATTGTTTTTTTAAAAGATTATACTTTTTCAACTCAATGACTGTTCTTAAATTTGCCTTTTTTAAAATTTTTTTAATTTTTAAGTTATTTTCCAACTTTACATATTGTTCATATAAAACATTATTAATTTTTTTAAATTGTTTTATTGGTACTGCGTCAAAAAATTCATTTCCTATAAAAACAACAGGACCTTTTTTAATTTTATCAAAATTTTTGATCCAGTTTATTTTTTCGTTATTAAGATTCTTTTTTTGTAAATTTACTAAAGTTTTACTTTTTTCGTATAAAAAAATATTAACTGATCTAAAAAAAATTGGAAATTTTTTAAACACTCCAATCAAAGCTCTACACATTTGACCGTCACCAGGCCCAAGTTCTATTATGTTAAATACTTTTGGCTTTTCCAAATGCTCCCAAAGCAATATAACCCACAAAGCAATCAACTCACTAAATAATGAGGATATCCTAGGCGATGTTATAAAATCACCTTTTTCTCCAAAGGGAATTTTTTTAGAATAATAGCCATGATTTTTATTGTAAAGTGCATTAGATATAAATCTATCTATAGAAATTTTTTTTGATATTGGAAAATATTTACTTAGCAAATTCATTATTTTTTGCCTTCTTTAGAATGAATAGCCCCATTAAAATCATGAAAAAACTTAAGACAGATCCCATGCTAAATAAATTAAACAAGTATCCGACCTGCATATCTGGTTCTCTGAATTGTTCAGCTATTATCCTAAACAAACCATACAAAACCATAAATAAAGCCGAGACAAGACCTGTATTTGCTGATTTTTTATAAGTTAGAACTATTAAAATAATAAAAAGCATAAAGCCTTCTAATACAGCCTCATAAAGCTGAGAAGGGTGCCTAGGTATTCTATCCACGTCCGGAAAAATTACCGACCATGATAAATTAGTTGGTTTGCCGTAAAGTTCACCATTAATAAAATTAGCTACTCTTCCAAAAAAAATACCCACAGGAGCCACACATGCAATTATATCAAGAAAAAAGAATAAATTAATTTTTACTTTATTTGAAAAAAGATAAGTTCCCAATATTACTCCTATCAAGGCACCATGGAAAGACATGCCACCTTGCCAAATTTTAAAGACATCAAGAGGATTATTTAAATAATAAGATAAATTATAAAAAATTATGTATCCAAATCTACCACCAATTATTATTGAAATAATAATATAACTAATTAAATCATCAAAAATTCTGATATTGAATGCAATATTTTTAGTTTCAATTTTAAAAACAATTATTTTTTTGGCAATCCACCAGCCAATTAAAATTCCAAAAATATAGGCAAGTGAATACCAACGGACCTCAAAAAACCAAAAATTAATTAAAACTGGGTTTAAATCATGGATATACATAGAAAATTTATATCATATTTGATATTATTTTTCCTATCAATTAAGGTTAATTATGAATAGTTCAGAAAAAATTTTAAAGCTTATATCAAATTTTATAGAAACAGGAATTCTTACATCTCAAGATGCCAAAAAAGAATTGATTAATAATTTACAATTTAAACGTGATAATTTAATTGACAAGCTTCAATTAGTTTCAAGAGATGAGTTTAACATCTTAAAAAAAATTATTGAAAAACAACAAAAACAAATTAATCAATTACGAAAAAAAAAAAAACTATAAAGGCAGAGAAATTTTAACCTGTAACCCTCTATATTTACTTTTGCCAAGCTCAATACTTCCACCATGAGATCTTACGACATCTTCTGCTATTGACATACCCAACCCAACACCAGATTGATTTAAATTTCTGCTTTCATCTAATCTATAAAAAGGTTTAAAAACATTTTTGTATTGGTTTAGTGGAATGCCAGGACCATCATCGTCTATAAAAATATTTAATTTATTTGTTGATTTTGAAATATGAAGATAAACATTTGTGGCGTAATTTAAACTATTTTCGATAATATTATTAAAACATCTTTTCAATGCATTTTTTCTTGCAATCAAAACTACATCAACAGGTAAATCTAGATGAAAATTTTTACTATTTTTTTCAATAAAAATTTCATTAAAGAGATTGTTAATATTAGTAGCAACAGACCCTTCTTGTATCTGCGATTTTGCAAATTGCAAATATGAGTTGAGCATATTTTCCATTTCGTCAATATCTTTAGACATTTTATTTGAAAGATCCTTTTGATTTAACATTTCTAATTGAAGCTTTAATCTCGTTAGTGGCGTTCTAAGATCATGGCTAATTCCTGAAAGCATTTCAGCCCTTTGTTTTAAATGTCTGTCAATTCTTTTGGCCATTCTATCAAACTCATATGCAGCTTTTCTTATCTCTGAAGCACCTGACGGTCTTATACCGCTAACAAAATCTCCTTTACCAAATTTTTCAGCTGCTTTTGCAAGATTAATTATTGGTCTAGTTTGATTTTTCAGAAAAATTATGGCAATTGAAATAAGTAATATTGACGGTAATGTAATCCAAAAAATAAATAATCTTACTGATGATGGTGCGATTCTTTCTCGTGGAAATAAAATTTGAATAATTTTATCGTTAGATCTTATCCTAACCTCTACGATATCTTCGTACTTAACAGTGTTAAACCAATAGTTGGTACTTCCAAAAGTGTTCTTTAGTTCACGACGTAAAGATCTATCCATAGGACTATATTTTCTCTCTTTACTTACGGTGGGTAATTTTTCATCTTTAACATTAATTACAAAATCAAAATTGAATTTAAATTGCCCTGTAAGATAATCTATTTGTTCAGAATCTTTTCCAGTATAAATATCAGATAACGTTTTTAGTTCTCCAACTAAAGATCTAGTTAGGCCTCTGTTTGCTTTAATCCAAATACTGTCAAAGAACACTATAGTTATTATAATTTGTAAAATAATCATTGGGGCCGCTACTATTATTAAAGACCTATAAAATAGCCCAGTCGGTAGAATCTTTTTTAAAATACTATTAAATCCAAAGGACATAACCGGCACCTCTTATAGTCTGTAAATATTTAGGGTTTTTAGGATTTACTTCAATTTTTTGTCTTAATCTTGTAATCATAACATCTATAGATCTTTCTTGACTAATATTCGAAATTTCTTTTATCTGTGTCCTGGAATAAGTTTTTCCTGGATTAGTTAACATTTCAATTAAAACTTTCTTTTCTACATTATTAATTTTATTAATTTTATTTTTTAACTGAATAGACATTTTATTTAAATCAACTTTTGCTGCTCCAATTTTATTAATCTTATTAAGAAAAATTTTTTTATTCTTTTTAATAATATTTTTAATTCTAAGCAATAATTCCTTTGGTTCAAAAGGTTTACCTAAATAGTCATCTGCTCCTATTTCCAGACCTTGAATTCTATTTTCGACTTCACCTTTAGCCGTTAAAAGTACAATTGGTACATTAGAATTTTTTCTTATTTCTTTAGTTAGATCAAAACCATTCTGTCCTGGCATCATGACATCTAGTACTATCAAATCAAATTTAAAATAACTTAGTTTAATTTTTGCTTCTTCAGCGCTATTTCCGCTAGAAACAATAAATCCATTTTCTTTTAGATACTCTTTTACCAGTTCCCTGATTCTATCATCGTCATCAACTACTAAGATATGATATTTAATTTTTTCCATTTATAATTTTATTTAACACTTCCTTAAATTTTATCACTGAGTCTGGTTCAGAATTTTTTAAAGCATCAAATATTCTTTTTTTTTGAGACTCATATATTTTATCAAAAAAGATTTTACCTTCTTTATCTAAAAATAAATTTTTTTTTCTTGTGTCTTTTTCATCTTTTATTTGCTTTATCATTTTTGCTTTTATTAAGTCTCTCAACACCCGATTTAAACTTTGTTTGGTTATTTTAAGTTGAAACATTAGTTCACCAAGATTTGTACCAGGATTTCTTTCAATTAGATTTAAAGCTCTCAAGTGAGCTGGGCCAAATGAATTTTTAGAAAGTATTTTCTTAGGATCTGAAAAAGTTTCCCTGTAAGCATAAAAAAGCAATTGAATAAAATCTTTTATTTGCTCATCCTTAAGGTAAAGTAATTCTTTCATAAT
>MDTF01018384.1_pt1 | contig 10173 bp, 6 predicted proteins | sample 811191 | NCBI WGS metagenome assembly MDTF01 (sample SAMN05326649, study PRJNA326480) | marine metagenome | isolation source: seawater | place: Southern Ocean | collected 2011 | reverse complement strand
CAAAAAGTTCAACTTTGTCTCCTAACCCTTTTCTGTTTGATGCAGTTAGAAAATCCATGGCAGGGAAAATATTTTCTAAATCATTTCCTGGGATTTCTATTTCTCTAGGTTTGTAAACGCCTGTTGCAATTAAAATGGCGTCGTGGTTTTTTCTCAATTCATTTAAGCTCTTATCCTTACCTACTTCAAAATTTTGAACAAATTTAATTCCACCTTCTTTCAAAAGCTTTGTCCTTCTCTGAACTACAAATTTTTCTAATTTAAAGTTTGGTATCCCGTAGATTAATAGACCTCCAGGTCTGTCATATCTATCGTAAATAGTAACTTGATATCCTAATTTTCTCAATTCCTCAGCGCAAGCCATTCCAGCTGGACCTGCACCAATAATTCCTATTGATTGTTTTAATTCTCTTTTGATTTTCAATGGTTTAACCCATCCTTTTTCCCAAGCAGTATCTGTTATGTACTTTTCTATAGAACCAATGGTCACTGTACCGTGCCCTGATTGCTCAATTACACAATTACCTTCGCATAGTCTATCTTGGGGACAAATTCTTCCACACACTTCAGGCATATTATTCGTGCTTTGTGAAACCTCATATGCTTCTTTCAGTCTCCCTTCCGCAGTCAGTTTCAGCCAATCAGGAATATTATTGCTTAATGGACAATGAATTTGGCAAAACGGAACCCCGCATTGAGAGCATCTACTTGATTGTTCATTAGCCTTACTGTTTATAAATTCTTTGTAGATTTCTCCGAAATCTTCTTTTCTTTTTTCAGTATTTCTTTTAGGAGGTGCTTCTTGATTCAGACCTACAAACTGTAACATTTTTTTTGTCATATTTTTTGATGATATTTGAAAAACTATTTATTTAAAAGTTATAATAGGTCAGCATTAATGACATTTAATTGGAAAAAGCGTTGTTTTGATGAATTTTTTTTGCATACCTCATATGCATTTATAAAACATCTTTAAAAAAACATGCTTTAAAAGTACACACTTATTATGGTCGATGTATTTATTCTTTCTATAATTCAGGGTATTACCGAGTTTCTACCCATCAGCTCTTCGTCCCACTTAATATTAATTTCAGAATATTTAAATTTTGAAAATAAGAGCCTATCTATCGATGTGAGTCTACACATAGGTTCTTTTCTAGCAGTCGTTATTTATTTTAGGAAAGACATTTTAAATTTAACAAAAAATAAGAATTTATTTTTAAAAATTATCATCTCATCAATTCCATTAATAGCTACGGGTTACTTTTTAATAAAATTTGATTTAATAAATCAATTAAGAAATATTAAAATAATTGGATGGACAACATTAATTTTTGGAATTTTACTTCTTATTAGTGATAAATTTAAAATTAATAATAAATTAGAAAAAAATTTTAAATATAAATCAGCGATGATTATAGGTATTTTTCAAATTCTCTCTCTGGTTCCGGGTGTGAGTAGATCCGGAATAACAATTACTGGAGCTCGTTTTTTAAATTTTAATAGATTTGACTCTGCTAAAATATCTTTTTTGCTTTCAATACCAGCGCTGGGTGCAGTATCAATTTTTGGATTAAAGAATGTTATTTATTCTGAAAACATGAGCTTATCACTATTAAACTATATCTCAATTTTTTTATCTTTTATTATCTCTTATGTAACAATAAAATATTTTTTAAATTTTATAAAAAAATTTAATTTATATATTTTTGTAATATATAGAGTTATTTTAGGTGTAATAATTTTAATTATATCTTATTTATAAAATATTATTAAATTATCATTGCTAACAAAAGAACACTAGGATATTTATTTAATTATGCAAATACTAATCACTGGAGGCTGTGGATTTGTTGGTTCAAATTTAGCCATTTATTTAAAAAAAAAAATAAAAAATGTAAGAATTTCTACTCTTGATAATTTATTTCGTAAAGGATCTGATCTTAATGAAAAAAGATTAAAAAAAGATATAATAAAAAACTATAAGATCGATATATTAGATTATAAAAAAATTACTAAACTTCCAAAATTTGATTTAATTATTGATTGTTGTGCTGAACCCGCTATCGAGATGTCTTCTAAGGACCCTGACAGAGTCATAAATACAAATTTAATTGGAACTTTTAATATATTAAAAAAATGCGTTAGAGATAATGCAAAAATTATTTTTTTATCAACTAGTAGGGTTTACTCAATTGAGAGTTTGCGAGATTTGATAAAAAAACAAAATATTAAAAAAAAAATTAAATTAAAATTTAAAATAAATGAAGAGTTTTCTACTTTTTTACCTAAATCACTTTATGGCTTTACGAAATTTTGTTCCGAGGAATTAATTAAAGAATTTAATTTTAGCAACAATATTGATTATATAATTAATAGATTCGGTGTGATTTCGGGCCCTTGGCAATTTGGCAAGCAAGACCAAGGATTTGTTAGTTTGTGGGTAAACAGATATATAAATAAAAAAAATTTATCATATATAGGTTTTGGTGGTCACGGCAATCAAATTAGAGATGTAATTCATGTAGATGATGTTTGTGAAATTATATTTAAACAGATAAAAAAAATTTCTATAATAAAAAATAAGTTGTTTAATATCGGTGGTGGTCCAGAAAATTCAATTTCTCTAAAAGATTTAAGTAAGATCTGTCAAACAACGACAGGTAATACAATTAAATTTAAAAAAATAAAATTTACATCAATTTATGATATTCCTTATTACATATCTGACAATCGAAAAGTTAAAAAATTTTATAACTGGAAACCCAAAAAAAATATTAAAACGCTAGTAGAAGATGTTTATGATTGGATGATATCTAATAAACAATTAATAAATAAATATTTTTAATTACAAAAACTAAATTATACACTCGGCTTTAAATTTTTCATAGCATAATAGCTTAAAATAATTTGTATGGGTAACAACATCAGACTGTAACGCGGTAAGATAAAAAAAATAGAAAATAAAAAAATATTTATAAAATAAAATAAGCTTATATATTGAAGAAATCCAGATTTTCTCAATACAATTATTCCCCCATATAAACTAAGGATAGATAAAAATATTTTTGGAATAATATGCAATATATTATAATAGTTTGGATATGTTGAGCTCACATTAAAAAATGTAAAAACAAGTATTTTTTTAAAATATAAATTTATATATTTTAATGGGTCATCTTTTATATGTTCTATTGCTCTTGTTCTATACAGGTTATCTAAATTAATTTCGTATCTATTATTTTTTTCTACTAACATCTTTGACGAATCTACAATTCTATCCATGTATTCTGGATTTCCTTGAACAACTGTTTCAGGGTTATTGCCTTTTAGAAGATTGTAGCCAAAAGATTTTGTTAATATAAAACTATTAAAATTTATATAATTTCTCATTATATGAGGTGAGATAATTACCATTGAGAAGAAAATAAAAATTATTATTTTTTTTAAAATAACTTTCGATACAAATAATAAGTATAAAATAGTCAAAATAAACAATAATATAAACTCACCTCTTATTAGCATCAGAAATCCACTAAATATTCCGACGTTAATAATTTTTTTGTAAGTTTTTTCTTTTAAAAATAAGACTAAAAAATATGCATACAATAAGAATAGGAACAACTGGAGTGTTATAGATGAGATCTGTACAGCTGAAATTATATTTAACGGAAATAAAGCAAATATATAAGATAGATAAATAGAAGTTTTGTACTTTATAAAATTTCTTATAATTTTATAAAAAACAAATACTGAGAGACAACTTAATAGTATCTGTGAAATTATAACTATTTTAACTAAATCAAAAAATTCTATTGTTAAAATCTTTAACGTATAAATATAATAAGCATAAAGTGGTGGCATATAGATACTCGGCAGAACTTTATCTCCTACCTCTGCAAAACTAGACTCTATAGCAGTTCCACTATCAACGTTAATTCCAAGTGTACCACTAACATACAGATTATGTACTAAGTTTCCCCACTCATTATCAATTTTGACATCAGCAAAATAGAATGCAGCTATACACCTAGATATTAAACACAAGATCATTACTAAACTTAAATTAACAAGTATTTTTTTTTTCATTTTCAAAGTTTATATTATATTTTATTTACCATCATATTTTACTTTTCTAATACTCATATCCAAACAATTATCTATTGGTGCACTTGCTAGGATTTGAACCCAGAACCTCCTGGTCCGTAACCAAGCGCTCTATCCAGTTGAGCTACAAGTGCTTAATTAAAAATACCACCTATTATCTTAACTATAAACATAAATAAAGTATTCATTTATTATATTGCAAAAAGATACCTATTTAATAAAACGAAATAAATATGAGTACATTAATTAATATTAAAAATTATAAAACTACATTTCTAAACTTATTACTGTCTTTCATCCCTCTGAGCTTCATAGCTGGTAACTTTTTTATAAACTTGAATATTATTTTTTTTATAATTTTTTTTTACTCTTTTTTTCATAAAAAAATTTATGAAATAAAATTAATTTTTATAGATAAAATAGTTTTAATTTTTTTTGGATATACTATTTTTGTTTCAATTTTTAATTTGTTTGAAGGTTATTTTTTAAATCCTCTTGATTTAAGTGCCGAAAGCTTAAAAACAATCAATTATTTTGTAATTTACAAGTCATTTTTTTTTCTAAGATATTTACTCCTATATTTTGCTGTTAGATACATGGTGGAAAATAATTTAATGAATTTTAAGTGGTTTTTTCTTTCTAGTACTTTTTTTTGTTTTTTTGTTAGCTTAGATATTTTTTATCAATTTTTTTTAGATAAAGATATTTTTGGATTTAAGCCAGTACATCCTAGAAAACTTTCAGGGCCATTTGGTGACGAATTAATAGCAGGTGGCTATATTCAAAGATTCTTTTTATTTACAATTTTTGCTATTCTAACTTTTTTTACAAATAAAAAAGGTAAATTTTTAATTTTATTTTCTTTAGTGATATTTTTTGTTGCAATAATTTTATCTGGAAATCGAATGCCAATTTTGTTATTCGGTTTTATAATATTTCTTCTAACTATCTTTGAAAAAAAGCTTAGAGCTTATTTGATTTCATTTTTGTTAGTTGTCGTATTGTCTTCTTCTGCCCTACTTAATTCTGCCTTACTTAAAGATACTGAGATCAATATGAATTATTCAAATCTCTTACGAGATATAAAAATATTGGGTAAAATTGCAACTACACTAGAAGTTGATAGAAGTACTTCTTATACTACGGGTGAAAAATTTTTTAAGGTACCAGAATATTTTCTTCAGTTTGAGACATTTCATGGCACTTGGATGATTAACAAATATACTGGAGGCGGTATACGTTCTTTTAGATTTTACTGTGGTCTAGCCCCAAAACAATTAGATTATTGGACTACATGTAATACTCATCCTCATAATTATTATCTTGAAATTCTAACTGACCTTGGTCTTGTAGGGTTAGTAATAGTAGTTACTTTGTTTTTATCTATTATCTATCATTTGTTTAAGAAAAAAAATATGTTCACAAATAGTTTTTATGATTCTAATCTAATAAAAACTTTTATTTTTATTTTTATTGCTGAAATATTTCCTCTTAAAAGTACCGGTAGCTTTTTTACAACCTTTAATGCAACATTTTTATTTTTAATAATTGCAATTCTTGTTGGATTAAATGAAATGAAAAAAAGAGAATAACCTGATAATTTGACGCGTATTTTTTTATTATTAGTCTTGAAATATTAAAAAGTACGATTTTTGCTTGAAAATGAATTGTTTTATTATATTTAGATTTATTGTTGTTTGTTTTTTTTATAAGTTCCTCGAGTTTACAATAAAAAATTATGACTCAAAACATATTAGTGCCTGATATTGGTGATTTTGAAAGTGTCGAAATTATAGAAATTTTAGTCAAATCTGGAGATCAAATTAATTTAGATGATCCTATCGTTACCTTGGAAAGTGACAAGTCTAGCGTAGAAGTTCCTTCACCCTTTGCTGGAAAAATTATTGAATTAAGTGTTAAAGTTGGAGACAAAGTTTCAAAAGGAAGTTTGCTAGCTAAAATAGAGAATGCATTTCCTAACAATGAAAAAATTAAGACTGCTCAAAATAAAGAAGTCATACACACAAAAAGAGAGACAATAGTAAAAGCAGAAAATTCTATTCAAGAAAATAGTATAAGAAAAGTATTCGTTCAACCATCTTCAAAAGATGATGTAGATCCTCTTGAAACAAAAGAATGGATAGAATCTTTAAACTCTGTCATCGAGAATGATGGCCCTGCAAGAGCTAGTTACTTATTAAATAAAGTTGTGTCTGAAGCATATACTGCTGGCCTTGTTTTACCTGATACTAGAACTACTCCATATATAAATACCATCCCAACTGAGCTAGAAGTTAAATCTCCAGGTGATCAAAATATAGAAAAAAAAATACGAGCTTATATTAGATGGAATGCTGCAGCTATGGTTGTTAGAGCAAATAAAATAAGTAGTGAGCTTGGTGGTCACATTGGTACATTTGCATCTGCTGCAACTTTATACGATGTAGGTATGAATCACTTTTGGAGAGCAAAGAATAAAAGTTTTGGTGGAGATTTGATTTATTTTCAAGGACACTCTGCACCTGGTATGTATGCTCGTGCATTTCTTGAAGGTAGACTTTCAGAAAAACAATTAAATAGATTCAGACAAGAGGTAGAAGCTGGCGGTCTTTCTTCTTATCCTCATCCTTGGCTCATGCCAAAATTCTGGCAGTTTCCAACTGTGTCGATGGGACTTGGTCCTATCATGGCAATCTACCAAGCTAGATTTTTGAAATATTTAATCAACAGAGGATTATTAAAAGATGAAGGTAGAAAAATTTGGGTTTTTCTAGGCGACGGAGAAACAGATGAACCAGAATCATTGGGTGCTATTAGTTTAGCGGCCAGGGAGAAGTTAGATAATTTAATTTTTGTAGTTAACTGCAATCTTCAAAGACTTGATGGTCCTGTAAGAGGTAATGGGAAAATTATTCAAGAACTAGAAGGTAGTTTCAGAGGTGCTGGGTGGAATGTTTTAAAAGTCATATGGGGTTCTTATTGGGACCCTCTCTTAAAAGCTGACAAAACTGGACTATTAATGAAAAGGATGAATGAAGTTGTGGACGGAGAATATCAAGCAATGAAAGCTAAAGGTGGAGCTTATGTAAGGGAAAAATTCTTTGGTAAATATCCCGAATTAATAGAACTAGTTTCTTCTATGACAGACAATGATATCTGGAAACTAAATAGAGGCGGTCACGATCCACATAAAGTTTACGCTGCTTATCATGCTGCGATGCAACATCAAGGTTCTCCAACTGTAATTATTGCTAAAACTGTTAAAGGTTATGGAATGGGCAAATCTGGTGAAAGCATAAATACAACACACCAACAAAAAAAATTAGATGAGCAAGATTTATTATATTATCGAGACCGATTTAACGTACCTCTAACTGACGAACAGGTAAAAAATATTGAATATTACAAACCTGCTGAAAATTCTGAGGAAATCAAATATTTAAAAGAAAGACGAAAGAAACTTGGTGGATTTATTCCTGAGAGATCTTCTCTCGCAATGCCCATTAAAGCTCCACCTAAAGATATCTTTGAAAGTTTTATGAAATCTACTGGTGATAAAGAAATGTCAACAACCATGGTTCTTGTTCGAATGCTGACTAATCTTCTTAGAGATAAAAATGTTGCACCTAGATTAGTCCCAATTATTCCAGACGAAGCTAGAACTTTTGGTATGGAAGGTTTTTTTAGAAAAATAGGGATCTATGCACATGAAGGACAAAAATATGAACCGGAAGATTCGGAACAACTAAGTTCCTATAAAGAAACAAAAAGCGGCCAAGTCCTGGAAGAAGGAATTACAGAGGCAGGTGCTATGTCCTCTTGGATTGCAGCAGCAACAGCTTATACTAATCACGATATTGAGATGATTCCTGTCTACGTTTTCTATTCAATGTTTGGTTTTCAAAGAATTGGTGATTTTGCCTGGGCTGCTGGCGATGCACAGGCTAGAGGTTTTTTAATCGGGGCTACAGCAGGAAGAACAACACTTGCAGGCGAAGGTTTACAACATCAAGATGGTCATAGCCATATTTTAGCTTCTATGATTCCAAATTGTGTTTCTTACGACCCAACTTTTTCCTATGAGATGGCAGTAATTTTCAGAGAGGGTTTGAGAAGAATGCATGAAAAAAATGAGAATATTTTTTATTATATTACAGCGATGAATGAAAACTATTCACATCCTGAAAAACCAAAGGGAGCTGATGAGGGAATTTTAAAAGGTATGTATTTACTTGAAGAATATAGAAACACAGGAAAAATTAAAATTCAATTAATGGGTTCTGGTACAATTTTGAGAGAAGCTATAGCGGCAGCTAAAATACTATCTGATGAATATGGTGTTGATTCTGACATTTGGAGTGTTACTAGTTTTAATGAATTAAGAAAAGATGGAATGGAAGTTGAAAGAAGAAATCTTTTAAACCCAAATGATAAAAAAGAAAAAAGCTACATTGAGAAATGCTTAGATAAAAGAGATGGTCCAGTTATAGCTGTTACAGACTATGTTAGATCATTTTCAGATCAAATTAGACCTTATACTGACAAACCTTTTTACTCGTTAGGCACAGATGGTTTTGGAAGAAGTGATACGAGAAAAAATTTGAGAAAGTTTTTCGAAGTAGATAAGGAACATATAGTTGCTTATACCCTAAGTGCTTTAGCGAAAGAGCAGTTGTTAGGATCTGATAGTGCAGAAAAAGCCTTTAAAAAATATAATATTGATAAAAAGAAAGCATTTCCAACAAAATTATAATTATGGCTGAACAAAAAATTATCGTACCAAATATAGGTGATTTTAACGAAGTGGAAGTAATCGAAGTTTTAGTAAAGGAAGGCCAAGAGATTAAAAAAGACGACTCAATAATTACACTAGAAAGTGACAAATCATCTGTAGAAGTGCCTTCAAATTATAGTGGAATAATTAAAAGAATTAACATCAAAGTTGGAGATAAAGTCTCTAAAGGAACTACAATTTTATCTCTGGATAGTGAGGAGAATAGCAAAGAAAAATCTCAACCAGTTTCAAAAAATAATAATACTGAAAATAAAAATGAAATTATAGAATTTCCTAAAAATAAAAAAAAGAAAGATTTGCAACTGACACCTTTAACTGCGTTGGCAGGAACAAAGCCAGCAAGTCCAAATGTAAGAAAATTTATGAGAGAACTAGGTGCTGATATTTCTAAAATATCTGGCTCTGAAAGAGCTGGCAGGGTGACCAGAGAAGATGTTAAAGACTATATAAAAAATAAGTTAACAGATTTCAAGACTATAGATATTCCTCAAAAAAAAATTACAAAAAATGAATATGAACATAGTGAATTTGGTGAAATTGAAATAAAAGATATTCCAAGAGTAAAAAGATTATCTGGCCCTCATCTTGTTAGGTCTTGGACGGAAATTCCTCACGTTACTCAACATGAAGAAATAGACATTACAGAAATGGAGCAGTTCAGAAGTTCTTTAAAAAATTTACATACAGGTCAAAAAATATCTATTACTCCATTAGCTTTTATTATGCGGGCAATAGTTAACGGCCTTAAGGCATATCCAAACTTTAATGCTTCAATAGACTCTGAGAATGGAAAAGTTACTTATAAAAAATACTTTCATATTGGTGTAGCTGTAGAAACTCCCCATGGTTTAATGGTCCCGAAAATAAGAGATGTGGATCAGTTAGATATAAAAGAAATAAGCCAAAAACTTAGAACAGTTAGCAAATTATGTAAAGAACTTAAGATTGATAAAAAAGAATTCTTTGGAGGATCAATGACGATCTCTAGTTTAGGTGGTATTGGAGGAACTTTTTTTACCCCTATAATCAATCCTCCAGAATTATCTATACTTGGTGTTGGTAAATCATATGACAAGGTGGTTAAAAAAGATGGTCAAATTATAACAAGAAAAATATTACCTATCTCGTTGTCTTATGATCATAGATTTATTGATGGTGCTGAAGGAGCAAGATTTTGCGTTCATTTAAGCCAAAGCTTAGGAAAAGACTTTGCATTCAAACTTGCTGTTTAGGTAAATTTACAATATTCACTTTTTGTGAATAAAAATTTT
>MDTF01011322.1_pt1 | contig 10173 bp, 10 predicted proteins | sample 811191 | NCBI WGS metagenome assembly MDTF01 (sample SAMN05326649, study PRJNA326480) | marine metagenome | isolation source: seawater | place: Southern Ocean | collected 2011 | reverse complement strand
TCAAAGTTCATTAGATAAAATTATTTCAGAAAATAGAGTCGCTAATGTTAGCTTTATTAAACTTGATGTGGATGGTCCAGAACTTGACGTTTTAAAAAGTGGAGAGAAATTTTTATTAAAAAATAAACCACCTATTTTTATGGAGTTGGCACCATATCTTTATCCAGAATTTGGTTATACATATCTTGATCTGATAAACTATATAAGTTTCTTAGGATATAATTACTATACTATTAATCCTATAAAAAAAATTGAGAACGTTGAAAAATACATATTAAAAATAAAAGATGGCTCTAGTAAAAATATATTAATAATGTAGTTACTGCATTATAGATTTTACTAAATTATAATATTTTTCTAAATTTTTATTATAATTGAATCTATGCAATCTTTTGCGAGCATATTCTAATTTTTTTTGACACAATCTCTTGTTTGAATTATAGAATAATATCTTAGAAATTAAATCATTATAATCACCCACCTTGAACAGTAATCCTCCTTTATTATTATCAAGGATCTCAGAAGGACCGGTAGGACATTTACTAGAAATAACAAATCTATTGAGAGCTAAAGACTCCAATAAAACATTTGGAAGACCTTCGTATAATGAAGATAAAATAAATAAATTTGCTTTTAAAATATAAGGATATGGATTTTGAGTAAAATTCTTAATTTTAACTATTTTTAAAAGATTGTTTGATTTTATATAATTCAATAATTTTCTTTTATTGGGACCTCCGCCAATAATAATCAATCGTAAATTAATTTTTCCTTTTAAATAATTAATTGCCCTTAGCAGAGTAAGATGATCTTTTTGATCTGCAAATCTTCCTATGTTTATTATTTTAAGTTCAGTTTTTTTAAAGAAATTTTCTTTTATTTTGATTTTTGAAAGTTTTGTTATTTCTTTAATATTTAAAGGGTTATAAATACATTCTGATTTTAAATTGAAATTATTTTTTAGTTGTTTTTTAAATTCTAAACTATTAACCATTATTTTATCAGCCATTTTTAAAACTTTTTTATAAATTAATATCTTGATCAAGTTTTTTGACCATCCAGATGGTGAGGAATTTGATCTTATTAAAATTTTTGTTTTAAAAATTTTGCAAAGTAAAATGCAATATATATTTGCTTGAAAACAAAAAACTACTATTTTTCTATTTTTTTTGAGTTCTAAAAATAATAAAAAAAGACAAATAATATACTTTAATCTTCTAGCAAGACTGTCCCAATAACTTGATTGTGGACAAATCAAATTTATTTTTTTATTAAACTTTTTATTAAACTTTTTTGAAGCAGTAATAATAGATATATTGCCCAATTTTTTTGCCAGGTAATTAGAAACTAGGAATAAATTTTTTTCAACTCCACCACCTTCTATTGAAGGCATAAACATTATTAATTTTTTTTCCATATTTTAATAGTCAATTAAATAACAAATAATTTAATTTATATAGTGTAATACAACTTTACTTCACTTTTTATATTCAGATCGTAAAAATCATTAAGTATTGATATTTCTTGGTTTTATAAAAATAAGTTAAAATTTTCTGTTTTAAGTAATACTTCTAGTTTAAAGATTAATAAAAATAATGAAACTTATTAGCATAATACTTCCATATTATAAAAAAAAAAAATTCATTAGTAAAACAATTAAATCAATATTATCTCAAACGCATCAAAAATTTGAATTAATAATAATTTATGATGATAATGATAAAGGAGATCTCATCTATATAAAAAAATTAATAAATAGGAATTCTAATATAAAATTAATAGTAAATAAAAATAATATAGGAGTTGCAAGGTCTAGAAACATAGGTGTCTTGAAATCTAAAGGAGATTATATTTGCTTCATTGATGCAGATGATTTATGGAAAAAGGACAAGCTAAAAGTACAATTAGAATTTATGAAAAAAAATCGATGCTATATATCTCACACACACTATAAAATTATCAATAATAATGGAAAATTAATAGGGCTGATGAAGATTAAAGATTTATTAAAGTATAAAGACCTTATTTACTCATGCGATGTTGGACTTTCCACAGTAATGATCAGTGCTAAATTAAAATCTAAAATTATATTTCCAAATATTAAAACAAAAGAAGATTTTATACTTTGGTTAAAACTTTCCAGGAAATATGATTTTTTAGGAATACCAAAATATTTAGTAAGTTGGCGTAAAGGAGAAATGTCAACTCGTTATATAAATCAAAAACTTAGGGATGCATTTAACCTTTACTCAAAGTATGAAAAATTTACTTTATTTAAATCTTTTTTGTATGTAATAATATTATCTTTTAATTATATTAAAAAATCTTTTTTACAGAAACTTTATAAGTGATCAAATTTTTATTATTTACAATATTTCATTATGTTATAAATAAAATTTTTATATTAAATAATTTTTTATTAGACCAGGAAAATACATCACCCCATAAGAAGAAAGTTTTATCAAGTCTGAAAACTCCTCTTTCTGGAGGGTTCATTTTTATAGTATCAATTATTTTTTTAAATCTTAATTTAAATAATATTTTATTATATTCTTTATTTATATTATATCTAATAGGTGTTGCGTCTGATATTAACTATATATCATCCGCAAGAATAAGATTATTTCTTCAAACTGCATGCATCTTATTTTGCATAATATTAAATGATCTATCTATAAATAATTTATCTATTGAATTATTAAATCAATTACTAGATATTAAAATATTTAATATTATTTTTCTAACAATTTGCTTACTTGTCTTAATTAATGGATTTAATTTTTTAGATGGAATAAATACATTGGTTGTCGGAAACTTTATAATATGCATGCTTTCAATATATTATATATCCGATAGCAATAAACTAATTCTAGATTTTATAATAATTAAGAATTTATTAATAATTTTTTCTGTAATTTATATATTTAATTTTTTTGGAAAATCATTTTTGGGTGATTCTGGCACTTATTCTATGAGTTTTTTGATAGGTATATTATATGTTAATTTTGCTTATGATAATTATTTGGTAATTTCCCCATATTTTATAGCTTGTTTATTGTGGTACCCCGCAATTGAAAATTTATTTACTATTACTAGAAGGTTATTTTTAAGTAAAGAAATATCCAAACCGGACAATTTACACTTTCACCACCTTTTGTTTAATATAATAAAAAATAATATTTCATCAAAAAATAATTTATTTATTAACACAGTTACCGGTGTTTTTATTAATATCTATATAGCCATACCAGCTCTGATTGGAACTTTTTACTTTAATCATACAAGGAGTTTATTGATAATAATAGGCATTAACACTCTGATTTATTTAACTATTTACTATATCCTATATAAAAAAAATAAATTTAATTAATATTATTAATTAAATAATACTTTCCTTTTATTTTGAAAAATAAATTTTAACCATATAGATTAATATTTGTAACCCATCTTTGAATGCACTAACTTTTTTTTTACCAGCAATTCTTTTTCTTTCATATGAACTGATTGACATTAAATTCATTTTTAGTTTTTTTGCTTTTATTGGGAGCTCTACACAGAAGGAAAATTTTTTTTCCAATAGATTTAATTGTTTAGCCTTGTCAGTTCTGCCAACAACAAATGTGTACAAAATATCGGTAATGTTTAGTTTGAAAAAAACTTTTCCAATAAAAGTGAATAGGTAGTTACCAATAAATGTTACGATTGTGTCATCTTCACTTCCAGAATTAGCTTGGTATCTTGAGCCAAATAAAAAATCTAATTTTTTATTTAACATTGAGTCACGCATACCATCTAATTCCAAAGGATTAAAAGAACCATCTGCGTTAAATATACAAAAATATTCAGTATTACACTTATTTATGCCCTCAATAATTGCATCACCATAACCAAAATTTTTTTGATAGATTATTTTAACGTTATAATTTTTAATAGATTGAATGGTTTTTGTGTCTGTGGCATGTAACACAATATTAATTTTACATTCAAATTTTTTTAATTCCTCCAAAACCAATGGTAGACTTTCTGCCTCCTGTTTTGCTGGTATTATTAGTGTTAAATTGCTCATCATAGAAAATTAAATTAAGATGAATGTACATACATAAAATCAAAAAAACTGTCAATCTGAAAAGAATAACATATATATTGAATTATAAATGCATAATTTATCAATTTTAATATTATATTACATTTTAATTCTAACCTCAATTTTGGGATACGGTTCTTTTTTTTTAAAAATATTTAAAATAAAATTAACCAGTAATAATTTTGGTTACGTAGGTTTATTTGGAATATATGTATTATTAATATATTCGTATTTAAGTAATTTTTTTATAGCTCATTCAAAAATACATAATATTTTATTACTGACTTTAGGTATTGTTATCTTTTTTTTTAAATTTTTAAAAAATTATACAAAGTATAAAAAAGAAATGCTTATAACATTAATAGTCTTCTTTCTTATTTCTAGCACTTTATTTTTATACAAAAATCATGATGATTTTTCATATTATCATTTTCCATATACATATTATTTGACCCAACAAAGTTTTTATGTAGGTGTGGGACAGTTTAACCATGGATTTAGAACCGCATCATCACTATTTTATCTAAATTCATTATTTTATCTTCCAATTGTAAAGTTTTATATATTCCACTTCGGTGCAATCTATATCCTGGGCTTCGCAAATATAATATTATTAAAAAATATTCATAATTATTTTTCGACTCTAAATATTCAAAAACAAAAAATCGATATTACAAATTACTTAAGTTTATTATCAATAATTTTTATTAATATTTTTTTTTATAGAATAGCAGAGCATGGAACAGATAGATCTGCACAAATATTAGTATTTTTATTAATAATAGAATTGTTAATTTTTATAAACTTAAAACAAAAAAATGATAATTTAAACTTATTTAATCTTTATTTATTAGCTGCAATTATAGTTTCGTTAAAAGCTTTTTATATATTATATGCTATTTTTTTTATACCTATATTTTTATTGATGAGATCAAGAAGCCAAAGTTATATTAAAGCATTTCGTTTGTTAATTTTTAACAAATTTTTTATTTTATTTTTATTATTATTTTTATTTGTGATTTTCACTAATTTTATTAATACAGGGTGTATAATTTATCCGGTAAGCGTAACTTGTTTTGATGGCATGAATTGGGGCATACCTTCAGAGCAAACTTTAAAAATGAATGATCATTATGAACTATGGTCTAAAGGGGGGTATACTCCAAATTCTAGAGTCTCAAATCCATCAGAATATATCCAGGGATTTTATTGGGTAGAGAATTGGATAAATATTTATTTTTTTAACAAAGTCTCTGATTTTATTTTAGGATTAATTTTATTGATTATTATTGTAAGCTTTATTTTTAAAAAACAATTTTTAAAGAAAAAAGTAAAAAAAAATAATAATTACATTTATTTAATTTATCTAATTTTAATAATTTTATTAATAGAGTGGTTTACAAGTCATCCAGCGTTAAGATATGGTGGCTATTGTATTATTGCATTATTATTTTTTATACCATTTTGTCTTAGACTTGAAAAAAGCAATATGAATTATAAAAAATATAGTAAATCAATTATTATTCTAATTATTATAACAATATTAGTCTTCAATGTAAGGAATTTTAATAGAATAATTAAGGAAGTAAATTTTTATAATTACAAACCAATAGAATATACTCACTACTTTATTCATGAAAGTAGTTTTCGTATCCAAAAAAAAATGGACAAACTGATATTACAATATAATAACTGCAAAGAACGAAAAAATAATTGTAATTTAGAAAAACAAAAAATCTATAAAAAATATGGGAAGATAATATTCAAAAATAGATGATTAAAAAAATGATACTTCTAGAAATGAGTTTTTTTGATTTTTTTCATAAAAGAAAAAATATAAAATTTTTAAAAAATAATAATCTAGTAAATAATGTACATTCAAAAATAAATAATTTTGTCCAAATATATAAATCTAAAATGTCTTTTAGAAAGATATTTGAGTGTATTTATCAAAAAAGAGAGCTATAAATTTGAATAATCCTATAGTATCAGTTTTAATCGCTAACTATAATAACCAGAAATTTATACGGGATTGTGTTGAGTCAATAAAAAATCAAACTTATAAAAACATTGAAATAATATTTCACGATGATTTTTCATCAGATAATTCCATTAAAATAATCAGTAAATATAAAAAGATTAAAGTTATAAAAAATAAGATAAGAACCAAGTATGGCGCATTTAATCAAATGAACGCTTATCAAAGAGCATTTCAAAAAAGTAAGGGAAAAATTATCTTCCTGCTAGATAGTGATGATTTTTTCTCAAAAAAAAAAAATAAAAATAATAGTTAATTATTTAAAAAGAAACCAAAAGATATCCTCCATATTTGATCTTCCAATTATTAAATATAAAAAAAATTTAAAATTAATGAAAAATAAAAAAAAAATTATTCATAACTTTTGGCCTTATATTCCCCCTCAAAGTTGTATCGCAATGAGAAGAGTTGATTTTAAAAAAATTTTAAGTAAAATTAATTTCAAATTATTTCCAGACATATGGATGGATTTTAGAATAGCTCTATATTTAAAATATATAGAAAAAAATTTTGTTATTATAAATAAAAATTTAACTTATTATAGACAATCACCCGATATGATTTCAGCAAAGTTTAAGTTTTTATCTTTTTCGTGGTGGAGAAGACGAATGCAAGCTCATAATTATGTAAAATTTTTTTTTTTAAAAAATCAAATAAAACATACTAATAATTTTGATTATTTCCTAACCTGTTTTATGAATTACTTTATAAGATGAAAAAAAAAATTTTGATAATTGGAAAACATAGTTTTATTGGCAGTAACCTATTTGATTTTTTCAAAAATAAAAAATTGAATGTTTATATATCTAGTAATCAAAATTTTTTGAATAATTATAAAAAAAAATATTACAATTTTGATTTTATCATTAACTGCTCATCAAATAAAGAGTTTGTTGAAAAAAAATATCAAGTTAAAAATGATAGCAATTTGACAATAGCAAAAAAAATAATAAATACTAATACAAAATTAATAATATTAAGCAGTAGAAAAGTTTATAAGCCAAAATTTAATACTAAAGAATTTGACGAAGAAAAACCTAATTGTAATTATTCAAGAAATAAATTGTTGTCTGAGATTTCTGTAAAAAATGTTTTATTGAATAGAGTTTTAATTTTTAGAATTTCCAACATCATAGGGATACCAAATAAAAAGAAAAGAAAACTTCATAATTCTTTCTCCGACATTTTTTTTAAAATGGCAAAACTTGGATACGTTTACAATAACAAAAAAATATATAAAGATTTTATTTCTATTAAAAAATTTTGTGAAATAACTTATAAATTATTAAAAAAAAATTCTTTTGGCCTGTATAATGTTTCTGTGGGTAAAAAGGTGTATTTAAGTAAGATTATAGCATGGTTAAATTTTTATAACCCTAATACTATAAGCTTTATTAAACCAAAAAATTCTTTTAATGATGAATGTTTTACACTAAATAACAATAAGCTTATGCAAAAAATAAGAATAAAAAATAACTTACAAGAATTAAAAAATGAATGCCTGGCAATAAGTAAAAAATTTTTTCTTAAAAAATGAAAAAAAAAGTAGCTTTAATATTTGGTGTTACGGGTCAAGATGGCTCCTATCTTGCGGAGCTTCTACTAAAAAAAAACTATATAGTTCATGGTGTAAAGAGAAGATCTTCCTCATTTAACACAGGTAGAATAGATCATTTTTATCAAGACCCGCATGAAAAAAAAAGAAAATTTATTTTACATTATGGGGATATTACTGATGCCATTTCTGTTTCATCTTTAATCAAAAATATTAAACCTGATGAAATTTATAATTTAGCTGCACAATCTCATGTTGCAGTTTCATTTGAGGTTCCGGAGTATACCGCTAATGCTGATGGTATTGGTGCTTTAAGGATCTTAGAGGCAATTAAATTTCACGGTTTTGAAAAAAAAACAAAATTTTATCAAGCAGGCACCTCAGAAATGTTTGGTAAAGTTGCTGAAATACCCCAAAATGAAAAAACTCCATTTTATCCAAGAAGTCCTTATGGAGTTGCAAAAGTTTATGCACACTGGATAACTGTAAATTACAGAGAGGCATATAAAATTTTTGCATGTAATGGTATTTTGTTTAATCACGAAAGCCCTGTTAGAGGAGAAACTTTTGTCACAAAAAAAATAGTTATGGCTTTATGTAAAATAAAATTAAATAAACAAAAAAAATTATTTTTAGGAAATTTAGAGGCAAAAAGAGATTGGGGTCATGCAAGTGATTATGTTGAAGCAATGTGGAAAATGTTACAAAATAAGACTCCCCAAGATTATGTAATTTCTACTGGTAAACAATATTCAGTCAGAGATTTTATAAATTTATCATTAAAGGAACTTAATATGAAATACTTTTGGAAAGGCAAGGGCATTAATGAAAAATGTTATGATGATAAAGGTAATTCTATCATTGAGTGTGATAAAGAATATTTTAGACCCCTTGAAGTTGATACACTGCTAGGAGATTCAAGCAAGGCAAGAAAAGAATTAGATTGGAAGCCTAAATATAATATTACCAAACTAGTAAAGGAAATGGTAATTACAGAGTTAAAAAATTTATCTTCGTGATCAATTCAAACTCTAAAATTTATGTTGCAGGACATAATGGTCTAGTTGGAAGTGCAATTTTAAGAGAACTTAAAAAAAAAGGCTACAAAAACATTATAGTAGCTAATAGACAAAAATTAGATCTTACTAATCAATTAAGTGTTCTTAAATTTCTAAAAAAAAATAAACCACACTTTATTTTTCTGGTAGCTGCAAAAGTAGGGGGAATATATTCAAATAATAAATATAAAGCAGACTACTTATACGAAAATCTTTCAATACAATCTAACGTTATAAATGGTGCATATTTATCAGGTATTAAAAATTTAATATTTTTAGGTTCTAGCTGTATTTACCCAAAAAACTGCAAACAGCCCATAAAAGAAAGCTATTTATTAACTGGTGAACTTGAACCAACAAATGAATCTTATGCATTGGCAAAAATTGCTGGGATTAAAATGTGTGAAAGTTACAATGATCAGTATAAAACTAACTACAAGTGTTTAATGCCGACAAATACGTTTGGACCTAACGATAATTACGATGAGTTAAATTCACATTTTTTTCCGGCACTTATTAAAAAAATTGATAAATTAAAAAATAGTAAAAAAAATACACTAATTTTATGGGGCAACGGAAAAGCGAGAAGAGAAGTTGTTCATGTTGACGATATTGCAAATGCTTGTGTTTATTTTATGAATAAAAAAAAAAAACCAATACTTATAAATATTGGTACTGGCAAAGACTATACAATTAAATATTATGCCAAATTGATTGCAAAAATGATTTTACCAAAAAAAAAAATTATTATTAAATATGATTTATCTAAACCCAATGGAACCAAAAGAAAAGTTATGGACGTGTCATTGGCTAAAAAATTAGGATGGAAACACACAATTGATCTTAAAAAATCCATATTAGATACTTACCAGTCATATAAAAAAGAAAGTAAAGTAGGGTAATGAAGAATACTATTGTTGTAACGGGTGGAGCTGGATTTGTTGGTTCTAACTTAATTTCATTACTGCTGAAAAAAACAAAATACAAAATTATTTGTATAGACAATTATTCTACTGGTAAAAAAAAAAATCATTTAAATGACCAAAGGGTTACATATGTAAGAGGAAATACAAAAAATATTAATAGGATATTAAAAAAAAAAATAGATAAAATAAAAACTGTTTTTCATTTTGGTGAGTTTTCTAGAATATATCAGAGTTTTTTAAAAATGAATGAGTGCATTAATTCTAATACAATTGGCTCACATGAGGTATTTAATTTTTGTTTATTAAATAAAATTAAACTAATTTATTCTGCAACGTCAGCAAGTATTGGAAATAAAGGAAATGACAAAAACTTATCTCCATATTCATTCACTAAAGCAAAAAATTTAGAATTATTAGAAAATTTAAAAAAATGGTTTAATTTTAAATTTGAAATAGTTTATTTTTACAATGTTTATGGACCAGGACAAATAAAAACAGGATCAATGTCCACT
>MDTF01011589.1_pt1 | contig 10174 bp, 7 predicted proteins | sample 811191 | NCBI WGS metagenome assembly MDTF01 (sample SAMN05326649, study PRJNA326480) | marine metagenome | isolation source: seawater | place: Southern Ocean | collected 2011 | reverse complement strand
GCTGGAAGGCGCTACGTTTATTCTCATGGAGCGCTTCGCCGAAGATGCCGATCTGATATCTCAACTAAGAGAGCAGCAATGGACAAAGGCATTAATCGTATCCAAGGTCGTTGAAGCTAATGCTGAAAAAGGCGCCAAGTTTCGCGACTATTTTGACTATTCAGAACAGATCAGCAAAGTTCCTCCTCATAGAGCATTAGCTCTTTTTCGTGGTCGGACGGAAGATGTGGTGCGAATTAGCTTAAAATTGCCCGAGGAAGTAAAAGCATCATGGAGTTTAGATTTAGGTGTGCAGGAGCTGCGCATCGCGGCGCATTTTGGGTGGTCTAATCAAAGCCGTCTCGGTGATCAGTTTATTGCGAATGTCGTCCGTTTGACGTGGCGTGGCAAACTTTCTATGTCGATAGAAGCGCAACTATTTTCTGAGTTGAGAGCAACGGCTGAAACTGAGGCCATTCGAGTATTCGCGCGAAATCTACGAGATCTGTTGTTGGCGGCGCCGGCTGGCACGAAGAACACCATGGGGCTGGACCCGGGTATTCGCACCGGTGTGAAGCTCGCTGTGGTTGATGGTACAGGCAAGCTTTTGGATACCGCGACCATTTATCCATTCGCCCCGAAGAACGACACCAAGGGCAGCGTTGCGACACTCGCGGTACTGGCTGAAAAACATAAAGTTTCGTTGGTTGCGATAGGTAACGGCACGGCATCAAGGGAAACTGATGACTTGATGACAACCTTAAAGAAAGAAAAGCCAGAACTGGGTTTACATACAATTATTGTTTCTGAGGCTGGCGCTTCTGTTTATAGTGCTTCAGCGTTAGCGGCGAAGGAGTTCCCTGAACTCGACGTTAGTTTACGGGGTGCCGTTTCTATCGCGCGGCGTTTGCAAGACCCACTGGCAGAACTTGTTAAGATCGAGCCTAAATCCATAGGGGTCGGCCAATATCAACATGATGTCAACCCAGTTAAGCTGGACAGAGCTCTAGATGCGATAGTGGAAGATTGTGTGAATAGTGTCGGCGTTGATGTGAATACCGCCTCAGCACCGCTGCTCGCCCGCATTTCTGGTTTAAGCTCATCGTTAGCAGAAAACCTAGTTGCATTCCGTGACGAACGCGGGGCCTATCGTTCAAGGAAAGAGCTGTTAGACGTTCCTAGGCTAGGGCCTAAGGCGTTTGAGCAAGCTGCAGGATTTTTGCGTATTCGCGGCGGCGAGAACCCCTTAGATGCCTCCGCTGTTCACCCAGAGGCATACCCGATCGCAGAAAAAATGCTGAGCGATTTAAACGAACCCATCAAAGCGGTGATGCAAAAGCCACAATTACTTAAAGCTGTGAACGCTAAAAATTATGTCGATGACAAGTTTGGTTTACCTACCATCCAAGACATTCTTGCAGAGCTTGAAAAACCTGGAAGAGATCCTCGACCAGAATTTAAAACGGCAAAATTTAGTGAAGGTGTGAATAAGATCACGGACCTTACACCAGCGATGGTGTTGGAAGGGGTTGTCACTAACGTTACAAATTTTGGAGCGTTCGTCGACGTCGGTGTACATCAGGATGGCCTAGTCCACATTTCCGCTCTGGCAGATCGATTCATCAAAGACCCTCACGAAGTGGTTAAGGCCGGCGATATTGTTAAAGTGACGGTTATGGAAGTCGATGTCGCTAGAAAGCGAATAGGCCTAAGTATGCGTTCAGAAAGCCCTATTCAGGAAGGTGTTGCGCCCCGAAAGAAAGTAAAAGCAGGGCAAGCTGAGTCGAGTAATAAACAAGATGGCGGTAAGCAGAGGGGGCCAAGGAAAGACCAAGAGCCTGCTCCGGCGAACGCCATGGCAGAGGCATTCGTAAACGCTCGAAAGAAGTAGGTTAAAAAATAGCGGCTATTAACGAACTGCAGACCTGCTGTTATGAAGAATTAGTCCTTATGACCTGTCGAAACCCCTGAGACCGGCTCTGTGGCGATATTTTTGATGACTTGTGCCACTATAAGGCTGTGGCGCGTTAACTTAACTCTGAGTAGGCGCCGTGACGCGACAAGTTTCGCTATGAACCCAACGGCATGAAAAATTCAGGTATTTTTTGATCGTGGAATAAATGAATTATTTTCTAGTGTGTTCATACTCAGCTAAGGCTAAATCTTTTTTGAAAATCTCCCACCTGGCTTAGCGCTTGATTGGAACGAAACGAAGCCTGTGGAACCTGAATTCAAAGTGGTTAATTCTTCTTGTCGGTAAGCTGCTGCCAGAGGTCTCGATAATCGTAGTCAGTTTGCAGTGCTAGGTTTAGATTGTTATACGACGCGAAATCGCTAACCACATGGGTAAGTTGCACTATGCCCTTGTCAGTAAGTCCTACATCTCTTAGGCGATCGACCTGAGAGTCCTCAACTCCTGCCGCGTTACTGTTGACCTGTAAGGCATAGTCCAGAACAGCATCCAGCCGGTCGCTATTCACCGCCAGCGCACCCGAGGCTAGCAGTGACTCGATATAGTCTTCAGACGTGCCCATGCCGTGGTTGAGGATTGTGCAGAATGCCGCAGTGCAATACGAGCAGCCGTTGGCCTGAGACACGAGTATGCCGATATGTTGAATTTCTTCCATGGTAAGTTCGCCCGCTTCCCACAACACCTTGGTGGCACCGAGTTTCGCAGTGAAGAATTCAGGGAAGTTGAGTTCTACATAAAAATGATTCGGTACTTGTCCTTCCATTTCGGTGACCCAGTCAAATATGCCCTGAACGGCTGGGTCATCTATTTTTTCTGGCTTGGCGATACGTACTCTGGCCACGTTTTGCTCTCTATAAAGGTCGTCAGATTAGCTTGCAGTTATTTGAAGTGCTTGCGCACCTCGAGTTGCCATTGCCGACCGCGATTGTAGGTGCCTTCGTAGGACTGAAAAGCAGTACCGTAAACACCTGTCACAAGAAACTCTTCGTTCGTCAGGTTTCGGCCTGAAAGCACAACCGTCCAGTCCTCCTGTGGATTTGACCAGCGAACACTGGCGTCAAAAAGATCATAGCTGTCCGTCTCAAGTATCTTCGTGTTGTAAGCGTCGTTAAAGGTTTCCGAGCGGTAGCTCCAGTCGGCTCGTAAGGTCACGATACCCAGGTTGCTTATCGGAATTTCTTTTGAAACGCCGAGGCTCACTGTCGTTTCAGGAACACGTTCAAAATCGAAGTTTTCGCCAATCAGTGTAATGCTAGTATCGATATCATCGTAACTGGCATCGAGTAGGGCAAGGCTTGCCTCAAAAAACCAACCGTCACCAGGTGAGGCCATCAATTCAAGTTCCAGCCCGTCAATCGTGGCAGCTCCGATGTTCTGAGTGACGGGTGCTACGCTGTTAAACACTTGGACCTGTAGATCTTCGTAATCCGTTTGGAATATGGCACCGTTGATGCGTAGTTTGTTGTTCATGAAATTTGTTTTGAAACCAAACTCTAGGACTTCAACAAACTCGGGTTCATAGGTTGGGATAAGGTCGATATCCGGAGTGCCGGGTGGGGCAGTGAAACCGGCTACCACTGGAGGGAAAACTCGCTGCGTGAAGCCACCCGACTTGAAGCCTTCTGAATAGCTCAAGTACAACATAGCGTCGTCGGTAGCATTAAAGGATAGGTTCACCATTGGGGTGAACTCGTCTATGTCGATTTTCTTTTCAATAAACGGAAGTATTCTTTCACCGGCTTGCAGAAAAGGCGCGTCGAGTGCGGCTAGTGGATTGCCTGGGGGCACTACCTGGCTGATTCCTGCGAAGTAGTTAGTGAAAATAACCTGGTCAGGCCTGAAAGACTTTTGTTCATCCGTATATCTGCCACCAACACTGAGGTGCAGTCTATCCGTAAGGTCGTAGGTCAACTGGGCGAAGGCGGCCCATGCTTCGTTGTCGAATTCACCACCCGAACGAAAGTTAGAGACCGTAAAATCCAGGATGTTTTCATTGCTGCCGTCTTCGCTGAAATAGTAAAGGCCAGCGATCCAGTTGAAGCGGTCATGGGTGCCGAGTAGTTGCAGCTCCTGACTGAACTGGTCCTGCTGCAGGTCGTCGTAGAACTGCGATATCCTGTGCGGCGAATGATCTCCATCCCGCGCGAACTCAGAATCTAGTTCCCTCCAGGCAGTGATGGACTTTAGAGTGAGAGCATCATTAATCGTGTAGCTCAGGGTCACAGAGGTGCCGAAGACATCAGTTTCAGAGAACGCAGGGGCAGTGCCCTCGTTGTGCCCGTCGGCGCCGACGAAACGGTCGTCATAACAGTTGCCTACAGATGGATTTGAGGTGATGCCGTTGCCGCGAGCATTAGTAACGGCGCAGGGAACGCCTGGGGCTGCCGCTGCCGCGGTGACGTTATGGATAAAAGCCATGGGTGGCGGAGGTGCGAGGACAACACCATTCAGTTGGCTAAGGTCAGTAAAGTCTATGCCGATCAGTTCCATGGCAGGGCCATTTTCGCGATCTCGTGTCATATCGAAGGCTATATCAGCAGAGAAATTGTCGTTAGGTTTCCAGGCCAATGTCCATCGAGCAGTGAGGGTGTCGTCGTCACCAAGGTCGATGCCGTCTGCTCTTTCCACGTAGCCATCCTGTTCCAATGACGCAATAGACAAGCGTGTTGCAAGGTTGTCGTTGATCGGTATATGAACTGCGCCCTTGAGCCGTAACAGGTTATCAGTACCTGCAGAAACTGAGAGTTCACCTTCTAGTTCGCCGCCGGGTTCAGGTTTGATGGTATTGATTGATATGGCGCCGCCGATTGTGTTGCGGCCAAAGAGTGTGCCTTGTGGACCCCTTAGTACCTCTAGGCGATCCACATCGACGATATCAAGGATAGCGCCGACTGATCTCGCGACGTAAACCCCGTCAACGTACAGGCCAACGCCGGGCTCCGTGGTAGGCAGGAATTCTTTTTGGCCAACACCTCGAAGGTAAATGGCCGCTGAATTGGAAGCTCCGCCAAAGCTCGGGTTATTTTCCAGAGTCAATCCTGGCACAAACCGGGCAATTTCGTCCAGGCGCGTCACGCCGCGATAATCCAGCGTTTCTTTAGTATAGGCTGACACGGCAAGAGGCGCTTCCTGTAGGCCTTCTTCCCTTCGACGCGCGGTCACAACGAGCTCTTCCATGAGACGGGAGGCCTGGTCCTGCCGGTCGGGTGTTTCTCCCTGTGATGGTAATGACAGCAGACCGGTGCTCAAAAGCGTGGCAATTTTTAAAGCCGTAAATTCTGTATATCTCATAGTTTCTCCCCGTGTTTTATTGCTGTTCGTAAATCGCTCGGATTAGCCAATGACTGGTACGCCTTTCATAGCGGCTGCAATGACATCGTCTGACAGGTCGAGATCAACCATTTCGCCCGACATGTATTTATCGTAAGAGGCTAGATCAAGGTGACCATGGCCGCATAAGGCAGTAAGAATCGTCTTTTCTTCGCCTGTTTCTTTGCACAACAGTGCTTCCCGAATAGCCGCGGCAATGGCGTGTGTTGGCTCAGGGGCAGGAACAATTCCTTCGCTTTGGGCGAATTGTAGGGCGCTCGCGAAACATTCTATCTGAGGTATGGCGATGGCTTCGACCAAACCTAGTTCATATATATGGGAAACCAGCGGGGCCATTCCGTGATACCGAAGGCCTCCTGCATGTATGGGCTCTGGAATGAATGACGCGCCCAGTGTGTGCATCTTCATTAAGGGCGTGAGCCCGGCAGTGTCACCAAAGTCATAACGATACTGACCCTTGGTAAGGGTAGGGCACGCGGTCGGTTCGACACAGCGTATTACTGGGTTCATATTGCCTTTTAGTTTTTCACGAAGGAACGGGAAGGCAAGGCCGCCAAAATTCGAACCACCGCCGGTGCATCCAACGAGCACGTCAGGAACTTCACCAACTTTGGCGAGTTGCAGCAGCGCTTCTTCGCCGATAATAGTCTGATGTAGTAGTACATGATTAAGAACACTACCTAACGCGTAGCGTGTCTTGGGGTCTTCAATGGCCTGACTCACCGCTTCAGAGATCGCTATTCCCAGTGATCCAGGGTGATCAGGATCTTTAGCTAGCAGTGAACGTCCAAATTCAGTGACGTTGGAAGGGCTTGGGTGAACCTTGCCGCCCCAGATTTCCATCATCGTGCGTCGGTGAGGCTTGGCGCGATAAGAGGCAGCCACCTGCCAGATTTCGGATTCAAGACCAAACTGGGCGCAGGCGAACGCTAGAGAGCTTCCCCACTGGCCTGCGCCGGTCTCTGTTGTGAGCTTAGTGATACCTTCTTGAGCGTTGTACCAGACTTGTGGGACCGCTGTATTCGGCTTGTGCGACCCTGCGGGTGAAACACCCTCGTACTTGTAGTAGATCTTTGCTGGTGTATCTAGGAGCTTTTCCAGCCGATGTGCACGGAAAAGGGGGCTGGGTCTCCAAAGTCGATAGACATCGAGAACCTCGCCAGGAATATCTATGTATCGCTCCTGAGACATTTCTTGAGCTATAAGTGCCTGGGGGAATAGGGCGCTAAAATCTTCGGCCGTAGCTGGCTCATGGGTGCCGGGGTGCAGAGGTGGAGGAGGGGGTTCCGGCAGGTCTGCCACAATGTTGTACCACTGCGTTGGCATCTCTGTTTCATCTAGCAGAATTTTGGTCAACTCAGTCATGGTGGTGTTCCTGATGTCCGCTGTGAAATAAGCGTAAAAACGCGTCATCATAAGTATTAGTGCACTAAAAATCTATTGTCTATCGAGTAGAAATAAAACGCTGTGAGCCTCTTAGAGGTAAGGAGCGCATTTTCCAGTGTTTAAAAGAGCGTTTTGACGCATCAAGGGGCCTATTTCCTGTGAGAATTCCTTGGTTATTACTGGTGGTGATCGGAAGCTAGCCAACTGAAGTTACTGTTTTATTATTTTGTCGCATTGGTCCGCTTTTTGTTCATTTACATTGGTTTTTTTGCGTGTGCATCAATATCCTAGGTAAACGTTATGTTCATTAAATTAATTCGGAGTCAATCGTGGCGACACTACTTTCGTATATAAAGGTAAAAGCAGGTCAAGAAAGCGCGTACGAGGATATGCAGGCGGTCCTTTATCAGGACACCTGGGCAACCGAACCCGGATGCCGTCGATATGAGTTCTTTCGCGGTCCGGAACGCGGCGAGTATTATGCTCTGCTGTCATTTGACGATTTTCAGGCATTCCTCGTTCATCAAAGTAGTGATCACCATGAAGACTTTGGTAAGCAATTTGGAGAAATCATTGAAGACCATTGGGTTAAATGGGTGGATCCGATGGGTCGATGCTCTAAAGGCCTCGTTCCCTCTAATCCGCAGGAAGCTCAGGAAGGTGCTACCCCGTTAATGATTGAGAACAGCCAAGCAATGGCAATTGAGGTTCCTGATTGGTGGCAAGAGCAACGTAGCTAAACCTGAATCCAGTCCTTTGCTCCGAAGGGCTATTACCGCTAAGAAAGCAGGGATGTTCATTAAAAGTATCGCTAGGTTTTTACTTCAGACGGAGTTAGCGATAGCGGAAGAATAACCTGAGCGTCCCTGAAACCTCTGAACTGGCTCGACTAGGACGGCGGCACATCTCCCGTTATTGACCACTAGATGTTTTTTCGAGTTCTATTTTATCCAATCTCAATCTGAAAGGCCGCCGCGCGATTGTGCTTGCAGCCGTTTTTAAACTCGCGCGGTACCACATAAACGGATCTTCAGACGTCTAATCCAGTTCCCAGACTTTCGCTTTAAATTTTTTGTCCTTCATGTCGACTTCAGAAATGTGCAAAATTCTTGTTGGCGAATCGTCATCAAACCCATACACCTTAAGATTCGTTCCATCGCGTGACCACAATCCCAACGTCATGCTTTTGTCCAAACCGCCCTGATCATCTATTGCTTGGACAGTGCCGGTGAAATAACCCTTGGTGCTAGCGTCGTTGGTGGCTACTAAGTTATGCGTCGCATGAACAAGGCCATATTTTCCAGCGATGCCTTCGTAGGTGATGACCATGCCGGAATCGTTCATCGTAAGACTGCTGACGCGCAATTCGACATTGATGAAATTATCAAAGTCGTGACTGTCAGCAAAAGTGACAAAAGGCATTAGTGAAAACCCGATTATTAAAACTATTTTTTTAAGCATAAGTTCCTCGTATTTTTGAAAAGTACAATCGTCGTTCGAAGCCGTCCCGAAACGTAAAACTATTTACCATTTAAGACTGGCATTGAATGTGAAATAAATTTCCGTTGAATGAAGCTGAGCAAAAGTAATTGATCGGGTCGCGGCTTTCTAAAAAGCTGCGCCCCGAAATTGGACTGTTACTCAGTAGCGCTGTAAAGGGTCTCGCAGCGCATTCCGAAGCCATGCAAGTACTCTCGTGCTCCTTCCAAATCCGAAAGAACCTCAGAGAACCAGGGTTGTGTCCTGTCGTCCATTGCAGCGCCTAAAGCTGCTCCGTTCTCCGAACCAAGCGAAACCATAAACTGGCCTGCTCGTCTCCCAGTATCGGCCATGAATACCTGCATAGAAACGTCATGACCATTTGCCTTTAGCGCAGCCGAAAGGTTATCCAATGCACTAAGATACTCCTTAGCGTTCTCGGCCTTGACGATGATATTCCAGTAATAGCCGCTGTCAGACACGCTAGGCGCCGCTCGCAGGATTCTCCATGTATCCCATTCTTTGATCGTTCGTTCAACATTCATCTTGGCGATTTCCTTCACCATCGTTGGGTTGGGTGTGCTGTTCGCCCAAGCTGTTTTTTGGGAATCAAAAAAAGTAAAAAGAAAGTGATCTCCCATTTGTTCAGCACCTGACATCGGTGAACATAATCCCATAGACATTGCATTATTAGATTTAGAGATAGCTTCTGCGCTGCCTTTAGCCCAAGCAGCGTACCCCGCGCCGTCCTGAGTGTTAACGGTTACCAAGTTCATTACCGGCTCTGCAAGGCTTGTAGCCGAAAGAGATAGTGCGATGGCGCTAAGGTTTATGGCGATCCCAAGTTTTATTTTTGAAAATTTGTTCATGGCAGTACTCCTCGAGTGGGTTTTGACTGACCAATACGAAAACATACAGTCCCGCAAAAGTCATTAACAATTCGGTTTTAGATTACTTGATTCAAGCGTCTGTATTCGCACTAGCGCTGGCGGCTTAATTATGAGTGTTTTAATTAAAGACTAAAGGTTAATAGTAAAAGTGGTGCTGTCTCCAGAACCCGAGTGATATGGAGACCATTGTCCTGCTCGGAGGTTGTTTCGGCGAGGTAAGCAAAGGAATCAGGTCTGAACAGCGATTGCCAATGCGCCTTATTCCCGCTGCTTTGGGGGAGTGGGAGTATTAATAAAAGTGAAAAAGAAGTGGGTTAGGGTAACGATCGCTATGTCTTCAGTATTTATTAAAAGCCGGCTTAACCCTAAACCAGCTATAAAAACAACGGCACAATTTATAAATTTCCAGCGGAGTGTTACATAATGAATGCAGGCAAATAGGAAATTACTAAATAAAACTGCGGGTATCATGCCGACTGGGCCGCTTAACAATGCCGGTAAGATTAATCTGAAAGCAAATTCTTCAACTACAGAAATAAAGAATAAATAGGCCATCCAAGCCAAAAGCGTGGGTCTGATCGCATGTCCTCTCATTAACAAGAGCAAAATAAGCCCTAATGACATAAGAGATAGCGCGGCTAGATAATAAAAAGGTGAAGACATTAATGGCGTAAAGTTGGATCTATATGTCGCTGACGCGACTGGCAGGAATATGCAGATTCCAGCGATGGCCCCCATGGTTAAACCATGACGTATAAATACTTGAGTAAATGTTGCAACAAGGGATTGCCTATCTGATGCTGTGCGTTGCAATCGTTTTTCTGAGCGATAACCTCTGAGAGTATCTTGTTCCATATTTTATTGACTAAAACTGTTGCCGAATAGTGCTCTAGGTCGGCATGTTAAATGGTTCGAAGAAAATATTAAAACGCATTCTATCTCAGCACTGTTTACTCTATTGCCAGACAGTTAGCAGCTAACTTTCCTTGAGCGTTTTGATATTTAGGCTTTGCGAGGTGTTCTTACATTTTTTATCTTCAGGCCTGAAATTTAGTTTAGCGATATCGGGTAGCCTCTGATTTATTGTTAGGTTCGCGGTGTAACCTATCAAAAAATTAAAAGCTGGCAGGTTTCTTGG
>MDTF01006880.1_pt1 | contig 10174 bp, 7 predicted proteins | sample 811191 | NCBI WGS metagenome assembly MDTF01 (sample SAMN05326649, study PRJNA326480) | marine metagenome | isolation source: seawater | place: Southern Ocean | collected 2011 | reverse complement strand
TGTGGACGCGCTGACGACCAACTTTGGTGACCTCTCGGGAAAGCACTACTCCTTGTCTGGCAGTGTGGACGCGCTGACGACTAACTTTGGTGACCTGTCTGGAAACCACTACTCCTTGTCGGGCAGTGTGGACGCGCTGACGACTAACTTTGGTGACCTCTCGGGAAACCACTATACTTTATCTGGACTTTTTGATGACCTGTCCACGAACCACTACTCCTTGTCGGGCAGTGTGGACGCGCTGACGACCAACTTTGGTGACCTGTCGGGCAAGCACTATACTTTATCTGGACTTTTTGATGGCCTCGGACAAAACATAAAAACAAACGACTTGTCTGTAAACATAATTGGTGCGAATACCGAGAGCAAATTACAATTCTCATCTGAGGTGTCTTTCAATAAGCACATCTCTGGCACAGACGCATCCTTCGAAGCAGTCCGCATAAAACAATTAATGGGGTATTCGAGCATAGAAGTGATGTCCGATTTGTGTTTGAATAATAGATTGATTGCAAACGATGCGTCCTTTAACAGAATTGGTGCGTTAGATGGCAGTTTGGCAGTAACGAGTGACATTTCGGTAAATGGCAGTATATTTTTCAGCAACAATCTATATCAAAACGGCGAATTGTTCAGTGGTAGCAATACGAGCGATGCTTCGTTCAACGTCATCCAAGAGTTTATGGATGGTTCTGGAATCACCTTTTTGAGCGATGTTTCCTTTAACCAACATGCCACTTTCAAAGATGCGTCCTTCAGTAGTATTGGTCCCGTCGATGGTTCGTTAATAATAATGGGAGATCTTTCGGTGAACGGAAAGATTTTCGTCTCTGGCGGAGCGATTGGTGGTGGTGGTGGTGGTGGTGGTAGCGGCACAGATGCTTCCTTTGACAGAATAGGCGAGTTCACCGACGGGTCTGGAATCTCCTTTTTGAACGACGTCTCTATAGACGGGAGTTTGGTGGTGGTCGGCGACTTATCAGTGAATGGAAACGTCAAATTCAGTGGCGACATATTTGCAAACAATTTGAACGGAACATTACAAAAAATCACAATTTTCGATGATATATCTTGTACAACAACAAACGGAATTTGGCGTGATATTCATCAATCAAGAGATTTCGCAGTAGGAACTGTGCTTATTCACGACATTACCGTATCGAGTTCGATCGATTCGGGTTATATCGATTGGCCTGAAGGCGGACATAAATATATTTTGTCTCGGTCCGAACTTACCAATGGTTACCAAGATTTCGAGACATTCAAATATATATTTGATTCACAAAATGTTAGCGAAGAAATCAAACACACATTTGTAGAAAACATAACAAATAAATCCACCTATATTGATTGGAAACTAACCATTAGTGGTGACGGGGTTGTAACTGACGCGAGCGATAATTTAAAATGGGAGACAATCGTTATTAATCCGGTGGCCATAACAGCCTCTTCCCATATTGAAAATTACACATTGTTCGATGCGTCCGCAGCATCAAGTGTAACGACAGACACCATTTGGGAAGCAAGCAATAGTATCGAAATTCCGCAAGGCAGTATGGTTTTTCATGACATCAAAGTGTCGGGATATATAGGCGATGGATACGTGGACTGGCCTTTGGCAGGACACGAATTTAACTTTGATCGTAAAAAGGGCGGTTCATACACTTGGGATCATAGCAAATCTTGCGAACAGGTGAAACACGTATTTACATCGCGAAATGCGCACGAAGAACAAACATATAGTATATTAGAAACCGTAGTGGAGACAAATACTTATACTCAGTGGAGATGCGATTTTAGCGGCAGTGGCGGATTGACAGATGCAAATGATAAATTAACTTGGAAAATGACCGTCATTACACCAGGTGATTACAACATTAGGAATGACTATGAGAGAATAAAAAGATTGGAGATTTTCAACGGAGCGGGTTCCAGTGCCGGGAATCCATATCCTCCTTATTGGCACGCAGCACAAACGCACACTGTCGTTCCAGGAACTATCATGATTCACACCATCAAGGTAGCTAGTCGCATTCAAACCAGTTTTGTAAACTGGCCCGATGGCGGGCATCAATATAATATATATCGGATGGATAACTCAAGCAACGGGTATGGTGATCCAATCGAAACATTTAAATACATATTTGACGGACGCGAAGACCTCGAAGAAGCCACTTATACCTTTACCGAAATAATAGACAATACTTCAACGTTTGTAGACTGGAAAATTGACGTTAGCGGCGAAGGGGTCGAAAACAATACTTCAAACATTTTATCTTGGGATGTCGCGCTGATTACGCCGAAGTTATTGACTGCGGCGCCTGCTTCTTTGATGACAACTCATAATGTGTTTGACAATGTATCGTATGATGGTGCGTCTAGTTGGGATATATCAAGCAATCCTCTTATCAATGTGCCGAAAGGCAGTATTGTGTTGCATGATATAAAAGTGAGTGGAAAAATTGCGACTGGATACGTTGACTGGCCTTTATCCGGTCACGAATTCATTTTTCAGCGGCGCTCCAACGGGGATGGTGGTTATAATTGGGATGTCGGCACTAAACCATATGAGCACGTGAAACATATATTTACAGGACAAGATGTTCATGAGGAACAAGATTACACTATAATAGAACGGCTTACGACACAAAATAGAGATTTTACGAGGTGGAAATGCGAGCTTAGCGGAAACGGCGCGGCGTTAGACAGCGACGATACACTGAACTGGACGGTCACTGTCATTACCCCGAGCGAGTTTAACCACCTCAATGATATATGCTATGGCCAAGTTGTGCCGGCGGCTATGCTTAGCGGAACAATCTCGGAAGCTAGGATACCTGACGATATGACAAATTACGTGCAAACGGGGACTTCAAGCGGTAGTATATCGCAAGATATTTACGGTGACAAAAGTTTTAAAAACGACGTCTCCTTTAGTGCGCACCTGAGCGCCGTTGATGCGTCCTTCCAGAACGACGTGGGAATATCCAATAATTTAAATGTTACTGGAGTAATCGCCTTTCCAACCGCCAAAACAAACGTCGGGTATAATAATACCGCGTCCGGCTCATTTTCAAGTGTGGTCGGGTATAATAATGACGCGTCCGGCGATTATTCAGTTGCAATCGGTTACAAAGCAAAAGCATCCGGTGGTAAAATGTATTTCGGTATTCAAGGATGTGAAGCCGCGGTAGACCAAATATACTTTGACAATAGCGGGGGAAAAATGCGATTGAACACTCCAAGTGATATAATTTGTAATGGAAAAATCGGCATAGGAATACCAATCCCACTAGTGCCTCTCCATGTTTACAGTTCACCCAGTTTTCAAGCAAACGATTCTGTTATAAAAGATTTACCAGATATGAACAGTATAAGTTTTTTAAGGTATGACGTCAACGGCTCGTCAACCTCTCACAATTTTTCGACAGGCTCCGGCTATGATATTTCAATATACGCGGAAGGCGCAGTATTTTGCAGTACTTATATTGGAGCGAGTGATAAAAGAATCAAAAAAAATATCACGGAAATAGACGACGAACGGAGTTTAGTTCAATTGAGAACTTTACCCTGTGTAGATTATGATTATATTGATAATTTTAAAAATGGTGAATACAAAACAGTTGGATTTATAGCGCAAGATGTAAAAGAAATAATGCCGAATTGTGTAAAAACTGTGAGTCATATTATACCAAATGAAATGAGAGTACTAGAAAATTTAGAATGGGAACCAGTAGTGAAAGATATTTCTTCAAATGAATCGGGATATAAATTAATAAATCAAGAATTAGAAGAAGCATCTTATAAATTTTTTGTAAGAGATTTTTCTTCAAACGAAAAACCTCTGGAGGTTTCTTATCCATTTATTTTTGAAAAAAAATGGGATGAGGTATTTTGTTATGGGATAAGGGTTAATGATTTTTTAGCAATTGATAAAAATAAAATTTTTGCATTGGGTTTTTCAGCGACACAACAAATCGACAGAATTCAGCAAAAACACATAATCGACATCTCGTTCATAAAAACAGAGAACACAGAACTAAAAAGACAGATAATACAACTAACAACAGACATCTCGTTCATGAAAACAGAGAACACAGAACAAAAAGGAGAGATAATCCAACTAACAACAGACATCTCGTTGATAAGAAACCACATAGGAATATAACCCTAGACAAACAATAAAATGAATAACCAATACGAAGAAGCGCGTCTATGGTATGACGCGAATTGGAGACATTAACTCTGACTATGTCGTGTAATGTATAAAGAATAACTGAACCGACTGGGAAAAACTGAATGATGAAAATGGCGGAAACATATGAATATTTTGCTAGGATTCATTCGATGAAACTCACCGTCGCCTTGTGCCCCGTCGCCTTGTGCCCCGTCGCCTTGTGCCCTTATTCGACCTCTTCCGTTTCTTACCTTTTAAGGTTTGTCGTAAATAGCACCTTAACTTTTCAAAGTATCCCATTTCTGCTTTAGTTTTGGGTTTAGTTTGGTTCATTTCGGCAAAAATACCGTTTACGCTCTTCAATGTTCCGTTTGGACCAAATGCCGCAAGCAAAGTTTGGACCGCACGGTCTAATGGTGATGATAAGAATAACGCGTTCGCAAGGTTATTGGTGTAAAGTGTTTTGACTTCTTTCCTCAATTGTATTGCCTGATTGATGCCCTTGGTTGTAAGTGGAGAGTTTACCAACTTCGCACTCGGTCCCTTTTCACTGACACTTTCGAGATTATGGTGCGCTTCACCGTGCCGAATAAATATGATGGTTTTGGATTTCATAGCAGGGTCCTCCGGTATGGGGGTTTTCAAAAAAGGGATTAGGTTTCCAAGTTCTTTCGACACATAGTAATATTTCAGGTTGCCCTTTTCTTCGGGTGTCCACATGACTTTCAATGATTCTGCGCGACCATCCCCATCAAACTTCATTTCGATGCAGCTACAGTTCTTGAACCCAATTTTCTTCTTGTTTCCCATATCAAATTTGGTTTTGTCAAAGTGAAAGAAATCTTTTAAACGATACTGGTGTGTGGATACGACAATATACGATTTGTCTGATACTTCGTTTTTCTTCAAGATGCGAGCAACGTTTCTAAACAGTGCTTTGAGATATATGTTGTCGCCCGTTTCAGCATCTTCTTGTGCTGCTTTCAGCGCTGCCTCTTGTGCTGCTTCCGCATCGGGTTCTCGAATATCTAAGAATTTGATTCCTTCGACCAACGCTTCGATTTCGGTTTTCACAAAGTCGTTCATATACTCGCTAGAATGCGAGAAATCGCGGATTCGTTCCATTTCCACTCCGCTCCAATTACCGATACAGTTCTCGGGGGAAAAGTCGGGGGAGCACTTGTCCCCCTTTACTCGTCGCCCCGCAGCCGAACTGGACACCTCGCGAAGACCCTTATCGATGTAGATATCCATATTTTTTTTGGTTTGGATCTTTTGTTCTTTCTCAACCATTGGTATATTATTAGTGTCTATTTTATCGCAGCCTCTTTTTATCGCAGCCTCTTTTTATCGCAGTATATATGTATATAATGGAACGAAAGACGCGTATTGAACTTCAGGGATTAGCGAAGCAGAAAGGTATCAAGGCAAACATGACGAACAAGAACATCATAAAATGTTTACAAAAGCAAACCGCTGATTGTAACAAAAGAGGAAAATCTAGCAAAACGAATAAAACAAGAAAGATGCTCCAAGCATTAGCAAAAGAGAAGGGTATCAAGGCAAATTTGTCGAATGACAAAATAATCAACTGTTTACAAAAACAAACGCCCGATTGTATCAAGAAGACCCAAAAACAAGGTGTGTCGAAATCGGTTCAAAAGACGGCAAAGAAGGGATTATTGAAAACGAGTAAACCCGAAGTAAAGAGTGTGCGTATTTTACATGAGTTGGCATATGTTCCCGACGACAAATACCAGTATTACAATGATGGTGTAAAACTAACGAAGACCAAGTCACAAATTGACGCATTGAGCGAGGAACAATACTACGCCAGCATAAAGCAGTCTTACGAAAAGAAGAAGACGCTGCGCGCGGAAATATGGCCGAAAGATATGAACGCAAACAACCAGGTTATACCTGAAGCGTCAAATGCTAAATTAATCACAGGTATTCTCTCCTTGTGTAAGAAGCAGACGAGCGATAATATCCGCATCATGTTCAATAAGGTTGATGAGGCAAATTATGGGTATGTGAACCTTCACAGTTATTCGTATAAATGTAATCAAGTTGCCGATATTAAACGCGCTCTCAAAACCGTGTTGAACGAACTACAAACATTCCCTTTTATCAGCGCGGATGATTACGCGGAATATAAAAAGAATAGCAATCCGTTTCGCGAAGAGTTTGGAGTTGTAAACGTCCAAGTGTTGTTTACATAGAACTAATTGACAAAACCGCTTAACAAGAAACAAAGATAATTATTAATATGATGGTGCGATTAATGACGGTTGCGTTCGCAACATCTTCGATACATTTGAAACCGTTGAATATTGTGAGACGCACGGCGCGTCCGGTAGAAGCTGTGTCGAATCCGGCTCCGGATGACGCGCCCGAAAAAGTCAAGATTAATTATCGACTTTATGCGACTAGACGAATGTTGCAACTGAAAAATATGTATTCCCCAAAAACTTTCCCGCCGTGCGATTATTGCGACGGTTCTGGTTTCGTAGATTGTCCCAAATGTAATCAAGGGTGTTGGAAGTGTCGCCATACAACTCTAATCAAGTGTCATTATTGTGGAGGAACAGGCGAGAGCACCCCGTGTTTACATTTTATGCCAATCAATTATGAAGAGGATGGGCAAAGAGAACAGGATGGACACGTTGACCATGATGGGCAAAGACAACACGATGGTGACGATAAATACTCTAAAAAACATATTGAAATTTGGGAGTCACTCAATGACAAAGAAACTACATTATATACGACTGAACATATGATGAAGTGGAAAAATTCCGATTATAATTTTTTTCGTCTATGAATACCACTCCAATTTATTTTTCCAGTGACACCCCATTACATGAAGTGAATTATTGATAATAATAATATTATTATTATCATTATCATTATTATTATAAATCCGAACGAGATAGCAAGTTATATTCATCGTAAAGTTTATATTGTATTCGAAGTATATTTAACACCAGCGACAAGTATTGCTAATATTATCACATTAATGATACTGTTGTCCATATTTTCAATTTCACCACCTTCTTGTTTTGAGCCAAATATTATATCCATGATATCAGGACCAAAGTTAGTCGTTGGATCGAGGTGGTGACTTACATGGGTTTGTACATCATAATAGTGATAATTAAACATGTGCGTCGAGGTATACAGTAGAGCGTTGTACAAAATAATATGGTTGTCTAGTATTTTGACACCAAACATTCTTTCCACAATAAGATTTGCTACTAACACTATGATACCACCACTTCCAAAAATATTGACGAATGTTTCGATTACATCATCGTACCATTTCTTATCATCAGGCTCGTGGTGGTGGAATGCGTGAAACCATTTGAATGGAATTGTGCTATGGGCTAGAGTGTGCGAAAGATATGCCCAAAAAAACATGAAGCACAATGTGAATATTGCGCGACTCATATTTCCGTTTATGAAACCAAACATAAGTGAGGAGAAAATAATAATGGTATAATACTCCGCGTTTATGGATATCGATTTACGGAGATTTTCGCGGATTCCATCGGACTTTTTGAATATTTCTGTCGTCATTATGTATATTTTATGCTGAAAATATTTTTCATATCATCCTTAATGTAATAAAACATTATTTTGGATCCAATTACACCAGAACATACCCATAAGTATTGTAACTGCACTTCATATTTACGGTCACACGAATAGTTTATTGGAAAATAGCGATTGAACATATCAACAATGCTATTTCCCAATGTCTCTTCTTCAATTTGCGTAAGAGGACAATTATGTAGACTAATATTTATGGCGATGATCAAAAAGGTTCCAAACAGGAAAATCCATAGGGTCTTCAGATTAAAGCTTAAAACCGAGATCCAAAAGAAAGATGTAATGATAAATATGTGAACACTAGACGCAATGATGCCTTTCAAATAATTTAACCACTTTGAATCTGTAATTTTTTGTATGAAATCATTGTCCGGGCTTTCCATATTGCAATCTTTCATTTATATATATATATATATACATACACACAAAATATGCTTTTTGAATCTAAAATGAGTATTGCTAAATCATTTGCTTATGTAACGTTGTAAATGGTCTCTATGTTACAGGTTCAAGATATTTTAAACTAATAAAAATTGAATACATAATATCCATTTCTAATGCTATCACGTGATATATCAAAAACCATGTCCGTAAAATGGATAATGAAGGAGAGACTGAATTATGAAAAGTGTGTAGAGAAATATGGTTCAATCGAAAAATATTATGGATTAACCGACAAGCGATTCAAAATAAAACGCACCCAAAATGATATTCTTGAAGACGTGTTCGAAATGACGTTTGTTCGTTGCGCTCAGTCCTATCCATTATCAAAGACATTGAACAAATACATTCTGAGGGAAATAAACGAATTCGCAAAAGAAACAATTTATGTAAAGGTCAAGGTGAAGCATGCGAAAGTTCATCCTTTCAAGCATCCAACGTGGAGTTTTCAAGACAGTGAAAGTAACATTATGCGGAATATAGGCATATATTTTGAATATGTCTTGAGGGAACACTTAATAATCCATCAAGAACAATGGAGTCCGGCAATATCTTTCAACGCAGATTTGTGTGATATTATTGTAAAAGTAATAGATGGTTTCAAATACATTTTAACAAGTCAGAATCAAATTATGTATGTTCCTACCGAAGTGCCTCGGATATCAAATCTAATGTGCGCGATGTAATATGGTATGCCCAATGTTCTCGTGTGCCCAATGTTCTCGTATTTTTCAATTGCCGAACCAACGTTTCATATAGAAGGTCTCGCTTATTTCCGGCTCCATATCAAATCCGTAGACTACAGAACCATTTATTTTTGATGAAACGAACAACCGTTTATCTTCGCCCGCATACTTTATGCTACCCAGTTGAACAATTTTACCCAAAAATATCATATCATATGTGATGTAAGATTGATTGTCTTCCTTATTTATGTTCAACCAGATATTTTTCCCGCTATATTTGATTGCGCTATTCGTATTTATTTCCTCTGTTTCGTTGAATAAATTCCATTTTCCCGACAACTTTCCGGTTACGGAGTTCAAATTCATTCGATTCCATGTATTATTCAAATGTAATTCTAGTAAATATACATTGTGTGTGTGTATATTTTCTAATATCCACCTACCCGTTACGCTATTTTGTTCCAGATACGTAAATGGGTCGGTCTCATTGACAAAAGAGATGTTGTGGAACTGCTCAAATACGGGCGTCATCGTGAAGTTATTGATGTAATAAGGGGAAGTTAACCCTTCGCAAACGTTGCCACTGATATTCAGCGTGTTGTTGATGACCTTTCCGTAATACTTTTTCTCGATATCATTGTCGCGTAGATTGAAATAAAAGTATTCTTCATTGACTTCCCAATACCCAACGTAATGACTCTTCCCACTCGACGATTTGTATATTATGCCGTGCGGTTTTAAATGGATCATATTTTGTTGGTTATCTTGATTGTTGTTATCTTCATTATTCTCATTGACGATCCACGAACCCACGAACGACCCTTTCGCCAGATTCGAAGTCATTGTCGGTCTCATATGGTTCGTTCGTGTTGCACTCATAATAAATGAAAAATAGATGAATCTCATATTAATACTAATACTAATAGTACATAGTTTAATACAAATTATTTAATATTAATTCTGTAAGTATGTTTAATTATATGGTGTGTTCTTGGTGCGAAGAAGATAATGAACTTATTGCGCTTTGCAATTTTGATAATCATAATGTGTGTAAATTGTGCTATGAAAAGTATCGGGAAACGTATCCATTGCGAGTGGAAGGATGCCCTTACTGCAAAGGAAATGAAGAAAAGGTTATAGTGCGCGTTCATACACCGGATGATGCGCCCGATGATGCGTCCGATGATGCGCCCGATGATGCGCCCGATGATGCGCCCGATGATGCGCCCGATGATCCGCCCGATGATGCGCCCGATGA